>OLSM01000780.1_pt1 | contig 28073 bp, 31 predicted proteins | sample 1672721 | NCBI WGS metagenome assembly OLSM01 (sample SAMEA3136717, study PRJEB25190) | human gut metagenome
TGCCCGAGCTGACCACGGACATCGCGTTCCGCTTCCTTGTGTTTGAAAAAGAATGGCCGTGGTCCGGCTGGAGTGCGCCGCCCTGGGCGGCGTGGTGGAGGGGGAAGAGTACGCCGTCCAGGTGACGCTCCGGGCACTGCTGCCGGAGGGGCAGGCCGAAGCCTTTTCCATGCGGATGACTGAGCTGTCCGCCGGGGCTTTTGGGGCGGTGGAGCTGGGCCAGGTGCTGCGCCCGGCGCCGCTGGAGGGGCGGTAAACGGAAAAAAGACGTGCCTTGTCATAAAGAAGGAGAAATTTGGATAACATCAGGAGGTGAGCGCCATGCCTATTCCAGAGCGGTTCCTGGACGAACTCAATGACCGGCTGAACATCGTGGAGGTAGTGTCCGCCTATGTGCCCCTCACCAAAAAGGGGGCCAACTACTGGGGGCTGTGCCCCTTTCACCACGAGAAGACCCCATCTTTTTCCGTGAATGCGGAAAAGCAGATTTTCCACTGCTTTGGGTGCGGCAAAGGAGGCGGCGCCATCCGTTTTCTCATGGAGATGGAGAACCTGTCCTTCCCAGACGCGGTGCGCAAGCTGGCCGGACAGGAGGGTATGGAGGTGCCGGAGGACGACCCCAGCGGTGGCCGTCGCCGGGAGCGGCGGGCGCGCATTCTGGAACTGAATAAGGAGGCGGCCCGGTTTTACCGCACCATGCTGTCTGACCAGCGAAAAGCAACGTTTCTTTTGGTTAACTGTCTATTTTCTATTTCATGCTCGTGCTGTTTCATAGAGGGAGTAGGGATTTGCTGTTCATTTAAATAATTGGCAATCTTCCGGTAGCCAAGACCGGAAAGATAGAGCCGATAAATGGATCGGATGGATTCCGCTTCGGCAGGATCAATGCTGAACATCGTCGGATTGTCTGTGTCACGCCGATACCCAAACGGCGGTCTTGTCAGCAGTGCACCTTCTTTTTGCTTCGCACCTATGGCACGTTTGATTTTTTTACTGGTGTCTTTTACATACCGCTCATTAAACCAGGTTTTAATCCCGATTGTATCATCGGCTGGTTCCATAGAATCATAGTTATCGTCGATCACAACCAAATGTTTTCCACGCTCCTGAAATTCGTCCAGTAATAAAAGCACTTTTGCGTTATGTCTGCCAAGGCGTGAAAAATCCTTGACATAGACAGTATCAATATCGTGATCCAGATCAGCCATCATCTGCTGAAATCCCGGTCGGTCAAAGACATAGCCGGAAACGCCGTCATCTTCGTACCAGCGATCGATGGCGATGCCATGATCGGCTGCATACTGGCTGATGATCAGCTTCTGGTTTTCTATGGAAACATAATTTTTTTTATCATCGTCTTTTGAGAGACGGACATATCCTGCATTCATAGAGGAGCCTTTCTGCTTGAATGTAAATAGTTTATGAAGCATTATGGAATGATATGACATCGTCTTTTGCCCCCCTAATCGTTAAAAAAATTGACATATGTATCGCACTAAAAAAGGAAATGGACAATGGATGCACATATAAAAAAAGTTTATGTTCCGATGACGGAGACCGGATTTTATATTCTGTTATGTCTGCGTTCTCCGAATCACGGATATGGAATTGTACAGAAAGTAAAGGAAATCACAGACAATGAAGTCATACTCGGTCCGGGAACCATATATGGAAGTCTGTCAAAAATGGAAAAAGATGGATTGATCCAATTTGTCTGTGAAGAAGATAAGCGAAAAATTTATCAGATTACAGATCTCGGTACGGAAGTTCTGGAATTGGAGTTAAAGAGGATCCGCAGATTGTATCGCAATGCACAGGAGGGAATGGAATGAATGATAAGAAAAAAGAAGTTCGCTGGTTTTCTATTATGGATTATGAAAAAAAGGCAGATTATCTGAGTAAAAGGCATTAGGAGGGATGGGAGTATCTGATGAATTTTAATGGATACTGTTATTTTCGAAAACCGATGGCTATGATGCAGCAAAAAGAGGAGATTTTTTGCGATGATACCTCACGACTGGAAATGATGCAGCGGATTTTTTACGGCAGGATCATTCCTTTGATCGCCATTTTTTGCTGTCTGATCATAAATGGTTATATGTCCACGATCGAACATGGAGCACATAGACTTACGATCGTGTTTGCTGTATTAATGGTTTTATATATGGTTATCTTTTTACAGTTTGCCGTAAAATACTTTTTCTTCCGACAGAAATTAAAAAAATAAGATCAGTCGGTATCAGATAAATGATTTTTGATCAGTGCCCGGATGCCATTATGGATATCGGCATCCGGATCGCCATCTGAAAAAGTGACAACCCGAAAACCGATGTCAGCATATTTTCTACGTTCGGCTTCAAATTCTTCCTGTGAAGGAAAATCACTGTGCCAGAGATAATACGTCGGTTTGTGCAAAAGACTCACATCTTTCAATGAAAGGTTTCATCACTATCATATAAAAGGTGGACAGTGTTGATGTGTGGATTTTTGGGGCAGTTATATTAGGAATAGAGAAAAAAGTCTTGATATTCACAAAAGATATGCGTATAATAAAGTCAAGAATAGAAGTTATTCTTCTTCATCATCTATGATGAGTCCTGTGACGGTTTCGACAGGACGGTAAAATAAAAATTGACCGAGCGATGAGTCCTGTGACGGTTCTGACAGGACGGTAATATAAAAATTGACCGAGCGATGAAGATTTTTAGACGAGAGGCTATTTTTAAGTCTCTCGTTTTATATTATAGGAGACACTATTTATGAGTATACCTGATAACGACTATCAAATTTTAAAATTGACAGATGTTTTTTATCGTTCCTATCCCAATCCACCTTACAAAGAAATATTAAAAAAGCAACAACGTGCCTATAACTGTCTTTTATTTCAGACTCATTATGATTATTTTATTGCAATTCCCTATCGAAGTAATATATATCATAATTATGGCTTTAAATTCACAGGAACAACTCGCTCTCAAAATCATCCTTCCGGATTAGATTATACCAAAATAGTTATTTTGAATAATTCCGATTATATTGATACTCAAAATGGCATTATTGACCAAGATGAATTTAAACAGACTATGGTTCATCTGGAAACAATAAAACAGGAAGCCTTAACATTTGTTGAAGATTATATTTTACATATTAAAAGAATACATCTTTTACATAATCGTGAATTTTCCAGACGGTATAGATATTCTCCTTTACAGTATTTTCACAATGAGCTTGGACTTCCTGAAAATTCATAAAAAACAGAAAAGCAGAAATTTATTATAAAAGAAAATGTGATGTCGGAGCAAGTAAAAATGCCGGTCAGGCATTTTCTACGAAGCGACTATCTTCACATTTTCTTTTCTATCAAATTTCTGGTTTTCGTTTCTTTAGTCCCTCAAATTAGTATTTTATTTTATAAATTTGTCTATTGCTTCATTCAATGCTTCAATTGCTTCGGTATCTTCTGTTTTTATCGCATCGACGATACAGGTTGACATATGTTCTTTTAAAATAACCCTGCTCAGGCTCTTTATTGCGGCATCAACTGCTGCTAACTGGATAAGAACTTCACTGCAGTCTCTCCCCGATTCAATCATCGTCTTGATTGACTTCATATGACCGATAATGCGGGCAATACGATTCAATTCATTTTTTACGGTTTCTGGATTATGAGTATGTGTATGTGTATGAGCTTTCCCATGTTCATCTACATGTGTATGTTCATATATATGCTGTCCTACATATTCCTGCATATGTTCGTCCATATAAGCTGCTTCATGAATATGATATTTATTTTGTGTTTTATCTTCGTTTTTTATATATTCATTTTTATAAATATGTATTTCTCCTGAATTTATTTTTCTATTTTTGTTGTTTGTATTTTCATTTTTATAATTTTGAATATGTTTATTTTCCATTTTTATTTTACCTCGCAGTCTTAATTTGTTTCAGAAATAATGTCAGTATCAAAAAAGAGTATTCTTAGAAATTAAGATCATTTTTAAAGTTCAAATATCACAATTTTTTCTCTGGAATCATTTTTCTGAAATAGATCTCTGCAGTCAATTTCATCTGCAAACATTAATTCATTTACTGTCATTAAATAAGCGATGTATTCATTTGACGGATAATAAAAAAGTAATTTCATTTCCCGAGGATTTTCGTAGTAAGATTCTAATATTTTATGCATTACCTTTTGTAATATTTCCAGGGAAAATGGATTAAAGAAATAGATTCTATCCACTTCTTTTGGTACAGCAAAATATTCTGCATTTTCCGCTTTGAAAGATACTCTTCCTGTAGAAATAGCACTTTCTTTATTTTCTACTGCCTTATTATAGATTCTTTCATCATATTCCACACCAACAGATGTACACCTGGTCTGATATGAAAGGAAAAAGTCTACACGCCCTTTTCCACAGCCATAATCAAGCAGTGTATTATTTTTTCGTATGATTCCTGTATTAGCTAATCTTTCTAATACAGAATATGGTGTAGGTTCATATGGATAATGATATTGATCTGCGTTAGAATCATCACGTCCCATTGTATGTATTTTCAGTAATTTGTCCCATTTATTCTCTCTTATATTTTCTTTCTCTTTCATATTTTCCGCTTCCGGCCTTTCTATATAATATGTCTAATATGTCCGATATAGCTGATTGATATTCCCCACTTTTTACCTATGCACTCTCGGAATCTTTTTGTGCATACTTTCCCATTAGTGTACTGTATCATAAGCTGATTTTCAATCCAATTCCTGAAAATAGAAATTCATATTTTTTGAATAGAATATCAAATGTCATTCTTTTCGGCAAAATGTTAAACTTCAACCAAGTCAAAAAACACCAATAAAAAAAGAGGAGAGGTCAAAATGGAAAACAAAAGTAACAGTGGTGTAGTATACCAGGGAAAAATACCAGGCCGAGTAAAATATTGCTTTGCTTTCGGTGCATTAGGAAAAGATTTGATCTATGGAATGATCGCAACCTTTTCTATGATTTATTTTACAGATATCATTAAAGTTGCTCCTGCTTTCATAGGAACCATGTTTTTTGTTGCTAAGTTATGGGATGCTTTTAATGATTTATTTATGGGTATGATTGTTGATAATACGAGAAGCCGGTGGGGAAAATTCGTACCATGGCTTGTTATTGGAACATTAATCAATTCATTTGTATTTGTTACTGTATTTACTGATTTTCATCTATCTGGTGTGAGTCTTTGTGTATTCGCATCTGTTGTTTATGTCTTATGGGGAATGACCTACACAATTATGGATATTCCATACTGGTCTATCATTCCTAATCTGACTTCCGATCCAGAAGAACGTGAAAAGGTATCTGTTTTACCAAGAATTTTTGCCAGTATCGGTCAGTCCCTTATCATTGCTGGTTTCGGTGTACAGATTATTAAAGGACTTGGTGGAAATTATATCGGATATCACAGATTCGCATTAATTATCGCTGCTACATTTATATTCACAATGGCTGTCTGTGTTATTAACCTGCCAAAGAAACAACAAAATACCGGAACAACAGAAAAAATGAAATTCCGCGATATTTTTACTGTAATTAAAAAGAATGATCAGTTAAGATGGGCTGTTCTTTTAATTTTATTATACAATGTTGGAATTCAAGCTATTATGGGTGTTGCTACCTATTATTTTAGCTATGTATGCAATAATGCCGGAATGTTATCTGCCTTTATGATCAGTGCATCCGTTGCAGAAGTAGTAGGATTATTAATTTTCCCTAAAGTCACAAAATTATTATCTAGAAAGAAAGCATTTTTACTTGCATGTACACTTCCACCAGTTGGACTTATTTTACTGCTTGTTGTTGGATTTGTCTGTCCTTCTAATATCCCTTTAACTGCTATTGCCGGAATTATCGTAAAAACCGGTACTGGTCTGGAGCTTGGATGTGCTACTGTTTTCCTTGCAGATGTTGTTGATTACGGCGAGTATGTCTTAGGGGTTCGAAATGAAGGTGTTATATTCTCCCTTCAGACATTAATCGTAAAATTTACTGCTGCTTTCACAGCATTAGCAATCGGTTTCGTATTAGAGTTAACCGGATATGTTCCTAATACTGTACAAACTTTAGCAACACAAAATTCCATACGTATACTGATGTGTATCGTACCTGCTCTTGGAATTATTCTTGCTTACGTTGTATTTAAAACAAAATATAAACTTAATGATGAATTTATGAAAAAAGTAATTTCTAAAATTACAGGCTCTTCCACCTCCTCCGAACAGGAATAACAGGATACTGTACAAAAATATTATAAGTAAGGCAAGTTGATTTTCCTAAAAAAATAATCAGCTTGTCCTTATTTATGTTACAATTTAAATATTATAACCTGAATATTAACATTCAAATATTACACAAAACGAGGAAAAGATTTTGATAAATTTCAGCATTATTTTAGCAGATGATGAACAACAAATATTATTTGGCATGAAAAACGGTATTGATTGGGAAAGCCTTGGATTTTCGGTTGTCGGAACCGCTCAAAATGGCAAAGAAGCTCTGGAATTAATAGAAGAATATCATCCAGATCTTTTAATCAGCGATATTAAAATGCCTTTTATGGATGGTCTGGAACTATCCAAAATTATTCATGATAATTACATAAATACAAAAATTATTCTTTTTTCTGGCTGGGATGATTTTGAATATGCCAGAACAGCGATCAGCTATGGGGTATCCCAATATCTTATGAAACCAATCGACTACGATGAAATGCAAAAACTTCTAACTAATATACATGAAGAACTTGAAAAAGAATATGCAGAAAAACTGAACCGAACCCGTCTGGAAAATATTTATGCGGAAAGTATTCCTCTTCTTAGACAACAGTTTTTTACACAGCTTTTGACCGAACCTGTAACAGATGAATACTACGACTCTCAGATTAAAAACCTTAAATTAAATCTCAATTATACTGTCTTCCATATTATCACTGTAAAAATAAGAACAACTGATTTAATTGATGTTCTCTCTGAGCTTTCTATTAAAGAGACGATAAAAGAAGCTTTGGAGAAGATAAGTTCTCTCTATGAATTTGGAATTATTGATAAAGAAGTCTTTTTACTATGTGGAAATAAAAAACATGATATTGAACGAATCACTCGAACAATACAAGAAGCTTCTGTTTTAATTGAACGTATTTTTCATACCAGAATATCCTGTGGAATCAGTTCCTCTACAACTACCATTAAAGAACTCCCTCTGCTGTATCAGCAGGCTCTTGAAGCGCTTGATTATAACGTTGTTATTCAAGAAGAAAGTTATACTTACTATAATGACATTCTGCCTCTTCAAAAAAAAGAGGAAGACTGGAATTCTGAAGTAGATTCTATCGAAAAGATTATTACACGTTGTTCTGAAGAAGAATTAAAACAAGCTGTTATAACTATGCTTGAACATCTTCATTCTTCACATTATAACTTAAGTGAATATCAAATTGTTGTACTGGAAATATCTTTTTCTCTTTCTCGTCTTTATAAAAAATATCAGCTTACTTCCGATAAAGAGTTTGCCGGTTCCAAAAAAATGGCTGTGAAAATTCTTTCTTTAAATACGGGGGAAGAACTTGATAACTGGCTTATTAATTATTTTCAGTTAATACGTACATTAATAGAGAAAAAACAAGTAGATAACAACGTAATCTTAGCTGAAAATGCAAAAAAATTAGTAGAAGAAAGATTCCAGGAACCTGATTTATCCGTAGAATCCATCTGTCAGGAACTACATGTAAGCTCCTCCTATTTTTCCAAAATTTTCAAACAGGAAACCGGCTCTACTTTTTTAAATTATCTAATTAACAGACGAATGGAAGCCGCAAAAATGTTACTTGATGTCACTGACTACAAAAGCCATGTTATCGGAACGATGGTAGGTTATCCTGAACCAAATTATTTTAGCTATGTCTTTAAAAAGCACTGTGGTATTTCTCCAGTAAAATATCGAAAACTTGGAGGAAGTGTCAATGAAAAATAAAAAAATGAGCATTCGAATTTTATTTCCGCTCATCATGTCTGTATCAATCGCTTTTTGTATCATAAGCTGCATGATTTTATTTTCGCATTACCTCTCTGCTTATTTTATTCAAAAAACTGTAGAGGACACTAACAGACAAAAAAATGTACTTGCACAAAATATTGAAAACGAAATTGAATCCATCAATGATACAATTAACACGATTTATTATGATACAATTAAAAAATATGATCTTCAGGATGAAGCGTTTTCTTCGATATTATCGAATATAGAAAACAGTTCTTCAGAGTATATTAACGGGCTTGCCCTATATGATATCAACGGAACTTCTTTATGGCATTCTTCGCATTTATCAGCCACACCTGCTACTCAGGAAAGCTGGTTTACACAAGCAAAAAATAATATCGAAACAATTTATTATGGACCAAAGAAGCTCGTCTATCCTGATAAAGTAAAACATGTATTCCAGATCAGCCGATATGTTGAATATATTGACCATGGCAAAATGAAGCCTGGTATTCTTTTAATGCAATATTATACAGATTCTGTCGATGCAATTTTACAACATTATAAAAATACGCAGACATCTTACTGCTATTTATTAGATGATAATTCGGCTTTTCTTTACCATCCTTTTATGCAACGCATTTCCTCCGATCTGTATAAAGAAAGAACTATCAATATAGCCTTAAACTGTACAAATTATAAAATACATAAATTTCAGGGTACTAAATGGCTGATCGAACGACAGCAGATTGGATATACCGGCTGGAATATTGTCCTCGTCAGTTCTTTGTTCAATATACATACAGAAAATATAAGTGTTTATTATGTTGTATGGATTATCTTACTTATGGTCGGTATATTTCTTGTTTTTATGGATATTTTACTCTTTCATGAGTTCACTAATCCTGTGTACCGGTTACTTAACACAATGCGGGAATTTGGAAAAGGAAATTACCAGGCAAAAGCAGAAGAAAATGGCATCGGAGAATTAAAAACACTAAGCGCTCATTTTAATATCATGGCAGAAAAGTTACAAAAACAAATGGACGAAATCCGTAACAATGAACGTGAACAACGAAAAATGGAAAAGAAACTTTTACAATCTCAGATTAACCCTCACTTTTTATATAATACCCTTGATTCCATCATCTGGATGATACAGAGTGGTGAATATAAAGGTGCAGAGCAGATGGTTTCTCTTCTTGCAAAATTCTTCCGTATTTCCTTAAGTCAGGGACAGGATATTATCTCACTAAAAAAAGAACTAGAGCATGCAACCAGCTATCTTTCTATTCAAAACATACGTTTTAAAGATAAATTCGATTTTTCTGTACAGGCAGATGAAAATCTTTTACAATATCTCTGCCCTAAGCTGTCCATTCAGCCATTACTTGAAAATGCTATTTACCATGGAATGGAAGGAATTTATGATGATGGTGAAATCCAGATTTCTATCTATGAAAAAAACTCGCTCATTCACATTGATGTAATTGATAACGGTCTTGGTATGCCTCCAGAAACGATTGAATATATCATGCACAATAAAGTAGTCTCCAGCAAACGTGGTTCTGGTATCGGTGTACGAAATGTTGATGAGAGAATTAAATTGATTTTCGGCAATGCATACGGTGTTGTTATTACCAGTGAACTTGATGAAGGAACAACTGCCTCTATCATCATTCCGAAAATAAAGAAAGTTGAGGATATTGGATATTGATGAAAAATAATAAGAAAAAATATGTACTGTTAATTATATTAATGCTTTTGATTGCATTTTTTTCTTCCCAATGTATGATGAACCCTACAAACCTCAAAAGCAAAAATACGGTGGTAGTCCTGCTGTCCTCTTCCTATAATAAAAAAACTTCCAGAATTTTAGATGCCCTGCGCGATTATGCCTGTAACAACTCTATTACTCTCGACTTCTGGTATAAAGGGCAGCTCTCTGCCAAGGATCTGGATTCTTTAGTAAAAAAAGAGACGGACAATCGTGTAATTGGCATTCTTTTGATTTATCCGGAAGAATATATGACAGAACCTAACAAACATTATGACTACAGTAACCTATTAGCAATTACAGAAACGATGGCGTCATCCTTTATTCATTACGCTACCTTTGAGAGAACTACAGAAAAAGCCTACTGCCTTCCAATTACTTCTCAAATAATAAAAAAAATTGCAGAAAGCAAGCATTCTCATATCTACATTAAGAACACTTATAAACTTGGATATAAGAGTATCCAAATGATTGACTCCTACTCTCGCAGTAAACATATGCAAAATATCATTGTTTCATGCCAAAAGTTAGATAAACAGACTATCGAAAGTGGAAAACTAAACTCTCTACTGGCAAATTAACAAAAATGAGGATTTTAGTTATGAAAACAAATCTTTTTAATTATAATTCCATTTTGTTTACACTAATTATTATTTTAATAAGCACTATAACAATATGGAAGCTACCGCAACCCCAAAATGAGTACACTCATATAGGCATCGCTGTCTATGACATGGATGACACCTTTATGAGCGACTATATTGACAAACTTCAGAACGAACTTGAAACTTGTACTTTTAACGGCAAAAAAATTCTTTATGAAATATTTGATGCCGAAGGTAATGCCAATCGCCAGGAACATCAGCTTCAATACATGTATGAGCAGAACTTTGATGCCTTATTGATCAATCTTGTAACACCTTCTTCTGCTGCTAGCGTCCTAAATGAGACAGCGAACCATAAACTTCCTGTCATTTTATTTAATAGAGAAACAGACAAAAAAGATTTATCTATTTCCAAACAGACATGGTATGTGGGAACGCAGGCAAAAAAGGCTGGTGCAATTCAGGCGGATATGCTTCAAAACGCATGGAAAGAAAATCAGAAAAAATTAGATCATAATAAAAATAATACGCTCGATTATATTCTTATTGAAGGAGAACAAACACATTTTGATTCTATAAGAAGAACAAATGGTTTCCTTGAAAACAGCCAAAATCTGCCTCTCAATCAGCTCGCCAATCTCTCTGCTGACTGGCAGCGCCAACTTGCGACTGAAAAGTTTGCAAACTTAGATAAAACACTCATTCATTCTGCAGAAGCAGTTATATGTAATAATGATGATATGGCACTTGGTGTCTATGACTATTACAAGCAGCATAACATGAGCCTTCCCCTGATTATCGGAATTAATAATAATCCCGAAATGCACCAGAAAATAAAATCCGGAGAGATATATGGTACAGTTGATAATGACATAAACAGCCAGATCACACACATATGTAAATTGCTTAAAGATATTTTAAACCATAATACCAGCGATTATGCTAATATATGGTACAGTACACCTTTTGCCATTCAACGCTAAAATTATTTACGCTCGGAATATCAACCGAAAACCGGTGTCAAAAATTCCGAGCGTATATTTTTATAATATTTGTCGTTTAACTCATTAATATTTTATCTTATATTTTATATCGCTTAAATATTTCTAAATATTCCTTTTCCACCTCAGAAAATGCTCTTACCGTATAATCAGGCTCTACATGAAGCTTCGGCTGCCTTTCTTCTAATTCCTCATCTAATAAATACTTCAGATCATACCACAATAATGCATTATCAATTTCTTTTATAAGCTTTTCCTCTTCTTCGCTCAGAGGTGTTCCTAAAAACTTTGTATAAAGTACATCTAATAAATGATTCTCCTGCTCTTTATATTGCTTCATGTTCTGTTTTAACGGCCTTGGCACATCTGACATATAACACTCGCTTGCATCATGTAAAAGCGCAGCGAGTACTAAACGATCTGCATATCCTTTTGCAGCCGCCTCCTTTGCACATAAAATACAATGTTCCCCTACAGACCAGAAAGAACTGACATGTCCATTTCCTCTGCATATCATTGAAAGGGCATGTGCTATGTCTTTGATATCCATATCCGCTGGCTCCGGATTCACAGGATCAAAATGCCTTCTCGTGTATGTAGTGATATAGTTACTCATAAGCGCACTCTCCCTTTCTAAGCCTAATGTACTAACTGTGCAATAATGTTCACCAGAAGCTTCATATCGATTGGTTTTGCGATATGCTCATTCATTCCCGCTTCTTTAGATTTTATCCTGTCTTCTGCAAATGCATTTGCTGTCATTGCAACAGCTCCAAAAATTTATCATTTTGGGAGCTTAAACTGTGTTATAATAATGTTATGATGCTTGAATTACGAGAGTAGCGTTTAGCTGCGGAGTAATTCGTAACATCCATTTATTCTTAACTAAATCTCAGAGGTAGTATGATAATGTCAAAAGATGAATATTTAATTACAGATGCGCCCCTTAAGGCGTTAACTATTTTTGCAATGCCGATGATTCTCGGCAGTTTTTTTCAACAAGTTTATAATATGGCCGATTCCATAATCGTCGGTCAGTTTGTCGGCTCCTCTGCACTTGCGGCTGTTGGCGCCTGTGCAGCACTTACGAATGTTTTCATTTGCATAGCACTCGGAGCCGGTGTAGGTGCCGGTGTACTCGTAAGCCGCTATTTCGGTGCCAGAAATTATAGTAAAATGAAAACAATCATATCCACATCACTGATCAGCTTTTTGATTCTAAGCATAATCCTTGGTGGCTTAGGCTTTTGTTTTTCTCATTTGATGATGAGTCTTTTGCAGACACCTGATGATATATTGAATGAAGCAGTGCTGTATCTGCGTGTCTATTTTGTAGGATTCCCGTTTCTGTTTATGTACAATATTCTCTCCACCATGTTCACTTCCATCGGTGAATCAAAGATTCCTTTAGGTCTTCTAATATTTTCTTCTATTTTAAATATCTTTATGGATCTTTGGATGGTAGCAGGTCTTGGTCTGGGTGTATTCGGTGCAGCCCTTGCCACACTGATCTCACAGGGTATCTCTGCAGTATTTTCGCTTTTAATCTTCCTTCATCGAATTCGGAAATATAAGAGCTGCTTTAACTGGTTTGACAGACAGGAACTCTATGCAATGCTTCAAATTGCCGTACCGTCAGTTCTCCAGCAGTCCACTGTGTCCATTGGTATGATGATAGTCCAGGCTGTTGTAAATCCATTCGGTACACAGGCACTTGCCGGTTATGCGGCAACAATGAGAGTTGAAAATGTTTTTTCACTGATATTTGTATCCATCGGCAATGCCGTTTCACCATATGTTTCTCAGAATCTTGGTGCAAAGAAACCATGGCGTATTAAAAAGGGCTACCGCGCTGCATTATTGCTGGATGTATGTTTTGCATTCCTCGCCTTCCTGATTATTGAAACATTGCACACGCAAATTTCCTCACTATTTCTAGGAAAAGATGGAACAGCCTTAGCCTATCAAGTATCCGGTGATTACATGAGATGGCTCGGTTATTTCTTCATCTTCATGGGAATCAAGATGGCGACAGATGGCGTCCTTCGTGGACTCGGAATCATGCGTCCATTTCTCATTGCAAACATGGTAAATCTTGCTATTCGTCTATCAGTTGCACTGATTTTTGCACCACGTTTTGGTATCGCATTTGTCTGGTTAGCTGTACCAGCCGGCTGGCTTGCAAACTTTCTGATTTCCTATGTGGCACTCAGAAAGTCTGCAAAAGATTTATAAAAATTCCCTGATCTGTTCTGCGATAATCTGCATCAATCGGTTTCTTGCTTCTACACTTGCCCATGCAATGTGCGGAGTAATAATAAGCTTTTTACTGTCTTTTATTTTTGCCAATGGGTTTGTTTCACTCATTGGCTCCTCACATAATACATCAAGACCTGCTGCTGCAATTTCACCTGTTTCCAATGCTTCATATAAATCCTGTTCTACTACAATCGGTCCTCTTCCAAGATTTAAGAAAATAGCTGTCTTTTTCATTTTTGCAAATGCTTCCCTATCCATCAAATCTTTTGTATATTCATTTAACGGAGCATGTACGGACACAATATCTGATGTAGTAAGTAACGTTTCAAAATCAACCTGTTCATATCCTTCCTGTGCCGGACTTCCCGAAGCAGAGTAATAAATCACACGTGCCCCAAACGCTTTTGCAATATCAGCAACTCGTCTTCCGATTGTTCCAAGTCCGATAATTCCCCATGTTTTTCCGTTAACTTCATTAAAATGCTCTGCAAAATGAGTAAACACCGTATCATTTATATATTTTTCGTCTTTTACATAGTCATCATAATAACGGATCTTCTCTAAAAGATAGAATAATAAAGCAAATGTATGCTGTGTAACAGATTCTGTAGAATATCCGGCTACATTTCTCCATGCGATTCCACGCTTTTTCAGATATTCTTTGTCCAGATTATTTGTTCCTGTAGCTGTTACACATACTAATTTCAAATTTTTTGCAGTCCCAATTGTCTGCTCATTAATCGCAATTTTATTCACAATTAAAACATCCGCATCTTTTACACGCTCCGGAATCTCTTCCAAAGTAGAAAATCCATATTTTACCACTTCTCCCAGAGCATCATATGCCGATAAATCAATATCTTCTCCAATGGTTTTTGTATCTAAAAATACAATCTTCATAATTTATATCTCCTTATATAAACTTGACAAAAAACTAAATATAAATGCAAGTAGAAAAAGTTTCAAATAAAAATTTTATATTTAAAATTTTTTTATTTAAAACCATTTAACCTTTCCATTTCTTACTACCATAGCATGAACCTTATCACATCTCAGGCGATATGGATATTTCTTACGAGTTACTAAAAATAAATTCTTTTTCAGATTAAATCGCTGCATACTGCAGTCTATCATTTTCCAATTTTTACCTATCTTTATTTCACACCAGCCATGTGGCGATAATGAGGCACGTGGTCCTCTTGATGTAACAGCTCCAACTGCAAGCCTTGTATCATATCCCAAAACTCTGCCTATATAAGCCATTGCCGAACCATATCTATAACAATTCCCTTTTTGAGCAGTAAACATATAATTCGCATAGGAAGGGATCTTCTTCGCAGCTGGTGCAACAGAACTCATATGGTGATATGGATATTTACGTATGGCCCGAAAACATTGTTTTAAACGCTTCTGCCTGCTAAATTTTGCATCAGAATACTTCATAACAAATGTAACAGCCTGTCGGATTTCTTTTGCAGTAACTCTGACTCCTCTTTTATCAACATAATAATATCCTTTTGCCTTCGAACCTACAATACTATTAACAATAAGATTATAATCGTCCCCAAAATAATAATACTTTTTTCGAACCTTGTACCAGTTCTTTACTCTATTACCATTAACCACATAATACTTCTGTCCTTTTCCCATACTACACCAGCCGGTGTATAATTCACCATCCTTATACACCTTTTCCTGAACAATCATGAATTCTGATTCTGATGTGGCTGCACAAACTATCTGACTACTTCCCGATACTAGCAAAAATACTGCCAAAATAACAACCACTATCTTTGATATAAAAGACTTATATAACGACTTCGATATTTTTGAAAAAACTCTTGCTTTTATAAATTCCGTTATCTCCATACAATTTCTACCTCCACGACTTCAAGATGTACTCACAGAATCAATTCAAGTCGAGCAGCCACTCACCACCTGAAAGAGGTGGGAGTCTTCTCGACTGAGATAAAAGATTCTCTGAGTACATCTAGTTTACAAATTATATTGATTTTCTTCATTCTACCACAAAATATATTATCAATACATAGTTTTGTTTTCTATCTATGGGTACAAGATAGGTAAAAGAACAATAGAAAATTACTTACTTGCGATTGCCACGTTTTTTAAAATCCTCGTCAATGCGCTTTTTCCAGTTTGAACCCAACGGTGCACTACATCGGACAGCACTGATTGCCTCACTGATCACTTCATAATTTAGAGCAGTTCCCTCGCTGTCACATTGATAGTTAACTGCTCTGTCCTCGTCAATGCCAAATAAACTGGCAGTCTCCACAGCATCAATATTGGCTCCAAGGAATAGAAACTCCCAGCCATATTTTATTTTCTGCCGCTCAATCATCTGTTTCACTTTATTGCTGCTATAATAGCGGCTGGCATTCTCCATTCCATCCGTTGTGATAACAAACATTGTATGTTCCGGAACGTCTTCCCGCCTTGCATACTTATGAATATTTCCAATATGATGTATCGCTCCGCCAATAGCATCTAACAATGCCGTACATCCCCGAACCATATAATCGTGATCGGACAGGGGCTGGATGTCCTTTACATTTATGCGGTCATGCAGAACTTCACTTACATTGTCAAACAATATCGTAGAAATCAATGCTTCTCCCTCTGCATTTTTCTGCTGCTTAATCATAGAATTAAATCCTCCGATTGTATCTTGCTCCAGTCCACTCATAGATCCACTACGATCAAGGATAAAAACGATTTCTGTTAAATTCTTTCTCATTATACCTTACCTCCTGAAAATCTCGCTATTAGGTTTACTATCCCGGTATTTACCTGGTCAAAAAAATGGCTGCTCGGTTTCGTACCTTGCAGCCATAGTATAACGATTTTCTTTTAGAAAGTGGTCGCATAGAAAGCGACATTAAACAACATTCATTGTTTTATGATCCAATCAGGCTCTGATCAAAAGCAAACAGTGCTTCATTGATTTCATATACATTATAATTTCCCTGTTCAACAAAATATTCTACAATAATATCAAACTTGCTTGAACGAGACAAAGTAAATCCCGCCTTACCAAGCATATCCTGCATCTCTGCAATTGGCAGTTCCAATGCCAGCGCAAATGCCAGCACTGTCGTTTTAGACGGCTTATAAAATTTATTTAAACGAATTTTAGAAAAAAGTTTCCGGTCAATATTTGCTTTCTTGTAACACTGCGTGTCTGTCATGTCGGATTCGTCAATTTTACGAAGTAGCATTTCCGAAAAACTTTCATCTATCTGATTCAACGCATCCTCCAGAGTCCTGCTGCTTATCGCCTTATAGCTTGGCTTCTCTTCCATCCTCTCCACGGCTGATCCGAAACAGCTTTCTCCAAGAAGCGGCTCCGACCGCCGTCTTAGTTCTTCCCGACTGTCCGAATGTTCCTTCACATATCGGTCATCTATATAAGCTGTAATATCCGCAAACAACTTTCCGCTAATCTGATATGCCTTCCGGTCAAAAATTACAATGAAGACTGTCATCTCATTTTCCAGTAGAAACTTCCCAATGATATCTATAGCAACTTTTAATGCCTGATCTTTTGGATAACCATAAATTCCAGAAGAAATCAAAGGAAAAGCAACCGATTCACAGCCATATTCCTTCGCCAGATTCAGTGATATATTATAGCAGGATTCTAAAAGTTTTTGTTCTTGATGTTTTCCATCCAGCCAGATTGGTCCAACTGTGTGAATGACATATTTACAAGGAAGACGATATCCATTTGTAATTTTAGCATTCCCTGTCTCACATCCATGGAGCATCCTACATTCCGCAAGCAGGTCTGGTCCGGCAGCACGATGAATACATCCATCTACCCCACCACCCCCTAATAGAGATGTATTAGCTGCATTGACAATTGCATCAACATTCATTTTTGTAATATCATTTCTAACAATTTTCAATGGCATAGAATATACCTCCTACTATTTATCCAAAATTTTATTAAACCGGCTAAAGAAAGTTAACGTTGTAATTATCGCAGCCAGTATATCACTGATTGGTTCAGCTAGAAAAACGGCAAATACTTTATTCTGGATAAAACATGGCAGAATAAAGATTAACGGAATCAACAGGATCAGCTTTCTAAGGCAGGCAAGCAGCAGACTAACCTTCGCCTGTCCCAATGCCATAAAACTCTGCTGGCAGGCAACCTGAAATCCGAGAGAGAAAATACCAGCCATATAAATTCTCAATGCCCATGTAGTGTAAGTGATCAAATCTGTATTATTAGAAAAGATTCCTGCAAACAGTTTCGGAAACAAAAGCATAATCAGCCAGAAGCAGCTAGTAAAGACTATACAGACTGTAAATTGTGTAAAAAATGCTTTTTTTACACGCTCTTTATTCCTTGCGCCGAAATTATAACTCATAATCGGCTGTCCACCCTGACAGATTCCCTGTAATGGTAATGTGGCAAGCTGGCTGACACTTGTAATAATTGTCATGGCTCCAACAGCAAGATCCCCGCCATACCTTGAAAGGCTGAACGTGAAGCTGACAGACAGGATACTTTCTGTAGATAACATGACAAAGGTAGAAATACCAAGTGCAAGACAAGGTAAGATAATGTCTTTCTGCAATTTAAAGTTTTCTTTTCTAAGATGAAGAATGGTCTTCTTTCCGGATAAGAAACGAAGAATCCATATCGCACCGACCGCCTGACTTAAAACCGTAGCAATCGCAGCACCTCTTACTCCCAGATTAAATCCAAAGATAAAAATCGGATCAAGAATGATGTTAATTACAGCACCAATTACAGTCGTCATCATACTGATCTTTGCAAATCCCTGTGTCGTAATAAATGGATTCATTCCCATTACGATCAAAACAAAAATGCTTCCGAGAATATAAATTCTTGCGTATGCCACTCCATAAGGAAGTGTCTTATCACTGGCACCAAACAACGTTAGCAGCTGTGGGGCAAAAATAAAGAAAATCGCTGTAAGTGCCACAGCCATAACAATGAGAAGAGCAAAGCAGTTTCCAAGAATCTTCTCCGCTGTCTTATTATCTTTCTTCCCCATAAAAATAGCCGCACGCGGAGCTCCTCCAGAGCCAGCGAGCATGGCAAATGCATTAATCAGCATAAGAATAGGGGTAAATAATCCGACACCGGTTAATGCTGCCGCACCAACACCGGAAATATGTCCAATGTAAATACGGTCTACAATGTTATATAAAAGATTGATAACCTGTGCAACAACAGCCGGAATTGCAAGTTGCGCTAAAAGACGTGGTACTTTTTCTGTTTCCATCGCCTGTGTATTAGACTTACTATTCATAAATACCTTCTCCTAAATTATAAAATGTAAAAAGCATTATATCTACTTGTAAACAAAATTTCAAGAGATAAATCATTGATTTACTTATACCTTTTTCATTTTCTTTGTCATGTGAATGAAAAAGATTATATTTAATATAATTCCAAAGCATGTGGCAACAGGCGCCGCAAGCCCTATATTAGTAAGGCTGGCATCCGGCTGTATACTCATAAAATATGCAAGGGGCAGTCTTACAAGAAGTGTCTGGATAAGTCCCTGAATCATAACCCACAACGTCTTTTCATGTCCATTAAAGTAACCTATCATAGAAAAAAGAATTGCCGTAAGAATCGTTTCCGGAGCAAACCCCTTAAGATATTCAAACCCTTTTTGTACAACCGCTTCATCCGTTGTGAATATCGATGTAAGCACATCACCAAAGAACCATACACTTATGAAAACAACGATTCCAACAATTAATCCGATTCCTATTCCGGTAAACATCGCTTTCTTTGCTCTATCCTCCTTACCGGCACCAACATTCTGCGATACAAAAGAAGCCATCGACTGCATAAGTGCACTTGGTATCAGCATGGCAAAGTTTACTATCTTACAGGCAACCCCATATCCTGAAGAAGCTTCCAGCCCTAACTTATTTATAAATGCACACAGTGCAAGAAATGACATCTGGGTAAGAAATTCCTGAAGCGCAAGAGGAATTCCAACTGTCAGGAATCTTTTACATTGACTATTAAACCTGAAATCTTTTTTTGTTATTTTAAATGGCAGCTGTCTTCTTTTAAGCATCAAAAGAGCCAGCACCACACTGACCGCCTGGGCAAGCACTGTAGCAATTGCGGCTCCTGCGGCATCAAGATGGAATCCTGCAACAAGTACAAGATCACCTACGACATTTACCACGCAGGCAACCGCAACAAATATAAGCGGAGACCTGCTGTCTCCCAGCCCTCTGAATATGGCAGAAAGAACGTTATAAGCAACAATAAAGAAAATACCTCCCCCGCAAATCCTTACATACACTGACGTAAGCATAAGCGCTTCTTTAGGAGCCTGCATAAGAACAGCCAACGGCTTTGCAAAAAACACCATCACCACAAAAAGTACGACAGCTATCATAGTAAACACTGTCGTTGCTCCACCAAGCAGTTTCCCTATTTGACTTGTATGTTTCTCACCGATATACCTTGCAATAAGAACAGTAATTCCCATTGCTAACTGCGTTATCACAAATGTTACAAGATTAAGAATCTGACTGCCCGTTGAAACTGCTGATAACCCGGCTGTTGTTCCAAATCTGCCCACAACCAGAAGGTCCACCGCACCATACGCTGCCTGGAGTATAAGCGCTCCAAGTATCGGCATCATGAATGGAATCATCTTCTTTAATATACTTCCCTGTGTAAAATCTGATCTTTCTTTTGCATTCATATATTACTTCCTGTTACTCATGACTATATAGAGCTTTTCTACTACTTCAATCATCTTATCTGCATCTTCATCCGTAATCCCTCCAAGATTTTCCGAAAGATTACCAAAATACTCATCAACATATTTATCAACCAGGTCTCTTCCTGTCCTGGTCGTCTTAATATAAACAAACCTTCCGTCCGTTTCTGTTGTTTCTTTCTCGACAAATCCAAGCTTTTCCATATCTTTTACGGTTTTCGTTACGCTTGGTCTCGGAAGTCCAAGGTTCTCACTCATATCACTGACTCTTACCTTCCCTTCCATTTTTTCTAACTTTCTAAGAGTATCCAGATAGTGAATATGGGATGGTGTCACTCCCCCAGGCAATGCCGGCAGCATATCTCTTATCCTCTTTGCCTGATAACAGGCATCCATAACTTCTTTTATCTTATCTTTTGTCATGAGTTTCTCCTTTCTATTATTTTACATAATTATTTTATGTAATTACTTTGTATAATAATATTGTAGTTGTTTTTTGTCAATAAAAAAGAGTATACTTCCTCTTCCTTCCTGTAGCATCAATCATTACAAAATCTCTTCTGATTCTCTTCATTATTGATTAGATAATAACTCTGATATGTCTGTATTTCCCCTCAAATACCTTGTTTTTAAAATGAAACAATAGTATCATATAATTATCAATAAACGATATATATTCAGCCTTTTTTGTTATAAATTGAAACATATACTGTCTTGTAAAATACCTTGTTTACAAAACCTAAAAGTATCTATGATACACATATGGTTTTAAATCGTATACAATATCTTGCTTAACGAAGGGGGATTACTATGAATTTATCATTAAACGAACTGACAAAGATAGCAACACAGGAAGTAAATTTTGATGAGACGTTCTTCTCAAATATTGAAGAATGCATCAAGTACAACAGTATTGGAACACTCAATTGGGCCATCCATACCTTGACCATTATTCGCGAAAGAATTGATGTTGGACAAAAAGTGAAATATAAGGATATTGATCTTACATCCGATACCTATAAGGAGCTTTTACATGAACATTATGGTATTTATGTTGTAAAAGGTGTCTATCCGAAAATGGCTTTAAAACATAAGGTATATTTCAAACTAGAGAATACGGAAAACGGTATGGATCTCATTTATACGGGACAAGAAGAGAACAAATTGTTTCGTTGGATCGCTGATATTAATGAAAATGAAAGCTTAGTGCGAGTTTTACCAACGAATGTAGTATACATCCGAAACATTAAGCTTGGCTCACTTACTCCTTTTGTAACAGAACACAACAGTGTTTATGTTTACAACGAAAAAACAGGTAGAATCGAAGAAGTGTTTGAGTAAATGTTTGAGTAGAAAAAATCGCTTATCAAACACAGGTTAAAGAATGTTTCATTTCGTAACTATGGATAGTAGCAAAGGGGCTGTCAGGAAATAGATAGTTCCAACCAAGGGCAGATTTGACTCACATGAATCAAATCTGCCCTAAAACTTTTACAACACCTAGATTACTTCTTGAATTTATATTTCCCTTTTCCATGACCGGATACTGGTTCAATAATATCTGCCTGTACCAGCTTGGAAAGAAGTTTTGAAGCACCTGAACCTTTCAGTTCAAGAAGTTCCATAACTGTACTTCTTCCAAAAACTTCATCAAAACCAAACTCCTCAAAAAGTCTAAGGATGTGAACTTTTGTTTTTACAGAGAAATTCCTGCCCTTTTCAGAAAGTACACTTTCAATATCCACTTTTTTGTCTTGAATGTCCACTTTTCCAGCTCCAATGTCCACTTTTGTATCATTCAAAAGTCCACTTATGTGAAGATTTCGATTGTGAAGCTCATTTTTCTCGTTCAAAAGCAGATTTCTGAGAAACACTTCCAAATATTCTGTTGTTTCGTGAATACCTTTTTGCAGGTTCGTATAGTTTGCACGAACAAGTGCATTTCTGAAATACCACGCATTTTCCGCAAAAATATCATTGGTTGCAGAGAACCCCAGTGTCCTTAAATATTTAATGAAGAACACCGCCGTTGTTCTTGTATTGCCTTCCCCAAAGATATGGATTTGCCATAGCCTTGAAATGAATACCGCAAGATGATGGATAATCTCATCCATTGAAAGCCCTTTATAACTAAAATTTTTCTCCTGCGAAAAATCATATTCAAGTGTGGCTCTCAGATCGGAGGCACTACCATACATTACAGTTGCCCCATCAAGTACCCATTCTTTCTTTGTAATGTTGTAATCTCTAATCTTTCCAGCATGTTTATAAATACCCTGAAAGAGTTTGCGGTGGATAGATATATACTCATTTGGAGAAAATGAAAACGCTATTTCAGAAAGAATTTCCGCAATACGGGACGAAACCTTATCTGCTTCTTCAGTACGTTCATCATCAGACAAAGGCACCGGTCTTTCTTCATAGTAGCTGTCAATAAGGTTCTGTGCTTCTTGCATTGTAATTTTGCCTTCAATATTCTGAATGGCAGTATCAATCAAATATTTAGATGGTTTGAGTCCGTCCACTGCCTGAAGTCCGATTGCTGTACTCCAAGCATAACCTTTATGAGCTTTATCTGGTTCAGACTCCCTTAGATATTCCTTAAACGGGTCTTTTTCCATATCCACTACCTCACTTCATAGTTTTATAATTTACTCTTTTCTAATTATGCAGACTATCTGCACAATTTCAAATCTGCACTATATTCTTTCTGTCGAAATCCCGAAAATTTATCACTGCTTTTCCACTGAAAGATAGTTATTTGTTTTTATCATTACGTCTTTCAATATATCCAGATCTTGTATTACCTGTCCTGTCTCCAGAGAATGGTTGGCATCCTCATATACATAAATCGGTATCCTCTGCTTCCGGCTTGCGTGAATTACCTCATCCACATCACTCCATGGATCTTTCATTCCGATAAAGGCAATCCCTTCTTCCACATCATAAGAGTATGTCTGTGCCAGTGGTGTGTAAAAAATCATTCTGCATTCTATACTGTACTTCCTGGCATATGCTGTTGCAATGACGGTCCCTATACTTTTAGAGACAAACAGAATTTCATCATACTGATTAAATTCCACTCCATCGAGCTGTTTTTCTGCCTGTTCATACAAACTGTTAAAAGCTTTTTCCATCTCAGCAGTATTGCCTCGAAGATTCTTTCCATCATAAGAATATGACAGGCTGATACAATCTTTATACCCATTCATTACGGCAATCTTTTTTCCATAATACAATATAGGTTTATCACAATGATACCCTATTCCCGGAAATAAAATCATAAGTTTTCTCATTCTGTCCCTCCTAGTAGCTTTTTTCTAACTTATTATTCGCATCAATGCTTACCTTGTCTCCTTCATTAATATTACATTCATAAAGCATAGCATCCTCTGCTTTTATTACCAATTCTTCTCCCAAAGAATTCGTAAGCGTAACTACCGCCATGACTGGTACATCTTCCGGGCGTTCTTCACAACCGTAATCTACGTCTTCTTCTATTCTTTTTACTGTATATATCATAATGTCACCTTTCATACCCTAATGTACTTTTCTACATTGTTGTTTAAATGGAGTGCGTATTTTCTTTGCTTTTATTTTCTTTTGTCTTCTTTTTATCCTTATACATTTCATCGTCAGCATGCTGCATAAGATCTTCTAAATTCTTTTGTTCTGTATCAGTCCAGACATATCCTATGGCGACAGAAATAGTAATATCACTTTGCTTATCAGCAAATTCAATCTCACATCTTACCTTGTTTATGATTTCCTCCGTTTCTGCAGCCGTCTTATTTTTCAGAATTATTACAAACTCATCGCCACCGATTCTATAACATTGACCATTATGTCCAACAGCTTTTCTCATGCACTTTGCAATCGTAATAATAAGTTCATCGCCTTTATTATGTCCCAATGTATCATTTATTGTTTTTAGATTATTGGCATCCATCATTATGTAGGAAATCATTCCAGGGAAAATAGCATTACTTTTATTTTCCTCCAGAAATGCCGTTCTATTTCCAAGACCGGTCATTGTATCCATATATGCCATTCTTGCGTATATGTCAATATTAGCCTTCTCCTGAACCTGTTCATAAAACTCTCTCCATTTGTGATGTTTTTTGCTATTATACCATATATAATTTCATAAACACAAACAACGATTTACACCATAAAAAATACCTGCAAAAGCAGGGCACCAGCATGACGGCTACCCCAGTTACTCAAAATTTTTTCTATTTTTTCCAAAAGGAAAAAAGCCCGTTTTTCTTGTATGGGACAGAAGTCATTTCTCCAGTAGTATAGCCAGTAGCTTCAATAGTTTTTCGGAGTGCTGCTTCATCTAAGGATTCTTCCGATAGAATGACTGTTTCTCCTTTGGAATGGCTCGATTTCACTTTTTTCACCGAAAATGCATTCCGAACTGCTTCGTTAATATGTGCTTCGCACATGGTACAAGCCATACCAGTAATCTTTATTGTTGTCTTAATCATAATCTCTCTTCCTTTCATGTCATGTTGAAAATCTTACTTTTTTCTAATGCCTTGATTATTGCACAATATAAGTCTGTTTTCTGACATCTTGTAGCAAAATAGTTAGTGGCATCTAATATTATTTTAATGCAACTATCCACCCTGTGCAAGAAAAACATTGTCACTTCAATGTAAATTTATTATAAAAAATTACTCTATTGTATTTTTTCAGAAAATATATTCTATCCTGCTGCTTCTGTGTTATAATTCTTTATTATAAAATATCTGATGCATAAGAACGAGGTGAATTAGGTGAAAAAAAAAGTACTTGTGCCTCTTATCGTTTTTTTACTGGGCATATGCTTTGTTGGTTTCATTGTATACAAAACAGACATCCACGAAAAAGAGCAGAGACACACAACAGCACAATTAAATGCATCCACCTATGGTGAGCGCATAAAGAATGAGATTACACATGGAATCGGGATTACAGATACTCTGAAACAAGTTTTGATCAGTGAAAATGGAAAGTTTAATCAGTTTGATACCATTGCAAAAAATCTTATGTCCGACTCTATTGAAAGTGTGCAGCTTGCCCCAGATGGTGTTGTGACAGATATTTATCCTATCAGTGGAAATGAAGCTGGTAAGATTGATCTGATCCATGACAAAAATCGTGGTAAAATTTCTCGTTACGCAAGAGACAACCATACGATCATTACACAGGGACCTTTCGAATTGAAACAGAGTGGCTATGGAGTTGCTGTCCGCAATCCGGTTTACCTGAAAGATGAAAATGGACAGGAGTATTTCTGGGGATTTACTATTGTTATCCTGCATGTGCCTGACATTTTTTCAGATACACTCAATGCTCTTTCGAATTTTGGATATGAATACAGACTTTCAAAAACAGACGCTCCCTGGAGTGATACTTACAAAGTTGTTTACCAATCAGATCGTCAATTAACACATCCAGTTTCTTATAAATTTACAATAGGGGAAGAGAACTGGAGATTTGAAGTGACTCCAAAAAGCGGATGGGAAAACAATACATTAATAGCAGAAGTCGGTGTGATTTTTGCTGCTATTGTCATACTCCTGTCAGTTCTTACCCGGGTCTGGTTAGTATCGAAAGAGCATAAAAATAAATTTAAAATACTGGCACACACCGATTCTCTTACAGATATTTATAACCGATATGGATTTGATGAATTGGCAGTAAAGATGATCGATAAAAATCCAAAATCGCATTTTGTAGCTGCACTCCTTGATATTGATGACTTTAAGTTTATTAATGATATCTATGGACATGCTTATGGAGATAATGCATTAAAGAGTCTGGCAGATAATATGAAAGCTTTTTTCCCACCGGATACATTGCTGGGAAGAAACGGTGGTGACGAGTTCTGTATTCTTCTTCCAAATTATACCTGTGAAGAAGCAGAAGAACTATTACAGCAATTCACCAGACTTCCAAAGACATTCTCATATATGGGGAAAGAATATCCTTTCCATATTTCTCTTGGATATGCAGAATATCCGACATTTGCTTCCAACCGTTCACAGCTCATGCGCTGTGCAGATACCGCCCTTTACGAAATAAAACTTCATGGAAAAAACGGATGTATGGCTTACAGAGCAGGACTTTCATCAGGTGTTCGCAAACAGCTGGGATTTGCACTTAAAGATATTTCCGAACATCTTCCGGGTGCATTTATCATATACAGAGCAGACAAAGAAGATGATGAACTTTTTTATGCAAACCACGAGTTCCTTCATATGACCGGATATAAAAATATAGATGAACTCTTTAGGCTTACAAAGAAAAGCTTCCGTAACCTGATTCGAGAAGATGAGCAAAAACAAATTGAATCAAGCATCTGGGAACAGATTGATAACGGCAATGAAAATGACTATATTCACTTTCATCTACGAAAAGCGGACGGAACTTACCTTTCCGTACTTGATCATGGGAGAATCGTGGAGAGCCAGCAATACGGACGAGTATTTTATGTATTATTTATGGACTGGGAGGATATGCATATTCATTACAGCGATAAGTTTTCAGAATAACAAATTCAAGTCGAGCAGTCACTCACCACCTGAAAGAGGCGGGAGTCTTCTCGACTGAGATAAATCTAGTCAATGTCATTCTACACGTAACTAACCGTTCTGAAGAACCTGTATCATTTTCTCAAAAGATTCTCTAAAACGCTCATTGTCCTCTGATGTTCGCTTTCTTGGTCCTTTTAAATGATTCTTTCTAGATGCCCTTCGTGCTTTCTTATTCAAATGCCGTTCCATAAGCATCTGGTCAATATTCTCATTGGTATACCATTTCCCAGATTGATGAATCGCATATGCACCTTTTCCAAGTGCCATTGCTGCCACTCCATAATCCTGCGATACAACAATATCACCTTTATGGCAAATACTGATCAATTTATAATCTACTGCATCTGCTCCGGCTCCAACTACAATCACCTCACTGTAGTCAGAAGATAACACATGATTTGTATCACATAACAACGTCACCGGAACATTGTGCTCTCTTGCAACTTTTTCAATAATACCTACTACCGGACAGGCATCTGCATCAACAAAAACTCTCATATTATTTTCTCCTTTATAAACGATTATAAACGATTTCAATCTTTTTTTGAAGATTTACTTCATTGTCTTCCTCAAAGAACTGCGTAGCACCGCATCTTCAGAACTTCTTTTTGATGCATCAGGCATGGGTAAGTAGAGAAATGATTACGTAATATCTGAATTATTTTTTGTTGCAAATGTAGTCATATCATTGCTGAATGTTCCTATATTGATTGAAACAGGCTCACCCGCAAGCATCTGAACTACAGAATCCTTTAATCTATCCATATTCACCGTCATCATTGTCATTTCCTCCTCTCGATAAGCATACTCTAAACTATTACGTTACGTAGGAGTCAATAGTTTTTCAAAGAAACTTTCAAAATTAAAAAGCTTGATAAACAACGATTTTCTTAATTCAACAAACTTGAATTTGGAACGTGCTTTATAAATTTTTTCCGATCTCCTCAAGTTCGTTCATGGAATCCTTGTTTTTTTCAAGTTCATCTCTGGCTGTTGCGTAATATGATTTTTTGAAAAGCATATCCCATGAAAGATATTTTGCCATACAGTCAAACTGCTTATCAATCAGCTCATACT
>OLSM01000781.1_pt1 | contig 28071 bp, 19 predicted proteins | sample 1672721 | NCBI WGS metagenome assembly OLSM01 (sample SAMEA3136717, study PRJEB25190) | human gut metagenome
ACCATGTGCAAGGCCATGTGTAGTCTGTACGCTTCCACAGCTTGTCTGTAACTTCATCGGGAAGATGAACAGTCCAGCCTTCAGCTATCTGCAATACGGGACCAAGACCTTTTACGAGGTTCAGTCTTATCATTGTGCAGGGCATTTCAGCTTCTGTTACAAATCTTGATGAATATCCGCCGCCTCTGAAATAACCGAGATCGGCATAGTTCCATGTGGTAGCGTCAAGAATATTGTCAATATCCTTGTCTGTAACGTCATACCACGGCTTCATAACACCGTTGCCGTTTTCATCTGTAGCCTTACCGCAGGCATCAAGGCAGGCGGCACCTGAGTTTATAAGGTGGATAAATCCGCCGCTCTGCTTTGCAACACCCTCAAGATCATAGCCTGTGGCTTTCTTTACGGCTTCGGGACTCCAGTATGTACGCACATCGGCGAATATCTGAGCACGGTTTGTGAGCAGCTTCATAAACAGCATTCCAAGACCGTTGAGAACGTCGTTCTCTGTAGCAAGGATGTATGGCTCACGAGCTCCGTTCCAGTCGAAAGATGTATTCAGAACTGCCTCTGCGAAGTCTCCGTTCGGATAGAAGTCTGTCCACTGTCTCTGTCCCTGGAATCCAGCTGCCAGAGCGTTGTGTCCGATTGCTTCCTCTGAGAATTTCTCGTCAAGGTTCTTATTTCCGTTCATAAGGTCTTTGATGATAACTGCCATCTTAACAACGAACTCGAACTGCTCCTCTTTCTCCTCTGGAGAAGCCTGAAGCTCTTCTGGGTTCTTATCCCAACCAATCTTGCAAGTCTCTTTTGCCCATTTAAGAGCTTTCTCGAACTCAGCCTTGTCATAGATCTCTTCTGACATACGACGGATGATTTCCACCTCGTCAACAGACTCTACACGCATTCCAAGGTAAGACTCGATGAAATCAGAATCGATGATAGATCCACCGATACCCATTGTAACAGATCCAATCTGAAGGTAAGATGTTCCTCTCATGGATGCTGCTGCAACAGCTGCACGTCCGAATCTGAGAAGTTTCTCTTTAACGTCTTCCGGAATTGTTGTGTCGTCAGCTTCCTGAACGTCATGTCCGTAAATTCCGAATGCCGGAAGTCCCTTCTGTGCATGTGTAGCAAGTACAGATGCAAGGTATACAGCTCCCGGTCTCTCTGTTCCGTTGAATCCCCATACAGCTTTGATTGTCTGTGGATCCATATCCATTGTCTCAGCTCCGTAGCACCAGCAAGGTGTAACTGTAACTGTGATATCTACGCCTTCTCTTCTGAACTTATCAGCACAAGCAGCACTCTCACCTACACGTCCGATTGTTGTGTCAGCGATAACAACTTTAACCGGCTCACCATTTGAATATCTTAAGTTCTCCTCAAACAGTTTTGCTGCAGATTTTGCCATGTTCATTGTCTGCTCTTCAAGAGATCCTCTTACGTCAAGAGCTCCTCTACGTCCATCGATTGTCGGTCTGATACCAATTACTGGATAAGATCCTACTAATCTTCTTTCTGCCATAATTACATTCCTCCTTAATTGTTTGCCTTGCTCTGCTTATCTTCCTTCGCAGAACCGCTTCTTTGAGTATCATTATAGTTCTTTCCTTTCTTTTTGTCTTGTGGTATACTAGAATAAAAATATAAAGATATTCACCTTTTATACAACAAAGTACAATTTATAAACATATATTTCCACATATGTGTTTGTTTTTACACTATTTAGATTTTTAAAGGAGATTATTGCATGAAATACATCAATTACAGAGAAGAACGTAATCACGGAACCATTGATTTTCCAATTGAATTTTATCATGTTACGCCGAATCATCCACGGTATGAAATGTCTTATCACTGGCACATCGAATATGAACTTATTCGTGTTTTAAAAGGGAAATTACTTATGTCAATTGGTGAAAATGAATTCACTGCAGTAGCCGGCGACCTTATTTTTATAAAAGGAGGGCTTCTTCATGGCGGAATTCCTAAGGATTGTGTCTATGAATGCCTTGTTTTTAACCTTGAATCGCTCATGGCAGTAAATCATGCCAGCGAACGTCTGCTTAAGAAGATCGGAAGTGACACTCTGACTATCCCTTCCCTTATCAAAGCACCCGTAAAGAATTTAGAGCATATCACCTCCATGATGTTTGAACATATCAAAAAGCGTACTGAAGGGCACGAGCTTATGGTGATTGGTACTCTGTACGAATTCTTAGGCTATATTCTGGAAAATAAATTGTATGAAAACGTTCGAATCATCAGTCAAAAGGATAGCCGAAAAATAGAACATTTAAAGAAAGCTCTTGAAGTGATTGAAAACCATTATGCTGACTGTATCACACTGGAAGATCTGTCTCAGGCCGCCGGTATGAATTCAAAATATTTCTGTCGCTACTTTAAAGATATGACACACAGAACTCCTGTTGACTATCTGAATTACTATAGAATAGAACAAGCTTGTTTCAAGCTCGTTACTTCGAATGAATCAATCGCAGACATCGGACTTAGCTGTGGATTTAACGATGTAAGCTACTTTATCAAAACATTTAAAAAATATAAAGGAATGACACCGAAGAAATATCTTCGCGCACCACTGTAATCAAAAATTGTGAAACAGGTCAACCCCATCATTTTTTCACGCAAAAGGAGATCCCCTTACGGAGATCTCCTCTTTTCATATCTCATTCACTCATGAAATATCCTTATTTATCTTCTTTTTCTGCAGCGTATACAGTTACCAGTTTGTTCAGGTAATCGTATCTCTCCATAGCTTCCTGCTCATTGAGAGCGAAGAGCTTGTCAGCCTTAGCCGGGTTAGCTCTCTTCAGTGCGTTGTAACGTACTTCACCATTCAGGAAGTCCTGGTATCCTTCTGCCTTCGGAGCCTTGCTGTCAAGTGAGAACTTGTCTCCCTCTGCAGCCGGGTTGTAACGGAAGTTATTCCAGTATCCGCACTCTACTGCCAGCTGTTCCTCTGTCTGAGCTTTGCTCATACCCTTCTTGATACCATGGTTGATACATGGAGCATAAGCAATGATCAGTGATGGTCCCGGATAAGCCTCAGCCTCAGCGATTGCCTTAACTGTCTGGTTGAAGTCAGCACCCATAGCAATCTGAGCTACGTATACGTATCCGTATGTCATAGCCATTCCTGCAAGGTCTTTCTTCTTAGTCTCTTTTCCGCCTGCTGCGAACTGAGCTGTAGCACCAGTCTTAGTAGCCTTAGAGGACTGTCCACCTGTGTTGGAGTAAACCTCTGTATCGAATACCATAATGTTGATATCTTTCTTGCTTGCAAGAACGTGGTCAACTCCGCCGTATCCGATATCGTAAGCCCATCCGTCTCCTCCGAAGATCCACTGGGATTTCTTAGCAAGGAAATCTTTGTTCTTCAGAACTTCTGCTCTCTCTTCGCAATCGCAATCGAGTGCTTCAAGAGCTGCAACAAGTTTGTCTGTAGCTGTTCCGTTTGTAGCGCCTACTGTATATGTCTCAAGATACTCAGCTGCTGCAGCCTTAACTGCCTCATCTGTAGTCTTCTCTGCGATCTTCTCAACTTTTGCTTTCAGTCTGTCTCTGATTGTATTCTGTGCAAGCAGCATACCGTATCCGAACTCAGCGTTGTCTTCAAACAGGGAGTTGCTCCATGCAGGTCCTTTACCTTCCGGTGTTACTGTGTAAGGTGTAGACGGTGAAGAGTTACCCCAGATAGAAGAACATCCTGTTGCATTTGCAATATACATTCTATCACCAAACAGCTGTGTGATCAGCTTAGCGTATGGTGTCTCACCACATCCTGCACAAGCTCCTGAGAACTCAAGGAGTGGCTGTTTGAACTGGCTTCCCTTAACTGTTGTCTCTTTGAATTTAGCAACAACTTCTGGTTTAACCGGAATCTCTCTACCAAAGTCGAAGAATGTCTGCTCTCCTGCATTAGCTTCCATGTTAGCCATTGTAAGAGCCTTCTCAACTTCGCCTGTCTCTTTGTTCTTCTTTCCTGGGCAGACATTCACACAAGATCCACATCCTGTACAGTCGTAAGCGGATACTGTCATTGTGAACTTCATTCCCGGCATTCCGATCATATCAAGTGTCTTAAGTCCTTCTGGAGCCTGAGCAACTTCTTCCTCTGTCAGAGCTACCGGACGGATAACTGCGTGCGGACATACATATGCACAACGGTTACACTGGATACACTGATCTGGATTCCAAACCGGAATATCTACTGCGATACCACGTTTCTCATATGCAGATGTTCCTGACGGTGTAGATCCATCAACATAATCATTGAATGCAGATACAGGGAGTGTATTTCCTTCCTGAGCGTTAACTTTTGCCTGGATATTCTTAGCAAATGCAATTGCATCAGTTCTTCCGCCGTCTGCGATATGTGGTGTAGCAAGTCCTTCATCAGCTGCATCTTTCCAGCTTTCCGGAACTTCTACTTCTACGACCTGTTTTGCACCAGCATCGATTGCATCGTAGTTCATCTGAACGATCTTGTCACCTTTTCTTCCGTAAGTAGCCTTAGCAGCTGCTTTCATAAGGTCAATAGCCTCTTCTTCCGGAATGATAGCTGCAAGTTTGAAGAATGCAGACTGAAGAACTGTATTGATACGTCCGCCAAGTCCGATCTCTTTACCAATCTTGATACCATCGATTGTGTAGAATTTAATTCCGTGGTTAGCGATATAAGCTTTCACCTGTCCCGGAAGATGTTCCTCAAGTCCTTCCATATCCCATGGGCAGTTCAGAAGGAATGTTCCTCCATCAACAAGTTCCTGAACCATGTTGTATTTGTTAACATAAGACGGGTTATGACATGCAACAAAGTTAGCCTGATGGATCAGGTATGTTGATTTAATTGGCTTCTTACCAAAACGAAGGTGAGACATTGTAACACCACCGGACTTCTTAGAGTCATAATCAAAGTAAGCCTGTGCATACATGTCTGTGTTATCACCAATGATCTTGATGGAGTTCTTGTTTGCTCCAACAGTACCATCTGCTCCAAGTCCCCAGAACTTACAGTTGATTGTTCCTTCTGGTGTTGTAACAAGTGGCTTACCAGCATCAAGTGAAAGGTGTGTAACATCATCTTCAATACCGATTGTGAATTTAGCTTTCTCATCGTTGTGGTATACAGCAACGATCTGAGCAGGTGTTGTATCTTTAGAACCAAGTCCATAACGTCCTGTGTAAACCGGAACTGCATCGAACTTAGATCCTTTAAGTGCTGCAACAACATCCAGGTACAGTGGCTCGCCAAGTGCTCCTGGCTCTTTTGTTCTGTCAAGAACAGAAATCTTCTTAACTGTATCCGGGATAGCGTCGATCAGAGCTTCTGCGCTGAATGGTCTGTAAAGACGAACTTTAACAACTCCGACTTTCTCTCCTGCAGCTGTCAGGTAATCGATTGTCTCCTCGATTGTGTCACAAACAGATCCCATAGCTACGATCACGTGCTCTGCATCTGCTGCTCCATAGTAGTTGAACAGTTTGTAGTCTGTTCCGATCTTCTCATTAACCTTATCCATGTACTTCTGAACGATTCCCGGAAGTGCATCATAGAATGGGTTACAAGCCTCTCTAGCCTGGAAGAAGATATCCGGGTTCTGAGCTGAACCTCTCTGGCATGGGTGGTTCGGGTTAAGTGCATGTGCGCGGAACTCGTCGATTGCTTCCATGCTTACCATGTCTTTCAGATCTTCATAATCCCATGTCTCGATTTTCTGAATCTCGTGTGATGTTCTGAATCCATCAAAGAAGTTGATGAATGGAATCTTTCCTTCAAGTGCTGCACAATGAGCAACCGGAGTAAGGTCCATTACTTCCTGTACGCTGGATTCACAGAGCATAGCTGCTCCTGTCTGACGACATGCATAAACGTCAGAATGATCTCCAAAAATTGACAGTGCGTGGCTTGCAAGTGCACGGGCAGATACGTTGAATACTCCCGGAAGCTGCTCACCAGCAACCTTATATAAGTTAGGAATCATAAGAAGGAGTCCCTGAGAAGCAGTAAATGTTGTTGTAAGAGCACCTGCTGCTAATGATCCGTGAACAGCACCTGCTGCTCCGGCCTCGGACTGCATCTCTGTAACCTGTACAGTCTGTCCGAAAATGTTCTCCCTTCCTTCAGTAGCCCACTCATCGATATGCTCCGGCATAACGGATGAAGGCGTAATCGGGTAGATAGCTGCTACTTCTGTATATGCATAAGAAACGTGAGCTGCTGCCTGATTACCGTCCATGGTCTTCATTTTTCTTGCCATTTTTATTCCTCCTTAGGTGTTACATAGGTTTTACACTGAGTTAAGTATAATTAATTCACATGTAATTTTATTATATCTCCAAAAGTCACAAAAGTCTAGAGTTATAAATATCCTCTTTTGTATATTTTCGTGTGCAGAGCAGTGTTTTGAGAATAGTTATCAGTGCTGTTATTGGGGATTATTAACTAAAACAGGCAGAAATAGAAAAAGCCAGAAGAGTACTTTCTGTTGAACATTAACTCTTCTGGCTTATGAATCACTATACTTTTTTCTTATCATTCTATCTGTTTTTAAACAACCGGTCATCCCACTTCGGTGGTTTTTTCCCTTTGATCTTTGTTTGCACCGGCTCATACTGATCCACTTTTTTCTTCTCATTTCTTTTTCTGCAATGCCTTCTGCAATAGATCAGCATAATTCCTGTCACAATCACCAGGCAACCTGCCAGAAGTTCTGACACCGGAAATCCGATTCCCGGAAGAACAAGCTGATCCGTTCTAAGCCGCTCAATCCATACACGTCCTGCCCCATATCCAAACAGGTACATGAGAAAAAGTTCACCTTCATATTTCTTATGCTTCCTATACAAAAACAATATGATAAGAAGTCCGGCACACCATAATGACTCGTATAAAAATGTCGGATGTACCTGAATATAACTGACTCCGTCAATTCTCTGCATGTTCTCGCGCATAAGTTCTGTGATATCTCCCGGCCTTACTGCATCAACCGGAAGCCTCATCGCAAACAGACAATCCGTATATTCTCCAAATGCTTCCCTGTTAAAGAAATTCCCCCAACGTCCAAGCATCTGACCATTCAGAAGCGCCAGTGCAATTGTATCCAAAATCTGAAATGGTGATTTTTTCTTAACAGCAGCCATCACAAAAACTGCGCTCACTGCTCCGATCACGCCGCCATAAATTGCCAGACCACCTTCTCTGAGATTAAAGATAGACAAAAGATTATCTTTATATAAATCCCAGGAGAAAATCACGTAATAGATTCTTGCACCCGCAATTCCTGCGATCACTCCGACAATTCCCATATCCAGATAGTCTTCCGGATTTTGTCCTGTTCTTTTTGCCTCCGCTGTGGCAATCAGAAATCCAATCAAAATTGCTGCACCGATGATCATGCCGTAGTAAGCAATGGAAAAACCAAAGATGCTGATGCTTTTTCCTACATGATCCAGATAAATCCCTAAATTCGGAAAGCTGATATTGTAATGCATATTATGTTATTTCCTTTCATATCCACAGAAATCAGGAACAAATCTAGTTGTCCCTGATTCCTGTTTTTACTGCTTTTCCAATTAGAAAACAATGAATCTAACCGGTTTTTAAGCATATTCCCTATATCTGTTAAACGTTAAATCTGAACAGCATGATATCTCCGTCCTGAACGACATAGTCTTTTCCTTCCAGACGAACTAATCCTTTTTCTTTCGCTGCCGCATGAGTTCCACATGCCATCAGATCATCATAACTTACTACTTCCGCACGGATAAATCCACGTTCAAAGTCTGTATGGATCTTACCAGCTGCCTGTGGTGCCTTAGTTCCCTTCTTGATTGTCCATGCACGAACTTCCGGCTCACCTGCTGTCAAATAACTGATCAGTCCAAGAAGATGATAGCTTGCCTTGATCAGCTTCTCAAGTCCGGATTCTTCCAATCCAAGATCTTCAAGAAACATTGATTTTTCATCGTCATCTAACTGAGAAATCTCTTCTTCAATCTCTGCGCATACTACGAACACTTCGCAGTCTTCCGCTTTTGCATACTCACGGACTGCCTGAACCCCTGCGTTGTTCACACCATCATCCGCAAGATCATCCTCAGATACATTTGCTGCAAAGATTACCGGTTTTGCTGTCAGAAGATTATACTCTGCAAGCCATGCCTGCTCATCCTCATCCTCTGTCACAAAACTCTTCGCCATCTTATTCTCTTCCAGATGCGCTTTCAGACGGTTCTGAAGATCCAGCTCTTTCGCCGCCATCTTATCGTTTCTTGAAAGCTTCACTGTCTTGGAGATTCTTCTTTCAAGAACCTCAAGATCTGAGAAGATCAGCTCAAGGTTGATTGTCTCAATGTCACGCAGCGGATCAATGCTTCCGTCTACGTGGACAATATTAGTATTCTCAAAGCATCTTACTACATGAACGATTGCATCAACCTCACGGATGTTGGCAAGGAACTGGTTTCCAAGTCCTTCTCCTTTGGATGCTCCCTTCACAAGTCCTGCAATATCAACAAACTCGATTGCTGCCGGAATGATCTTCTTTGTATGATACATCTCTCCAAGCACATCCAGTCTCTTATCCGGAACTGTTACGACACCGACATTTGGGTCAATTGTACAGAATGGATAGTTTGCAGATTCTGCACCGGCCTTTGTCAGTGAATTGAACAGTGTACTTTTTCCTACGTTCGGTAATCCCACAATACCAAGTTTCATTTTCTCTATTTCCTCCTTAAAGCCTTGATTTCTAAAGCTAAATCCACAAGGTCTATTTCTCTTATTTTCTGTTATGTGACTCTTTCACAAAAAGAAGCCCCAAAATAGCATCTAATATTATACTATAATGGGGCTTGAATTTCAATCTCTCGTCTCCATCAAAATCACTTTTCCAAACACGAAAGAGATCTTCACTTCATCTTCACCTTCTGCAAACTCATTACTCACACACAAGCTGTCTCCTGATGAGAGCAAATGATTCTGCAATGGATATTTTGCACCGCTGATACAGAAATCCTCAACCGGAAGTTGCATCGGAAATACTGAAAAATACTTTCCGAAAGCTTCTTCTCTGCGAATTGCGATTCCATGATCAAGCAGACGAATTCTATTATGACTGTCTAAGATCATCGCCTGAGATCCTGCTTCAAGTGCAATATTCAGGCACTGAACATTAGCCCAGAAATGATCCAGACGATTTCCTGTTCCTCCAAGAATCCAGATTTCTTTTCTTCTGAGTCCAAGACACATACGAAGTGCAATCTCCGTATCAGACGCATCCTTTACCGGATTGAACTCCCGGATCGGTACACTTGCTTCTTTTCTATAATAATCGATCACTTCTTCCGGCACACTGTCAAAATCTCCCACAATGTAATCCGGCTTGATCTTATGTTCATAAAGAAATGCGAGTCCTTTATCTACTCCGATAATAAATTCTGTCTCTTCTGCCTCAAGAATCGGAAGGACAAAATCTTCTTCCAGCATTCCCCCGCTCACAATAACTGTTCTCTTACACATTGCCGTTTAAAATCTCCATAAACTTTGCTGTATTATCTTTGATATCACCTTTAAAAACGCCTGAACCTGAGACCATTACATTCGCTCCGGCTGCAAGTACTTCTGCCACGTTTTTATGATAGATTCCACCATCTACTTCAATATCAGTTGTAAGTCCTTTTTCATTCAGAAGGTTTCTCAATTCACTGATACGCTCCAGTGATTCCGGAATAAATGCCTGTCCGCCAAATCCCGGTTCTACAGACATGATCAGAAACATCTCTGCCTGATCCAGATATGGAAGCAGTACATCAACCGGTGTCTTTGGTTTAATAGAAATTCCCACTTTCGCTCCTGCTGCATGGATTTTATCAATTGTTGCCTGCAGATCTTCACATGCTTCATAATGAACTGTAACGATATCTGCTCCTGCTTTCACGAATTCTTCCACATAACGAATCGGTTCTGTCACCATGAGATGAACATCCAGTATCTGTGTTGTTGCTCCCTTGATTGATGCGAGAACAGGCATTCCAAAAGAAATGCTTGGAACGAACATTCCGTCCATCACATCAAAATGAATATACTCTGCGCCTGCTTCTTCTGTTAATTTCAACTGTTCTCCTAAAATCTTGAAATCTGCTGAGAGAATAGATGGTGCCAAAATATTTTTCATAAACTTAATACCTCTTTCTTTCCTTTAGTTCACGGTACATCTCCGTATAATCTTCATATCTGATCTTATGGATCTTCCCTTCTTCAACTGCCTCTTTTACAGCGCATCCGGGTTCATGAATATGGTCACAGCCATTGAACTTGCACTGTCCTTCAAACGGTGTGAATTCCGGAAAATAATATTTTAAATCTTCTTTTTCGAAATCATTGACGTAAAGAGAACTGAATCCCGGAGTATCCATAATATAAGAATCTTCTCCAATCACGATCAGTTCGGAATGTCTTGTTGTATGTTTCCCACGGTCAATCTTCTTACTGATACTTCCTGTCTCCATCTTCACTTCAGACTGCAGAAGATTGATCAGGGATGATTTTCCAACACCGGAAGGACCTGCAATCGAAGTTGTCTTTCCTTTTAAAAGTGATTTTAACTCACTGATATTTTCTTCTTCCTTCGCACTTGTGAAGATTACCGGATATCCGCATCCGGTATAAACTTCTTTCAATTCTGCAATTTCAGGATGACTGGCAATATCCGTCTTATTAAAACATAATACGACAGGTATCTCTTTTCGTTCCATCATGACAAGAAAACGATCCAACAGATTATAATGTGGTTTCGGTTTTGTCACCGCAAACACAACCAGTGCCTGATCAATATTGGCTACTGCCGGACGAATCAACTCATTCTTACGCGGCAGGATCTCTGTGATATTTCCTGTCATTTCTTTTTCATCAAGTACCTCGATCACAGCATCATCACCGACCAACGGCTTGATCCCGTCTTTTCGAAAAGCACCTTTTGCTTTACATTCAAAAATTCCGGATTCTACTACATTCACGTAGTAGAATCCGGCAATCCCTTTTATTATCTTTCCCTGCATATACTTGCTCTCTGTTATCATTGATTCGTGTTCTCTTCTGTCCCGGAATCATTTCCTGAATTTCCACTATCCGGGGCTGATGGTTGAGATCCTTTGCTGACCATATACTGAACAGTTGTTCCTTTTTCTACCTGCGTACCAACGCTGACAGACTGATAGAACACCTGTCCTTCTGGATATTCATCACTATAATCTTCGCCAATATACTCCGGTGTAAGTCCTGCCTGCTTCAACAGTTTTTCCGCTGTATTCTGGTCTTTATAGGAAAGATCCGGTACTGTAACCACCGTCATCTTTGGTCCTTTACTCACCACATATCCGATTGTTGTACCTTTAGATACTTCTTTTCCGGCATCTGTATCCTGTGAAATAATAACTCCTTCTTCTACAGTATCACTGTAATCTTCAGTTGCATTTCCGGACAAACCTGCCTGTGAAAGTGCTGCTTCAGCATCCGACTGGGACTTTCCGGTAAGTTTAGGAACTGTTGCCGGCTGATTTCCCTTGCTTATTACAAGAGTAACTGTTGTTCCTTCTTTTACTTCTGCCCCTTCACTTGGACTGACTGAAACAACTTCTCCCTGTTCCACATCATCACTGTAGACCGGATCACCTTTCTTCACAACAAGATTCTTATCCTGAAGTGCTTTTTCTGCATCAGCTTCTGCCAAACCAACAACACTTGGAATCGTTGTCATCTTAGCTTCTTCACCACTGCTGATCACAACATTGACTGTTGTATGCTTCTTTACTTTCTTTCCATCAGCAGGATCCTGGCTGATAATCTTTCCTTTTGCAACAGTATCGGAAGGCGCAGTTGATTTATGGATTCCGAGATCATATTTGTTCAGTTCTTTCTGAGCTTCCTCATATGTCTTGCCTGTCACATCCGGTACTTTTACCATCTCTGAATCTGTTTGTTGTGTAGTCGTTCCTTTTCCACCTTTAAATACGCCCACTGCATTTCCTACAAGGAACATGATCAAAAGTGCGATCACAACACCGGCAACAACCATAAGAATCTTCATGATCTTCTTCGTGTCTTTATTCACTTCATTCTTCTTACGGCGATCATCATAGCGGCTTCTGCGGCGATCATCATAATCATCGTCATCATCATAACGGCTTCTGCGGCGGTCGTCGTAATCATCGTCATCATCATAACGGCTTCTGCGGCGGTCATCGTAGTCATCGTCATCATCATAACGGCTTCTGCGGCGGTCATCGTAATCGTCATAGTCATCCTCGTAATCGTCGTCATAATCATCATTATAATTCTGACGATTCTTCATACGATTCAGTTCATCCTGTGACATAACAACCGTGGTCCGTCCTGTATCCTGGGATGCTGCCGGCATACGTTTTGTCACACCATCAAGAACTACAAAATCTCCATCCGGATCTACCAGTGAGTGCTTCAGATCCTGAAGCAGTTCCTCACAGCTCATATATCGTTTATTCGGCAGTTTCTGTGTACATTTCATAATAATGCACTCCAGACTGTACGGAATATCCGGTACTTCTTCTGCAGGAGACTTGATCACTTCATTCAAATGTTTCAAAGCAACCGTCACTGTCGAATCTCCGTCAAACGGAACATGCCCGGTGATCATCTCATACATCGTGATACCTGCTGAATAGATATCACTCTTCTCATCTACAATACCGCCTCTGGCCTGTTCCGGAGATGTGTAATGTACAGATCCCATCACCGTTGTTGTTACTGCCTGCGTTGCCGTTGATGTCGTAGCCCGCGCGATTCCGAAGTCAGTAACCTTAACCTTTCCATCTTTGGAAATAATAATATTCTGCGGCTTAATATCCCGGTGAATGATATGGCAGTTATGCGCTGCCTGAATGCCTGTCACCATCTGAATAGAAATACTGATCGTCTCTTTTGCTGAAAGCTTTCCTTTCTTCTCGATATAATCCTTCAGCGTAATTCCTTCTACAAGCTCCATGACCATATAATAAAGACCACGATCCTGCCCTACATCATAGACATTGACTACGTTTGGATGCATCAATCCTGCTGCTGCCTGAGCTTCGCTTAAAAACTTCTTAATAAACGTCTCATCCGAACGATATGTGCTCTTCAACACCTTGATCGCAACAAAACGATTCAGCTTATGGTCCTTGCCTTTATAGACATCTGCCATTCCGCCAGAACCGATACGACCAAGTATCTCGTATCGTTTCCCTAAAAATACTCCTTCTTTAATCATACACTCACCTCATCTGCAAATGGCTCAAACAATACCACTCCGATGTTATCTGTTCCTCCATTCTCTTTTGCTGCTTCCACCAGCATCTCACCTGCCTCGACGATATCCCGGCTTCCCTGCACAATATGGAAAAGTTCTTCATCTTCCACCATATTACTTAATCCGTCTGTACACATCAGAATGATGTCTCCCCGTTTCAGACGGTGTTCATAAAAGTCCACATCCACATCAGCTTTTGCACCGATCGCTCTTGTGATAATATTCTTATCTGGATGATGCTTCGCTTCTTCCGGCTTAATTCCACCGAGACGAACCATCTCTTCTACAAGAGAATGATCCTTACTTAGCTGTTGGATTCCCTGATTGATCAGATACAGACGGCTGTCTCCCACATTGGCAAAATACAGCATCTGTTCTTTCACAGTAGCGGCAACAACCGTTGTTCCCATCCCCTTCAGATGTTCGTCACCGGATGCTTCTTTGATAATCTCACGATTGGCAGCCTTGATTGCTTTCACAAGAACACGTTCGATATCCTCACCCTCGCTCTTCGCAATCTCTTTGATCATCACTTCCACCGTACACTTGGAAGCATAATCTCCTGCCTGATGGCCACCCATACCATCCGCTACCACGAACAGGTTCTGGAGAATACCCAGTGGTTTTCCCGTCGTAAAGACGTAGTCCTGATTTACCTGTCGCACCATTCCAACATCTGTAATTGAAAATGTCTTCATACCTTCTATTCTCCTTCAGTTTCTACGTAGCGGCGCCTGAGCTGACCGCAGGCTCCGTCAATATCAGAGCCCATTTCCCTTCTTATAGTAACATTTATTCCGCTTTTTTCAAGTTTATTTTTGAAATTCAAAGCACTTTTCCGGCTTGGACGAACAAAATCACGCTCTTTTACCGGGTTGACCGGTATCAGATTGATATGACAGTTCTTATGCTTTAATAAATGAATCAGTTCCTGTGCATCTTCATCCGTATCATTCACACCATGTACAAGACTGTACTCAAAGCTCACTCTCCGGCCGGTTTCTTTGAAATATTCGTCACAGGCTGCGAGTACTTCTGTGATATCATATTTATTTGCAACCGGCATCAATTTTCTTCGTTTTTCCTGATTGGAACCGTGAAGCGAAAGTGCAAGTGTAATCTGTAAATGCTCTTTCGCCAGTTCTTTCATCCTTGGAACTATTCCACAGGTTGATACGGTGACATTTCTCTGACTGATATTCAGTCCATGCTCATCTGTAAGTAAATGAATAAACTTCAGGAAATTATCGTAATTATCCATCGGTTCTCCGGTTCCCATGATCACCACATTCGAAACCCTCTCACCACTTATCTTCTGAATCTGATAGATCTGTCCAAGCATCTCAGACGGAGAAAGATTTCTCACCAGACCTCCGATCGTTGATGCACAGAATGCACATCCCATCCTGCAACCGACCTGGGAGGAAATACAGACAGAATTTCCATGCTTATATTTCATAAGAACACTTTCGACTACATTTCCATCGTAGAGACGGAACAGGAATTTGTTCGTACCGTCAATCTGGGAAATCTGTCTCTCAAGCATAACAACCGGGAGAATCTCATAATTCTCTTCCAGTTTTTCCCTCAAAGCCTTTGAAAGATTCGTCATCTCATCAAAATGATCTACCAGCTTCACATGCAGCCATTCATAAATCTGTTTTGCACGAAATGCTTTTTCTCCGATCGCCGCCATCTCTTTCTGTAATTCTTCATATCCATAAGCACGGATATCCTTCTTCATCTTAAAGTTTTCCTCCTGTATTTCGTTTTTTCTGTGAGTTATTCACATTATTTGTTTGCTTTTTCTATTTTTTCACATTTCCTGAAAATCATGCTTTTTCTTTAATCTTGCAATAAAGAATCCGTCACAATCGTGAACTCCCGGGAAGAATTGGATACATCCCTTCTCGATCACATCACTTCGTAACTCCTTGCAAAGATTTTCTGTAATATCATCCAGTTCAAATTGTGGGTATTCTTTCAAGAACCAGTGTACATTGTCCATGTTTTCTCCCGGATTTACGGTACATGTGCTGTACAGCAATGTGCCGCCATCCTTGACGATTGCCTGTGCGCAAGTCAGAATCTTTCTCTGCAAATCTGCAAGTTCTTCAAGATCTTCCGGTTGTACGCGATATTTCAGATCTGGTTTTTTGCCAAGAACGCCAAGACCTGAACATGGAAGGTCTGCAATCACAAGATCCGCTGTTTCCTTATCATACTCATCAAATACAGAAGCGTCCTTGCATACAGCACAAATATTTCCAAGTCCGGAACGGTCGATATTCTGCCAAATCAGATCTGTCTTATATTCAGTCAGATCTCTTGCTTCAACCCGTCCTGTCTTTTCTTCTGTTCCATTCTCTCTCGCCGCCACTTCATCTGCCAGCTGAAGCTTCTCTGCCACATGAAGTGATTTTCCTCCCGGTGCTGCACAGACATCAATTACATGATCGCCGGCTTTTGGATCTGCCAGTTCTCCGACAAACATAGAACTGATATCCTGTACTGCAAAGAGTCCTTCCTGAAAACTTTCCAGACCTTCCAGATAATCATAATCTGAAAGATAAAACGCATAAGGAAGATACGGATGTGCTTCTACTTTCGCTCCTTCTGCTTCCAGTTTTTCTTTCAATATTTCCGGTGTAACCCGGTTCATACAACATCGGATCGTAATCGGCTTCTCTTTCTGAAAATCTGCTGCCATCTTTTCTGTGATCTCTTCCCCATATTCTTTCTTCCATAAAGAAAGAATCCATTCCGGGACAGAATATTTCACAGACAATCTTTGTACATCTTCTTTTGGATACTCGATCTCGTCCATCTTGCGGACAACATTTCTCAGAACTCCATTCACATATCCCCGCAGACCTGAAAATCCTTTTCGAACCGCAAGCTTTACTGCCTCACTGCACACCGCATGATCCGGTACGCTATCCATATATTTCAGCTGATAGACACTGCTACGAAGAAGATTACGGATGACCGGTTTCATCTTCTTAACCTTTGTCTTAGAAATCTGATTCAAAATATAATCAATTTCTATCATATGTTCCAGAGTACCTTCCACAACTCTGGTAATAAATGCACGCTCACGTTTCTCAAGATATTGATATTTTGACAGAACATCGCCAAGAATCTTATGACTATATGCTCCATTCTCTGTTATTTCCATCAAAATCTCAAGAACGACCTCGCGTTCATTGATCTGCTTTCCCATAAATAATCTCCTATTCTCCGCATTTTGGAGGTTGGCTCTGAACAGTTACAGCATTTTTTCTTTTTATCAGTCATTCCTTCTTCGTCCATTTGTCAGGATCAACAAACGTAAAAGCTGTAAAATCATTGCGGCCGCACTTGCCACATATGTCATTGCTGCTGCCCGAAGTACCTTCTTCACTCCACCAACTTCGTCTTCACGGAGCATTCCTGAATTTCCAAGTACCTTCACCGCTCTTCTGGAAGCATTGATTTCCACCGGAAGTGTTATAAGATGAAATGCCACAGCTACCATAAAGAGCAGAATTCCGATATCAATAAGGAAGCTGGACATCTGGCCATTCATAAACAGGCCGATAATGATCAACGGCCAGGAAATCATGGAACCGAAATTTACGACCGGCACAAGTGCCCCACGGATTGATAAAGGTGCATACCCTTCAAAATGCTGTACTGCATGACCACACTCATGTGCCGCAACTCCGATTGCTGCTACAGAAGTTGAATTATAAACCGGATCAGAAAGTGCCAGTGTCTTGTTTCTCGGATCATAATGATCGGTCAGATTTCCCGCGATATGAGTCACCTGCACATCATAGATTCCATTTCTTCTGAGAATCTGTTCTGCCGCTTCTCGTCCTGTCATCCCTGAATAACTGCGGATCTTCGAATATTTTGCAAATGTTCCTTTCACCTGGGATGATGCGAGCAGGCTGAGAACCACACCGATCAGTACCAGTATATAAGTCCAGTCATAATAAAATCCATAATACATACTAAAACTACCTCCTGTTATCTATCTGCAGTCCCCCTACAGAAGTCCTCTTATTCCTGTGTAAATTTAACTCCGCTTTCAATTGTGTATCCCCTTAAGAAAGCTCCTGTATCCATTCTCTTTTTCCCCGGAATCTGAAGTTCCAGAACTCGTAAGACGCCATCCCCTGTCTGAACAGTAAAGGAATCTTTCTCTACACTCAACACTGTTCCAGGCTCTGCTTTTACCGTGCCATCAGCCTCTGCTTTTGCTCTCCAGATCTTCACTACCTTTTTGTCCCAATGTGTGTAAGCACTTGGCCAGGAATTCAGGCCACGCACCAGACGTTCGATCTGTACTGCGGATGTATTCCAGTCAATATTTCCAAGCTTCTTATCGAGCATTCTGGCATATTCTGTCGGGCTTTCACCCTGCTTCTCGAAAGTTGCCGTATGATCTTCAATAGCTTTCAGAGTCTCTACACAAAGCTTTGCTCCTGCCTCTGCAAGCTTATCATGAAGGCTTTCTCCTGTCTCATCTTCTGTGATCGGCACTTCAACCTTCTGGATCATGTCGCCTGTATCCAGTCCTTCGTTCATCTGCATTGTTGTAACACCTGTCACTTCCTCGCCATTGATGATAGACCACTGGATTGGCGCGGCACCACGGTATTTCGGAAGTAGAGATGCGTGTACATTAATACATCCGTATGGTGTCATCTCCAGAATTTCTTTCGGAATGATCTGACCAAATGCAATGACAACCATCACATCTGCATTGTATTTTCTCAGTTCTTCTACACATTCCGGATCACGGATCTTCTTTGGCTGATAAACCGGAATTCCATGTTTCATCGCAGCTTCTTTCACCGGGGTTGGCTGCATCTCTTTACCACGTCCTTTTGGTTTATCTGGCTGGCTCACTACGAGACATACCTCATGCCCTGCTTCCACCAGTGCCTCCAGTGTTCCCACGGAGAAGTCCGGTGTTCCCATGAAAATTATTCTCATCAATTATTCCTCCACTTCGTATTCCATATCTTCCTCGTTGTAGGCCGGTGAATCATGCAGTTCTCCTTCTACTTTCTCTACATAAAGGTGTCCTCCCAGGTGATCAATCTCATGACAGAACGCTCTTGCAAGAAGTTCTTCTCCTTCTATCTCAAACTCCTCCATATTTTCATTAAGTGCACGTACTTTTACATAATTCGGACGAGTTACAATTCCCCATTTTCCAGGCACACTTAAGCAACCTTCTTCGCCTGTCTGCTCACCGGATGTCTCAACAATCTCAGGATTGATCAAAACGATCGGACCCTCTCCGACATCAATCACTACAATCTGTTTGAGAATACCAACCTGCGGTGCTGCAAGACCCACCCCCATCTTCTCATACATCGTATCAAGCATATCTTCAATTAAAATCTTTGTACGAAGTGTCATCTTCGTCACTGGTTTACACTTTTTTTCAAGAACATCATCGCCCATCTCTCTTACTTCTCTGATTGCCATTATTCTTTCCTCTCTTTTCTATAAATTCATCGGGTTAAAATCGAATTGGATTCTCATTTTCTGAAACCCTGAGTTAATTTCTATATATTGTTCCATCCTGTCTTTTAATACAACTAAGGTTCGGTATTCCGGCGCTTTTACGTAAATCACCCTCCGGTAAATATCTTTGATCTTATCCACTCCCGGACTTGCCGGGCCGATCACATCGAGCTGTGCCTGACCTTTGATCCGCAAAATGTATTCCTTCAGATACTTGCACGCTTTCTCTAAAAGCACCTCATCTTCACATACTGCAAGTACTGCCATCAGGTTCTCCACCGGTGGATATCCCATCAGACTGCGGTAACGGATTTCTTTCTCATAGAATGCTTCATAATCCTGCGCTGCTGAAGCCTCGATTGCATAATGCTCCGGATCGTAAGTCTGAATCACGACCTCCCCCGGTCTGTCACCTCTTCCGGCACGGCCTGCTGCCTGTGTCAAAAGCTGAAATGTTCGCTCGCCGGAACGATAATCATCTGTATAAAGTGACATATCTGCTGCCAATGCACCGACTAATGTGACCTTTGGAAAATCATGTCCCTTTACGATCATCTGTGTTCCCACAAGAATATCCGCCTCTTCATTCGCAAAGGCAGATAAAATCTGCTCATGGGAATCCTTTTTCTTCGTCGTATCCATATCCATGCGGAGTACTCTTGCCTGTGGGAATCTTGCCTTCACCATGTCCTCGATCTGCTGGGTTCCCGCACGAAATTCTCCGATATAACGGGAACCGCATTCCGGACATTCCGTCACCTTCGGCTGTTCATAACCACAGTAGTGACAGACCATTTTCCCGCCTTTATGTACCGACAAGGATACATTACAGTGCGGGCATTTCACTACATGGCCACATTCTCTGCAGGAAATAAAACCAGAATATCCTCTGCGATTCAAAAACAGCATGATCTGCTCTTTTGCATTCAGTCTGTCTTCAATCAGTTCCTGCAACTTCTCACTCAAGATGGAACGGTTTCCATTCTTCAGTTCCTTTCGCATATCAACTGTATGCACAGTCGCCATCTGCTGCATATGAGAACGATTCTTCATCTCGTAAAGCTGATACTCACCAAGCCTTGCCCGATACATTGCCTCCATTGACGGAGTTGCACTTCCAAGCACAACGCTTGCATCTTCTACTTCTGCCCTGTGGATTGCTACTTCTCTTGCATGATAACGTGGCACCTGCTCACTCTTGTAGGTTGGTTCATGTTCTTCATCAATAACGATCAGCCCCAAATCCGGAAATGGAGTAAAAAGTGCAGAACGTGGTCCGATCATCACATCGATCTCGCCCTTCTTCGCACGCATCATCTGATCGTAACGTTCTCCGGCAGACAGTCTTGAGTTCATGATAGAAACTCTGTCGCCGAAACAGCGGTAAAACCGCATCACTGTCTGATAGGTCAGTGCGATCTCCGGAATCAGAACAATTGCCTGTTTTCCCTGGTCAACAACCGTGCGGATCATCTCCATATAGACTTCTGTCTTTCCACTTCCAGTCACTCCGTGAAGCAGATAAGTTCTCCTTGTTCCACACAGATAGTCTTGCCGGAACCCCTGGATCACATGCTGCTGTTCTTCCGTATAGATGATCTCCTGTTGTGATTTCTTTGCCTGTTTCACCGGATTACGGTATACCTGCTCTGACTCTATCTTCAACACGCCCTGCTCTTCCAATGCCCGGATTACAGGCAGTGTCACATTTAATTTTTTCGTCACCAGCTCATAATCCAGAATTGGGGCTTCCTTCAAAGCTTCCAAAAGCCTTGCTCTTGCTTTCTGATTCTTCTTCTGATAAAAAGCCAGCTTCTCCTGACTCTCTTCCTCAGTAAGCAGCAAACGGAGATGTTTCTTTACCTTCGCATTCTCCTTCTGCTTGATTGGCAACACTGTCTTAAGCGCCTGGATCATCGTTCCGCCATACTGCTCTTTCATCCATGCCGCCAGCGCGATCAGTCTCGCTTCGATTGCCACACTGTTTCTGGAAATGTCTGTAATCTCCTTCACCTTTGACAGATCATAATTGCAAGTCTCTGATAATGAAGTCACATAACCTTTGATCTGCCGGTTTCCTTTTCCAAAAGGGATAATTACTTCCAGCCCCGGATACAGCTCGTCTTTCAGTCGTTCCGGTATTCGGTACTGAAAGATCTTATCCAGTTTTTCATGTTGTATATCTACAATAACATCTGCAAACACAATCTTATTTCTCTTTTAATTCTTCCAAAACTTCTTTGATCAGCACGCGCTCATCCATCGGATGCTTCACGCCGCAGATCTCCTGATAGTCCTCATGTCCTTTTCCTGCCAGCACAATAACATCACCCGGTTCGCCGTGTTCGATTGCATATTTGATTGCCTCTTTACGATCACAGATTTCCACATATTTTCCATCTGTCTTTGCGATTCCGGTTTTGATATCGTTAATAATATCCTGTGGTTCTTCAAATCTCGGATTATCTGATGTAATGATTGTCAGGTCTGCCAGTCTTCCGGATACCTCACCCATCTCGAATCTTCTGTCTTTAGAACGGTTTCCGCCGCATCCGAACAGACATACAAGACGCTTCGGATTATATTCCTTCAATGTTGTCAGAAGACTTTCAAGACTCATCGCATTGTGCGCATAATCGATCATCAGTGTAAAATCATCAGACACCTTGATCATCTCGATACGTCCTTTTACCTTTGCCTTCTTAAGTGCATCTTTGATCATCTCAACCGGCACCTGGAAATGGCGGCAGACTGAGATTGCAGTCAGTGAATTGTAAACACTGAACTTGCCTGGAACATCGATTTCCACATCAAAGTCCATCACGCCTGCAACATGATATGCAACACCAAGATATCCCGGTCTGGATACCAGTTCTACATTCTCTGCGCGAAGATCTGCCTCCGGTGAAAATCCAAATGTCTCAATCTTACATGTAGACCCTTTAAATACATCTTTGAAATACTTGTCATCCACATTGGCGATTCCGAGCTTACACTGTTTGAACAAAAGCCCTTTGCATCTCTTGTAATCATCAAAATCCTTATGCTCATTCGGACCGATATGATCTCTTCCAAGATTTGTGAAAATACCGATCTCAAATGGAATTCCCGCTGTTCTGTGAAGCATCAGTCCCTGTGATGAAACTTCCATAACAACACAGTCACAGCCAGCTTCTACCATCTCTGCAAAATATTTATGGATTGTATAAGACTCCGGTGTTGTATTACATGACGGGATCTTCTTGTCTCCGATAATTGCCTCGATTGTACCGATCAATCCAACCTTGTGTCCTGTCTCTTCGAGAATAGACTTGATCATGTAAGTTGTTGTTGTCTTTCCTTTTGTTCCTGTAATACCGATGACTTTCATCTTATCTGCCGGATATCCAAAGTAAGCCGCTGACATCAGAGCCAGTGCATAACGAGTATCCTCTACCTTAATTACAGTCACATTTTCCGGCACTTCGACATCTTTCTCTACAACAACAGCTGCCGCACCTTTCGCCGCAACGTCCGCTGCATATTTATGTCCATCAGATACTGCTCCGCTGATACACACGAAAACAGATCCTTCTTCCACTTTTCTTGAATCATTGATCAGTGTTGTTACTTCCGTAGAATCACTTCCCTGTACTACTGTGTAATCCAGGCGTTCTAATAATTTATCTAATTTCATGATCTAACCCTCCTGTTCTGAACTGGTGTATTGCATCATTGACTTTCAGGCAAATAACGATTGTCTTAACCTTTATAGAATAACATAATCTCAGCACATATGCAAAAAAACCTACATAATCTTTCGTCCTGTTTTCGTCTTTCGAATCAGCCAGACACATCCAAATGACAATAACACAAGTCCCACACTCACTACCGGAATCATGATCCAGGCTGAAAATGTCTCTGGCTTAATATTTCTCTTATAAACATCAAGAAACATGATATGGATCAAATAAATCCCAAAGGAACATCCACAAAATCTGTCAATCCACTTCTTTGCCTGTTCGGACGGATTGAATTCGCTCTTTTTCAATCGTACTAACATAAGAAATGCCATCGATGCTGCCAGTGCAAGCAGTGGATTACCATATTCCAGCAGACGTTCATAATGTTCTCCATCCTGCAAGGTTGCCGCATAAGTCAGCCCATAATTTAATGCCATGCATACTACAAAAATACCTGCCGGAATCATTTTCCCCTTCATCACATGCTTACGATATTTATATATATAATATCCGATAAATACATAATAAGAATAGATTCTGTCTCCCACCATTGGGACAGAATAATACATCTTTTCATCAAAAAATGTGGAAATATAATTGAACAAAACAGCCGCCGTAATCACCGCAAGAAATGCGCGTTCCATCCGAAGGTTCATCCCTTTACACATAACCTGGAAAAAAGGAAGTACCAGATAGATCGGAATCATTGCATACAGATACCACAGATGCTGTTCTACCGGCTTATATAATAAATCTTTGATTTGATAAGGATCCTTCATATAAACTGCATTCCAGATCATATATATTACACTCCACACAAGCAGAACAATTAGAAAACGAAAGATTCTTTTTGCATGTTTATGAAGTGATTCCTGTCTTCCAAGCAGAAGTGCTCCTGTAATCATGAAAAAACATGGTACACTTATCCTTGCCAGTAGATTTAATAGCAGTGAAAAATTGTACTCCCCAATCGTAATATCGCCATAGGCTCTGCAGTAATAGTTTGATACATGGATCACAATAACAAATATAAAAGAAATCATTCGAATCAATTCCAGATTATAATTTTTCTCTTTCAATGCACGTTCCTCTTTCTATCTCTTCTAAATTCCATCTTTTTTCTTCTTTCCGTCCGGTTTATAAAATGTGCCTTTCACAACCGCACCCTTTCCATAACGATTGTTCAGCTGTTCCAATGCGGCATTTAATTTTTTATGTTTCTCGTCCGGTTCTTTTGGAAATTCAATATCAAAAATTGTCAGCTGCTCCGGTGCATTCTCTTCTACTAACTTTGACGTTCGGATTCCGAGCAGACGGACAGGTTCTCCACTCCAGCTTTCACGGAACAAATTACAGGCTGTCTCACATAAGATAACCGGATCATTCGTCGGCTTTTGAAGCTGCACCTGATGCGACATATTTCTGAAATCATAATAGCGAACCTCCATGCTCACCATCCCGGCTTTCTTTCCTGCCTTCTTCAGCCTGTTTCCCACGCTCTGCGCAAGCTCACGAAATACATCTCTCGCTTCTTCATAAGTCGTTGCATCCTCTGACAGAGTCGTTGAATTTCCTACTCCCTTTGCCTCTTCCGGTTCATACTGTACCTTATCGTCCCCGATTCCATTTGCAAAATTCCAAAGCATCCGTCCATGACTTTTTAAATGCAACGTAATTACATTTACATCCGCACGAGCAAGATCTCCAATTGTATTAATTTCAAGTTTCTTAAAGACTTCCACACTTGAACGCCCTGCCATAAAGAGTTCTCCGATCGGAAGTGGCCACATTTTCTGCGGAACCTCTTCCGGAAATAACGTATGGATCCGATCCGGTTTCTGAAAATCCGAAGCCATCTTCGCTAACAGTTTATTACTGGAGATTCCAATATTCACCGTGAATCCAAAACGTCTCTTTACCTCTTCCTTAATCTCCATCGCCCCGTCCACCGGTGTTGGATAGCGCCCGGCAAGCTCTGTGAAATCCATATAACATTCATCGACACTGACCTGCTCGATCTTCTTTGTATATGTCCGCAGGAAATCCATCAGCATCCGGCTCTTTTCTCGATACATCTTATGATTCGGCGGTGCTGTCACAAGGTTCGGACATTTTCGAAATGCATTTACTACAGGTTCACCCGTCTGAATCCCATAGGATTTGGCAAGTGATGATTTTGCAAGAACGATTCCATGACGCGAGCTCTGATCTCCGCCAATAATTGCCGGAATCTCCCGCAGATCCACTTTTGATCCATTTTTCAATTGTTCAACCGCCGTCCAGCTTAAAAATGCTGAATTAACGTCGATGTGGAAAATAATGCGCGCCATGGTAGCCTCCTTTCTGGATTCTGCCTGAGTTCTTTCTTAGTATTAATTCTTGTTGTATGCATATACATTCTGTCAGTTTCTTATTTTAACATAGAGTCTGCTCTTGTATCAATTACTTCGGTGAACGAAAAAAAGGCTGTGAAAAACTCAATTTTCTAAAAATCTCCAGAAAATTTTCATTTTTCACAGCCCTGTATATTATATCGTAACTATACTGATATTTTGATGTTGGGGGCAAAAGCCCCCAACTAGGATACCTACGGATTGTTTTGTGCAATGCACTCCCACAATCCTACCCACTATTCGCATATCGTGAAGCTTACGCTCCACTTTTATGCTCATATTGGGGCGGGTCCCAAGGCCATTACACCACCTTTGTGCAAGCACCGGTGGTTTCAGACCTTTTGACCCTGGTATCATATTTTATTTCTTCACACCTGCTGTCAGTTTACCGTCCTTCACATCGATCAAGATCGTGTCTCCACGTCCCACATCTCCTGCAAGGATCAGTTTTGCAGCTAATGTCTCTACATTCTTCTGCAAGTAACGTTTCAGTGGTCTTGCACCGTACATCGGCTCATATCCACCTTCCACAACAAAGTCTTTCGCTGCATCTGTCAGCTCGACACTCAGTTCACGTTCTTCCAGACGGCGATTCACATCAGCAACCAGAAGGTCAATGATGGAACGTACATTTTTCTTTGTCAGTGGTTTGAACATGATGATCTCATCCAGACGGTTCAGGAATTCTGGTCTGAAATGTGCTTTCAGATCACCCATTACCATCTCCTGACTCTGTTCATCGATCGAACCATCGTCCTTAATTCCTTCCAGCAGATAGTTTGCACCAATGTTGGAAGTCATGATCAAGATTGTATTCTTGAAGTCAACTGTACGTCCTTGGGAATCTGTGATTCGTCCATCATCCAGTACCTGCAGCAATACATTGAAGACATCCGGATGTGCTTTCTCGATCTCATCGAAAAGTACAACAGAATATGGTTTTCTTCTGACTGCTTCTGTCAGCTGTCCGCCTTCATCGTATCCGACATATCCCGGAGGAGCTCCGATCAGTCTAGACACGGAATATTTCTCCATGTACTCACTCATATCGATACGAACCATGTTGTTCTCATCATCAAACAGGCTCTGGGCAAGTGCCTTTGCAAGTTCTGTCTTACCTACACCTGTAGGTCCAAGGAACAGGAAGGAACCGATCGGTTTTGTCGGATCTTTGATACCTGCTTTGGAACGGATGATTGCTTCAGTTACAAGCTCTACACCTTCATCCTGACCGATGACACGCTTATGCAGTTCATCTGCAAGGTGAAGAGTTTTGTTTCTCTCGCTCTCGTTCAGTTTTGCAACCGGAATACCTGTCCATCTGGAAACGATCTTTGCAATCTCATCATCTGTAACGGATTCATGCACAAGAGAAAGATCTTTTGCCTTTACCTTTGCCTCTTCCTCTTCCAGCTGTTTCTGCAACTGTGGAAGACGTCCATACTGGAGCTCTGCTGCCTTATTCAGATCGTACTCTCTCTGAGCTTTCTGAATCTCCTTGTTCACCTGCTCGATCTGCTCACGGATCTTCTGCACATGCTCTACGGAATTCTTCTCATTCTCCCACTGTACTTTCTTACTTGCATACTGCGCTTTCAGTTCTGCCAGTTCTTCCTGCAAATGTTCCAGACGCTCTTTACTTAAGCGATCTTCCTCTTTCTTAAGTGCAGACTCTTCAATCTCCATCTGCATCACACGACGGCGAAGCTCATCAAGCTCTGTCGGCATAGAATCAAGTTCTGTCTTGATCAATGCACACGCCTCGTCAACAAGGTCGATTGCTTTATCCGGCAGGAAACGGTCAGAAATATATCTGTTCGAAAGTGTAACTGCCGCAACAAGCGCACTATCTGTGATCTTAACTCCATGGAAGACTTCGTATCTCTCTTTCAGTCCTCTAAGGATAGAGATTGCATCCTCAACGGTTGGCTCATCTACCAAGACCGGCTGGAAACGACGCTCCAATGCAGCATCCTTCTCAATATATTGGCGATATTCATCCAAAGTGGTAGCGCCGATACAATGAAGTTCTCCTCTTGCCAGCATAGGCTTCAGAAGATTACCGGCATCCATTGCGCCATCTGTTTTCCCCGCTCCTACTATTGTATGAAGCTCATCAATAAAAAGAATTATTCTGCCTTCACTTTTTTTAATCTCTGATAAAACGGCTTTTAATCTTTCCTCAAACTCTCCTCTGTATTTAGCGCCTGCAACAAGCGCTCCTAAATCCAGTGAAAAAATTTTTCTGTCCTTAAGACTATCGGGAACATCGCCCGCTACAATTCTCAGAGCGAGCCCTTCTGCTATTGCAGTTTTACCAACCCCCGGTTCACCGATTAAAACAGGATTATTTTTAGTTTTTCTGGATAAAATCCCGCACATCGATGCGGCTCTGCCACGCCCCGGTCGTAAACCCTTCCCATGCCTTGCACATTTCCTGTACCTCCTGTTCGCTCACACACCGCGGAGGCGCGGCCCCTTTTCATTCCTGTACCGCCCCGGCGGCGGCCATTGAGAAAATCTTCTTGTTTCAGGGCAACAAAAAAGGGCAGCACCGCAAAAGCGGTGTTGCCCAGACGGCCGGCATCAAAACTCCGCGCCCGTTCCCCTGTGGTAAGCCCACTCGTTCCGTCAGTTACGGCCGCGTCTCGGTTATGTATTCATGATACCACGCTTCGGCAAAGGCTGTCAACGGACAAACAGCCGAATCCGCAGGCCGCACAACTCAAAAATATGGTTAAACCGGCCTTCGAGATGCCAACGCTCTGCTTTACGAAGGATGCCTGTATGTGGATAACATAAAATTGGTAAATTGGAAATTATGACAATCCTTCTGCTTTTGCACGAATTGCAAAAAACTCCTGAAACGTATCTGATTTTTCCTGTATTTTCTTTTTCATCAAGGTCAATCTCCGTTTGCCAACCCGCCTATCCAATACAGCAAATATTCTTACGATTAAATTAGCACTGTTAAGGCTCATTTCAATATCTTAATCATCAAACTCTGCAAAGGCGTTGTAAAAACAGCGTTGACCAAAAACGCTTAGTCTTAAAGCTGTATCATCCATATGCGCATTT
>OLSM01000785.1_pt1 | contig 28052 bp, 21 predicted proteins | sample 1672721 | NCBI WGS metagenome assembly OLSM01 (sample SAMEA3136717, study PRJEB25190) | human gut metagenome
CCAAGATCTGCTGGAATGAATATAACCGGCTTCCCTATGATTTGTTTGAATGGCATGGGATTGATGACAGCAGTGTTCTTGCTTATATTATAACATCGGTGCTTCCAAAAGAAGACCTGCAGGGGCTGAATGAGGGCTTTCCGATCAGTACGTATAATGGGTTTCTGCAGCCGGATGTGTTGATCAAGACTTATGAAAGGTTCCAACAGAAGGAGTTGAGCGGCACCGTACTTCTTCCTTATGGTTATGGAGACGGAGGCGGAGGCACGACAGACTGGATGCTGGAATATGGCAGGCGCCTCGAAAAGGGCATATCTGGCTGCCCTAAGTTCCAGTTTTCCAGTATATCCGGCTTTACAGAGCTTTTGGAAGAAAAAAGGAAAGAAGCCTGCCTTCCCCAGTGGGTAGGGGAGCTGTATCTGGAATATCACCGGGGGACTTATACGAGCCGCGCCAAAACAAAAAAATACAACCGGAGGGCCGAAAGCTTACTGTCGGAGGCAGAGTTCCATGGTGCGCTTGCTTCTGTCTTAGGGGAGGGGTATCAATATCCGCACAGAAGGATGGAGCAAATGTGGAAAACTGTACTGCGCAATCAGTTTCACGATATTCTTCCCGGAACATCTATCCCGGAGGTGTATGAAGTGTCTGACATGGAATACGAAACTGTTTTTCAATGCCTTGGAGGAATCAAAAGTGAAGCGTTAGAAGAGATTGCGGCGCTGATCAGCACTGACGGCCATTCACTGGCAGCTTTCCATGCGTCAGGGAGCACCTGTCCGCAGATTACCGAGGCAAAACTTCCGGACTGGTGCAGCGGAATTATAGATGAGAGGAACGGCTTTGTTCCGGCCCAGCCCCTCCACAGCGGAAAAGCATTGGTACTTTTGGAAGGCCTTCCGTCCTTTGGGTACCGTACTTACCGGTTAGCCGGTAAGGAAGAAGCGAAATGCGCAGAACACCAGGTCCCGGATGTGAGAGCGACTACGGCAGAGATGGAAAACCAATACTGGAAGATCAGCCTGGATACGAATGGCGTTATCACTGGGATATATGATAAGAAAGAGAAGAGAGAGGTTCTGAAAAAGGGTGGAAAAGGAAATCAACTTCTGGCTTTTGAAGATATGCCCCATAATTTTGATGCATGGGATATCACGGAATACTACCGCCTGAAAATGTGGGAAATAAACAAAGCTGAATCCATATCCGTGACGGAAAACGGACCACTCCGGTGGACAATAGAAATTACAAGAAAATATCAGAGATCCTGCATTGTTCAAAAGATGCATATGTATCATGTACTTCCGTATATTGAGTTTGAAACATGGATCGACTGGCACGAAGAACATACGCTTTTAAAGACTTCCTTTGAAGTGGATATTCATTCGGACTTTGCAGCCTATGATATTCAGTTCGGCAGCATACTGAGGCCGACACATTCCAACACCAGCTGGGATGCGGCAAAATTCGAGGTGTGCGGGCAGAAATGGGCTGACTTGTCTGAATATGGTTACGGCGCGGCTATTCTGAACGACTGTAAGTATGGATACGATATTCATAGAGGGGATATGCGTCTGACCCTATTAAAATCAGCCACCTATCCCAATGCTAAGGCGGATCAGGGGGAGCATACGTTTCGTTATGCTTTTTATCCTCATGCAGGAGACTGGCGGGAGGCCGGGGTGATCCCGTACGCCAAAGCATTTAACCAGACGGTCTTTACACAGCTGCTGGATCCGCAGGAGGGGAAGATCCCGGGCCGTTATAGTATTGTGAAGGCACAACAGAACAATATTGTAATAGAAACGGTGAAAAAAGCGGAGGGGCGTGAAGGAATACTGGTAAGGTTTTATGAAGCATTTAACCGGCGCTGCAAAGCAGAGATCACATTTGGCTCCTGTATGAAAGAGGTCTGGGAATGCGATTTGATGGAAAATTTGATACAGGACATGGAATCGAATATCTGCTGCGGGGGCAATTCGCTCTGGATAGATGTAAGGCCGTTTGAGATAAAAACGTTATATGTTGTTTTAGACCTGGATTGACGGACTGATAAAGGGGCTAAAACGGAGGAAGAAAGGAAGGTTTCAATGACAACGAAGATAATAGAGACGAAAGAAACAATGACACCAAAACAGAGACTGCTGGCCGCACTGCGCGGTGAGAAGACAGACCGCACTCCATGGTGCCCGAATCTGGCATATTGGTATGATTTTAATCCGGAAGAGGCCAGGGGGAAGAGCATGATGCAGGTCATGCAGGAAATGGGTGCGGATCCATTAATCAGGGGATTTGATCCTACAAAAATAGAATATGAACATCTTAGAATGTATCAGACATTCTATAAGGGGTGCTCCATTGAGGACGTATATGATAAGGATAAAAGAACTATGACAATCCGTACCCCCATAGGATGCCTGACTGCCAGATATATCATTACGCCGGATGGTGAGACGTGGTTTTTATCTGAACATCCCATTAAAGAAGAGGAAGATTTTAAGACTGCCAGATACTTTTTTGACCATATAGAACTTATTCCGGATTATACCGCGTACAATAAAGCGGCGGCAGAGGTGGGAGAGGAAGCGCTCATTGTGCCTATGCTGATGCCAGAGATAAATTTGAAAAGCGCCTTTCAGTCATTGCTAGAATTCTGGCTTGGAACGGAGGAACTGGTATATGCTTTGATGGACTATCCGGAAGAAGTGGAAGCATTACTGGAAAGTATACGCAGGGTGGACCGGATTGCAGTGGAAATATCCGCTGGGTCAGATGCGGAAGTCTTCCTCACTTGGGAAGATACATCCACCACCAATATCTCCCCGTCCTATTACGAAAAATACATTCTGCCGGAATTAAATGAATGGTCTGAAATACTGGAGAGCCGCCGAAAGATGTATATGCAGCATGCCTGCGGCCACCTTCAGGCGCTTCTCGGGCTGATAGCCGGATCAAAGGTGCATGGGATTGAGTCGATATCTCCTGCGCCTACCGGCAATATTGTTATGAAAGAGGCGCGCAGGGTGCTTCCTAAAGAAAAATTCCTTGTGGGAGGTATCGAGCCGACAGAATTTTTGAATTGGTCTCTCAGTGAATTGGAGGTCTATGTAAAAAAGTTGTTGAAGGACATGGAAGGATACCCATTTATCCTTGCGAATTCCGACAGCTGCCCCCCGGGCGTAGAATATGAAAAGTTTTTAATGATTTCTAAAGTGGTCAGAAACCAAATTTAATGATAATGCCGTGGGCAGGTAACAGTGCAGGCCTGACTGAACCGTTACCTGGGCAGATGGAGAAGAAGAATGAATACGTTATATCAGACGATAGAAGACTATGTCAATGACCTTACTATTATAGATACACATGAGCATCTGCCAAACTGGGAACAGGAACTGGAACAGCCGGTGGATTTTTTCAGCGAATATTTATCTTCGTATTTACGGGACGATTTGATCAGTGCGGGAATGCGCAATGAAGAGATGGAAACATTATCTCAAGGCACAACAGCGCAATCCGGGCAGACACAGCTGGAAGAAAAATGGCAGATGTTAAAGCCATATTTAAGCAGAATTGAAAACACAGCATATTACCGGCAGCTGGACAGAACGGTGGAAGGACTGTATGGGATGCATTTTCCTGACTCACAGACGCCGTGGGACTCCATCCTGGAGTTGAATAAGAAGTTCCTCGCCGCCAGAAGACCGGGAAGGTTTCAAGAAGTGTTAAGGGAGAAATGTAAGATTGAAACTGCCATCCAGGATACTTTTGACCTGGAATGTGACAGGCGGTATTACCGCCCAGTGCACAGGCTGGATGCTTTTATATTTCCGGAAACAAGGCAGCAGTTGGAACAGATTGAAACGGACACAGGAATCAGGATCAATGGATTTGAAGATTGGCTTAAAGCATGTACACAGTCAATGGAAACAGCTGTTGAAAACGGGGCAGTGGCCTTTAAGCTCGGGCTGGCCTACGCAAGAAGCCTTAAATACGGGCATTCTACAAAGAGTGAGGCGGAAAAAGATTTTCTGGACCTGTTTGAAGAGCGGCACTTGCCTGCGTGGAGAAGGGGGCTGTACGAGGGGGAAGCTTTACAGAACTATATGATGCATTTTGTCCTTCATTTTGCTGCAGAACACAAGCTGGTTTATCAAATACATACGGGCATGCAGGCGGGGTATCCGAATTTTCTTGCAAACAGCAATCCTGAATTGCTAAATGATTTCTTTATAGAATACCCGGATATAAAATTCGATATTTTTCATATCGGATATCCGTATCATAAAAGCCTGGCAGCGCTGGCTAAGATGTTCCCAAACGTATATATAGATATGTGCTGGGCACACGTTATCTCTCCATATGCAAGTAAATGCGCGCTTGCTGAGTTCTTAGATACAGTTCCGGTTACGAAAATCAATGGATTTGGCGGAGACAGCCTGTTTTTGGATGCAGTTTACGGGCACCAGCTGATGGCCCGCGAAAATATCAGTATGGTACTTGCCCAGTGTGTGGAAGAAGGCACATATTCAATGGGGCAGGCAAAGAAATTTGCAGAAAGAATCTTATATCAAAATCCAAAGGAGCTATTTGGACTATAGTCCAAAGACAAGGGTAGAAAAATGAAAATTACAGAGTTTCGATGTGAACACAGGACTCATCCAATGGGGATTGATACCAGGAGGCCTGAGTTTTCCTGGATATATGAGAGTAAAGTGCCGGATACCAGACAAGTACAGTACCGGCTGCAGGTTTTTGACAAAGGACGGAAATTATGGGATACAGGCGCGCTGGAAAGCGGGCAGTCGTTTGGAATAAAGTATGCAGGCCGGAAACTGGAGTCTTTTACAAGGTATGATATAGAAGCCAATATTTGGAGTAACCATGGGGAAGCCGCCGAATACAGCGGATGGTTCGAAACGGGACTTTTATATCAAGAGGATTGGACCGCAAAGTGGGTGGTGCCCAAGCAGGTTCCGGCTTACCGTGAAAAACCTCAGGAGACCGCAGAAATATCCTATTCAAGCATTAAAATAGAAGACATTAAAATGCAGCCGGGACAAATGATACGCATGGAATTCAAAGTAAAACCATGTCTGCGTTCCGCCAGAATCTATGCAACCGCACATGGGATTTACCGTCTTGAACTGAATGGCCGCAGGGTGGGAGATATGGAATATGCACCAGGCAATTCCTCCTATAACCGTTGTCTGGAGTATCAGACGTATGATATCACGGACGGTCTGAAGACAGGAGATAACGCGCTGGGTATGACTATATGCCCAGGCTGGTACTGCGGGAAGGTAGGCCTGACCGGAGACAGCTGCCAGTATGGTACATTATTGGCCGGGCTGTTTCAGATAGAGGTCTTGTATGAAAACGGACAGCGTGAACGGTTTGGTTCGGGAGAGACATGCTGTTCCGAGACGGGACCGGTAAAATATGCCGATCTTTTTGTTGGGGAATGTTATGACGCGCGGGATGAGAAAAAAAATTTCAGCCTGCCGGGATACCGGTCGAGGGAATTAAGGCCGGTTCGTACAGCAGATTATGGGTATGAGAACCTGTGTGCGCAGGCAGGGGAACCGGTACGTGTATGTGAGACACTGAGGCCAGCGCGCATCTATCAGTCTCCCAGGGGTGAAACAATACTCGATACGGGGCAGGTTCTATGCGGCAGGGTAAAAATGAAAGTATGCGGGAAGCGTGGCACAAAAGTTGTCCTGGAGCATACCGAGACGGTGGATCAACATGGAAATTTTGTGCGCAATATCATCGGAGAATTCGTACTGCAGACGGATACCTACATTCTCCATGGAGAAGGCCCGGAAATATTCGAACCCAGCTTTACCTATCACGGTTTCCGTTATGTCAGAATCAGCGGGTATCCGGGAGAGCCAAAACCAGAGGATTTTGAAATACAGGTAATATATACGGATATGGAAATGACAGGTGGATTTTGCTGCTCTGACGAGCGTCTAAATCAATTACAGCACAACATCCTGTGGAGCCAAAAAAGTAATATGGTATCCGTCCCCACCGATTGCCCCCAGCGGGAGAAAGCAGGTTTTACAGGAGATGCGCAGATATTTATACCGACAGCATGCAGAAATATGGATGTACTGGAGTTCTTTATGCGCTGGCTGAAGCTCATGCGGGAAGAGCAGCTGGAGGATGGCCAGATCCCCATTATTGTTCCTTATCTGCCTGCATATCATCCTAATAGTACAACTCCGTATCAGACCCATACATCTGCGGGATGGGGGGATGCAGCCGTGATCGTGCCGTGGCGGCTGTATCAGGCATACGGACAAAAGAGCATTTTGGAAGAAAACTATGCAATGATGGAAAAATGGATCGAATATATTCGATATACGGCAGAACACGAATATCCGGAAAGCACAGACAGCACCGGAGGAAATAAAAAAAGGGAAGAGTGGGAAAAGTATCTGTGGAATACGAATTTTCACTTTGGAGACTGGCTGACGCCGAGTGTAAGCATAGACCAACAGACCGGAGATGTCGATATGCTGAGAAGCGCCTATCGCACGATGGATATTGTTCCCACCTGCTTTTACGCCTATTCTACAGAGTTGATGGCGCAAATTGCGCAAGTCCTAGGAAAATATGACGATGTGCAATACTATAAGCAATTAAATGAGAATGTAAGAAATGCATTTATCCGTGCATTTACTGACGGGAAAGGGATGATAAAGACCAAATTACAGGGGATTTATGTTTTAGCGCTTCAGTTTCATCTGATACCAGAAGAATATAGGAAGCATACATCCGCAATGTTAGTCAGACTGATCGAGGAGAATGATGGCAGGCTTGACACTGGATTTCTCTCAATTCCGTTTTTACTGGATGTGCTGGTGGAAGCAGGATATACAAAGACCGCATTCGACATTCTCTTTCAGGATGAATGCCCGTCCTGGCTTTATGAAGTGAAGATGGGAGCTACTACTGTGTGGGAGATGTGGCAGGCGGTTAAGCCGGATGGAGGAGTAACCTGCGCTTCTTATAATCATTATGCTTTTGGCTGTGCAGGAGACTGGATGTACAGGAAAATTGGCGGAATTCATGCAGCCTGCGAAGGCTACAGGGAGATTGTGGTAAAGCCTCTTATAGATCCCCGTATTACATATGCATGGAGCAGGCATCGAAGCCCCTATGGAAATATCGAAGTTTATTGGGAAGTAAAGAATAGACAGATATATATGGAGACAGAGATTCCTTGTGGGACAGCGGCAAAGGTATACATACCGCACAGGAATGGGACTTATAAGGAAAAGCAGGTAAAATCGGGGCATTATATATTTCAGGAGCCATTCGTCTGAGCGGAATAGATGAAAAAGGAGAAAGAGGAAATGAAGACAGAAAACAACAGATTGAGAGCTGTGACAGCAGGCGTGATGATTTGCTTTTTCCTTTTTGGGTATTGCGATTCTGTCAGAGGGGCAACGCTGACGGATGTTACGAGCGCTTTTAAAGTCAGCTATGGTGTCGGCGGCGCTTTGATGGTGGTTCACTACATAGGATATTGCGCTTCTTCTCTCTTTTTTGGGAGTATGACAGGTAAAATCCACAGGAGGACAGCTCTTATTGTTTCAAATGTTAACATTGCAGCAGGAATTTTCATTTATACCTGCGCCCCTAATATATACATATTTTTAATCGGCATCCTGTTGATCGGCTTTTCATTGGGGCTTTATGAGTATGCAGGAAATACGGCGGTTGCGGACATATATCCAGAAGAAAAAAGAGGAAAATATACCAATTTGGTGGCTGGGATGCACGGTATCGGCGCAATCATAGGACCTGCGGCATTTGGGGTGATCTTAAGGAAGGGCGGAGATTATAAGACCGCATTTATGATCATACTGCCAGTTATTTTGGCGGCGGTTCTTTTGTTTCTCAATACGGGTTACCCAAAACAGACCTATCTTAATGACAGCCCATTAAGAATCAAGGATATTCTGGGGGCTATGCTTATTAAAAAAGCAGGAAAATATTATGCATTGGCAACTCTGTATATTGCGACTGAAGCCGGTATCATCACCTGGATAACTGCATTCTTTGTAGATGAGAAGGGACAGGCGCTGAAACAGGCGGCGCTGTGGCTGAGCTTGTTCTTTGTTTTTCTGACTGCAGGCCGGTTTATCGGGAGTATGTATGTTGACAGATTCGGCATTAGAAGAGTATTAATCGTGCATTTTGCTTTGTCTGCCTTGTGTATTATTCTGGGTGTTACATTACCGGGGGAAGCAGCAGTGCTTCTGCCATTATCTGGACTTTTCCTGTCGGTAATTTTTCCGACGCTGGGGGCGGGGATCTCGGTCGAGTGTCATGAGAACACAGCGGTCACAATGGGAGCTTTCTTTGCATTTGCTGCGCTTGGCGGCGCAGGGGGCAGCTGGGCAATTGGGCTTTTCAGCCAGATTTTGGGGACGAGGGCAGGTATAGGCTCAACTGCGGTAATCTGCCTTGCGGCACTGCTCATTGTCCACAAGACTGTCCGTTAATAAGGGCGGCCACACTTCTTGTTTCGTGTGGCCGCCCTTTTGCTTTGTGATCACTTTGCGGTATATTTTTGAAATTATTCTGCTACGATAGCACCTGTAGGACAGGCTGCTTCACATGCTCCACAATCTACGCAAGCATCAGCGTCGATTACGTATTTGCCGTCGCCTTCTGCGATAGCTCCTACTGGGCATTCGCCTTCGCAAGAACCACAGCTTACACATTCATCACTAATTACGTGTGCCATAGTATGTATCCTCCTTTATGATATAAATGGGCAGCCGTATCATTCTTACTGCCACTATCCCCATTCTAATACAAATGGGATAAATATACAAGCAGTTTTATGCTTTAAATCAGGTACAATTTTCAATAAGCATTTATCTTGAATACGGATAGGACTTCCACCCCTATATGCGGCTGGCAAGTATCAGGTTCGTTAGGGTGGGAACCTAATCACCTTACGGGATGGAATTCATGGCTTCCAGGCATCAAGTTTCCGGTATTTTCATAAAATTTATTAAATTTAAGAAAATATTCCTTTTTTTTTCACAAGATTAGTGTATAGTATATAGGTAATAATCTGGGACAGCATATAAGATCTGGAGGCAGTTATTTTATGAAGAGAAAATGGACAATCATCACAACTGCGATGTTATGCATCATTTTGACCGTTTGTGCTTGCAGCAAGAAGGAGGATACTCCTACCTTTACCGGAGATACTACAGAGGAACCGCCATATCAGGGGAACTTGAATGCGATTTCCCCGTCAGCATATGATAACGCAGATGGCCTGAAGCTTGAACCTGGCTCCTATATATCTATTATAGGAAAGGATAACAGTTCTGCCTACTGGAAAGAGATTAAAAGAGGGGTTGAACAGGCTGCCGAGGATTTGAATAAGGCGTTGGGATACAGCGGGGATGACAAAGTAAAGGTGACCTATAATGCTCCGGGCGGAGTGGAAGACATTGACGAGCAGGTAAATATTCTGGATGAGGAACTGGCCCGGTATCCGGATGCTTTGGGGATTGCAAGCATTGATGCTGAGGCGTGTACGGTACAGTTTGACCTGGCAACGGAGAACGGGATTCCGATTATCGCGTTGGACTCGGGAAATTCCTATCAGGGGATACAGTGTACCATTAAGACGGACAACGCGGAGGCAGCAAGAACCGGCGCATATAAACTCTGTGACGAGATAGAGGATAAAGGCAGTATCCTGCTTCTGGTGCATGATTCGAAGTCAGCTACAGGCAGGGAGCGCGAAAGCAGTTTTAAGAGTGAGATCGAAAGCGGCCATCCGGACGTCACAATTGCCGAAACGCTTTATTTGGATAAGATGGATGATATGAAGAAGGCCATCGCAGAGGAGCAGAATAAGGCCAATAAAGAAGACAAAGAGGATAAAGAAGAGGTTAAGGAAGAAAAGGAACAAGCCAAGGAAGTCACTGCGGACAGTCTCACAGATGAGGATGTGATCCAATATTATCTGGAAAAGCATCCTGAGATCAAAGGCTGCTTTGGAACGAATGTAACGGCTACTCAGCTGGCAGTATCCGCACTCAGCCAGGCAGAGAAAACAGAAGAAATCGTTCTTATGGGATTCGATGCAGGAAAAGAACAGCTGGATGCCCTCCGGGACGGAGAGATTAAAGGCCTGGTTGTACAGAATCCCTTCGGCATTGGATATGCATCCGTGATAGCAGCGGCACGTACGGTCCTGGAAGTGGGCAATGAGGCAGAGGTAAATACCGGATATATCTGGGTTACGCAGGAGAACATGGAAGAGGAATCTATACAGAATATGCTGTATGAATAGATTGCTTAAGAATGTAAATAGAGTATAAAAGAAGCAGCCGCAGATAGCAATATGCTATTTTGCAGCTGCCTTTTTCGTTTATCTGCCGGAATCTGCCCGGCTGAGAGAGAAGATGAATTCGGTTCCGACACCCTCTGTGCTTATGACGTTAATGTGTTCATCATGAGCCTGGATGGCTTCTTTAACGATTGCAAGACCGAGTCCGGTTCCTTTTTTGTCTTTGCCGCGGGAGAGATCGGATTTGTAGAAGCGCTCCCAGATCTTATTCAGTTCTTTGCGGGGGATTCCGAGGCCGGAGTCTTTGACGGATATGAAGACCTTTTCGCTTCTGCCTGTGACTTCTACTGTTACCGTGGATTCATTCTCACTGAATTTAATGGCGTTGTCCATCAAGTTGTAAAGCACCTGCTGGATTTTACGTCTGTCCGCGTATACAAGCTGTACATCCGGAAGCAGGAGAAGTTCGATGGATATCCGCTTGTTCGTGCATGCGCCTTCAAATGAGGCAGCGGTATTTTTGATCATTTCCTGGATATCAAACTCTGTTTTATGCAGGAGAAGTTCCTTTGTATCAAATTCATTAAGAGTAAGCAGGTCCTTGGTCAGGTCGGTCAGCCGCTCTGTCTCGAACAGGATAATGCTGAGATATTTTCCATGGAGTTCAGGCGGGATGGTGCCGTCCGTCATGGCCTGTACATAGCCCTTGATCGAGGTCAGCGGGGAGCGGAAATCGTGGGATACGTTTGCCACGATTTTTTTCTGGTATTCTTCCATGTCTTTGAGCTGTGAGGACATATAGTTCAGGGACGCGGACAGATAACCGATCTCATCGTGGGTATAGACCGGAATCTCATAGGTCAGGTTGCCTGATGCATACTGAGTCGCCGCCTCTGTGATGGTGCGCAGGGGGCGGTATATGAAGAAATGGAATCCCAGCAGAAGCAGGAAGGAGAGCAGAAAAATGACGGCGACAGTAATATAGATCGGGAACATCATCTGGCTGCATACTTCCTGAATCGCAGAAACGGGTTTGTGGATAAGGATATATCCTTTGATATAGAAACCCTGTGTTACAGGCGCCATAACAGTGATCATGTCCTCATTGAAGTAACCGTGATAATCTCCAGTGATATACTGGTTGCTCCCGATCTCCGCCGGGTCAAAATCGTCGATGGCCTCAGGTGCCTTTGTATTGTCCAGATTAGAGGAGGTGATCATAGTTCCGTCCGACTCCACAAACCAAAGCGAAGAATTCAGGTACAGATTCATACCGTTCAGCTGCGAATGTACCGCATATGAGGTGGAGTCTCCGGTGAAGTAGGAGGGCAGGTAATCGCTGGCAACCAGATTGGCCTGCCGGTAGAGGTTCTGGGAGTCGTTCTTTTCCAGCCTGTCCAGCACGAGCTGGCTGGACAGAATTCCTACGGTGAAGAAGCTCAGGAAACCAAATATGATATAAATGACAATAAATTTTAAGTACAAAGTACTTTTCATGCTGCACTTCCTTTTGTACCAGGTGCGCTGCGGCACTCTGCTATTTGACCTCAAACTTGTAACCAATGCCCCAGACGGTGCTGAGTCCCCAGGACGGATGATCCTTGATCTTTTCCCTCAGCCGTTTGATATGGACGTCGACGGTTCGGGTGTCTCCGATGTATTCATATCCCCAGATCTGGTCGAGGAGCTGTTCCCGTGTGAACACCTGGTTCGGGGACGCAGCCAGAAAATAAAGCAGCTCCAGTTCCTTGGGAGGCATCTCTACGGGATGCCCGTCGCAGACAACGGAATAGTTAGTCAGATTGATCGTAAGGCCGTCGTATTCAACGCATTTGGTCTTATCTTCCGCAGGCTCCTCGGGTTTGACGGGCTGATACCTGCGCAGGACAGCGCGGACCCGTGCGACCATTTCCTTGGAATCAAAGGGCTTCATAATATAGTCATCGGCACCGAGCTCGAGTCCGAGTACCTTGTCAAAGACTTCGCCCTTTGCGGAAAGCATGATGATTGGAGTAGAGGACTTGGCGCGTATCTCACGGCACACCTGATACCCGTCGATTCCCGGAAGCATCAGATCAAGGAGAATCAGGTTGGGATGATAGGTTTCATAGGCGGAGAGCGCATCCTCTCCATTATATACAATCTTTGTATCAAAGCATTCCTTTACGAGATAAAGGGAAATAAGTTCTGCGATATTTTCGTCGTCATCGACAATTAAAATCTTTTGTTTTGCAACCATGATTAGCCTCCTTGCTATTTCAGTTCTACGATTGTGACTCCGGCATCTCCCTCGCCGAACTCTCCGAGACGATAGGATTTGACGTGTTTTTGGCGGCGCAGGAATTCGTGGATTCCCTTGCGGAGCGCGCCGGTGCCTTTTCCATGTACAACACGGACGGTACTTAAATGAGAGAGTATAGCATCGTCCAGGTACTTATCCAGTTCGGATACTGCCTCATCCACCGTTTTTCCAAGAAGATTGATTTCCGGACTGACGGATAAGGATTTGCTCATCTTCAGTTTTCCTTTCGAGGTGCGTTTCATACTCTTAACGCTGTAGGATGCCGGCTCTTCTATGATCTCCAGATCGGAGATGTTTACCTGCGACCGGAGGATCCCCATCTGCACCGTCAGATTGCCGCGGGAATCCGGCAAGGAACTGACGGTTCCGGTCAGGTTCATGCTCAGTACCTTTACGGATTCTCCGAGTTTAAAATCACTCGGTTTATATGCTTTTTTAGGCTTTTTGACGGTCATTGTGCCGGAAGAGGATGTCTCTTTCAGCTTCTGGCGGAGCCGCGCGCGCTCTTTCTCCATCTCGGCGGCTGAGATGCCTTCTTTGCCGAACTTCTGGAAATTCCTGATTGTCTCATCGGCCAGTTCTTTTGCCTCCCGTAAAATAGTTCCGGCCTTTTCATTTGCCTCCTTGAGGATACGTTCCCGCTGCTCCTCGATCTTTGCCTGCTTTTGCTTTGCCTGGTTTTTTAAAGCTTCCACTTCCCGCTTATAGGTCTCGATGGCCTCGCGCTCTTTTTCTATGGTGCGCTTGCTGGATTCCAGGTCGGTCAGCAGATCCTCAAAGGATGCATCCTGTTCTGTCAGATGCTGCTTTGCGTCCTCTATGATATAATCCGGAAGCCCCAGCTTTCCGGAGATGGCAAATGCGTTACTCTTTCCCGGGATACCGATCAGAAGGCGGTAAGTGGGCTTCAGGCTCTCTACGTCAAATTCACAGCAGGCATTTTCAACGCCGGGGGTTGAGAGGGCATAGACCTTTAACTCACTGTAGTGCGTGGTTGCCATGGTGCGGATGTTACGTTTATGCAGGTATGATAAAATGGCAATCGCCAGTGCGGCTCCCTCGGTAGGATCGGTGCCGGCGCCCAATTCGTCAAAGAGCACCAGAGAGTTCTCATCCACTTCCTGCAGAAAGGAGACAATGTTTGTCATGTGGGAAGAAAAGGTACTCAGGCTCTGCTCAATACTCTGTTCGTCTCCGATATCTGCGTAGACCTGGCGGAAGATCGCAAGCTCTGAGCGGTCTCCTGCAGGAATGTGCAGGCCGGCCTGGCCCATAAGAGTGAACAGGCCCACTGTCTTGAGGGAGACTGTCTTGCCGCCGGTGTTGGGGCCGGTTATAATCAGCAGGGTGAAATCCTCTCCCAGTGTCACGGAGATGGGTACTACCTTGCGTGGATCCAGCAGTGGATGGCGTCCTTCCCGGATGCGGATGCGCCCCTCCTGATTCAGAACCGGACGGCTTGCATTCATGGAAAGGGCCAGTGCCCCTTTTGCAAAGATAAAGTCCAGATCGGTCAGAAGTTTGTAGTTGTTACGGATCTCTTCTATATATAATGCAGTGTCTTCGCTCAGCCGTGCAAGAATTACCTGGATCTCCTCCTGTTCCTTTGCGTACAGTTCTTTCAAATCATTATTCAGCCGGACCACTGCCATCGGCTCTATAAACAAGGTGGATCCGGTAGAAGACTGGTCATGGATCATCCCATTCACCTGGTTTCGGTATTCGGCCTTGACAGGGACACAGTAACGGTCTCCGCGCATGGTAATGATCGGATCCTGCAGATAGGTGCGCAACGATCCGTTGACAAGGTTTGTTAGTGTAGAGTGCACCTTATCATTCAGGGAGCCAATGCTGCGGCGGATACTCTTCAAAGTGCTGCTGGCATCGTCACTGATCTCGTCCTCCCCCTGGATACAGCGCTCGATCTCTGTGGTGAGAGGTGTCAGCGGTTCCAACTGTTCAAAATACACATCCAGGCAGTCCGCCAGATCATCCTGCGTATCGTGGCGCCCGTATGACTTGGCGCGTGCTGCTGTTTTCAGAAGCTTGCAGATGCGGAGCAATTCACCGCTGCCAAGGGTACCTCCGATCTCCAGCCGCTTGAGGGATTCACCTACAGGGAATGCGTCGCTTAAAGAAAGGCGCCCTTTTTTAATTATCCTGGTAAATGCAGCTGAGGTCTGTTCCTGGCATGTGTTGATGCGTTCCAAATCGGTCATGGGCTTCAGCTTGCGGCAGAGCTGCCTGCCTCTCATAGAGGAGGCCTGCTCCTCCAATATAGCTATGATTTTATTGTATTCCAGTTTATTTAAAGTCTTTTGATTCATCTTTTTCACCTTTTATCTGAGTTCACAGGTAAATTCTATCGTTTACTGTACACGTCCGAATGGTGTACAGTAACATTCTACCCTATTTAACGCATATTGAAAAGGATAAATATTGAACAATCCGTATGAATCGGTTATACTATAAACTAAAGGAGATTAGAGTCTATGCCGTACGATGAAGATCCGAAACAGAAGCCGGACCAGGGCCATGAGGAGCAGAAGGAAGAACAGTTTTCTTTCCTGCAGGAGACGATTAAACCCAAACCAGTCACCAGAAAGAAAATCCTCACACAGCTTGCGAGAGTGGGGATATATGGACTGATTTTCGGGGCGTTCGCCTGCCTTAGTTTTTTTGCGCTTAAACCGTGGGCGCAGAACAAATTTCTGGGGAATCCCAAGACCGTAACCATACCGGAGGACGAAGAGGAGACGGACGATCAGCAGACCGCAGAATCTACCGAAGGAGAGACGGTGCCGCCTGTACTTGATGCCGACAGCTTTCAGGATATCATGAAAAGTGTGTACGAGACTGCAAAAGAGGCGGACAAGTGTGTGGTTTCTGTGAACCCGGTCAGGGAAGACACCGCATTTTCTGTGGATACCGGTCCTAGTGCAGGAGCTGCAGGGCTCATTGCCGCGGACAATGGGCAGGAGCTGCTGATACTCTGTGATAGTTCCGTATGTCAGGATGCTGAAAAGTGGAAGATCACCTTTGCTGATGACAGCCAGTACGGAGCCTCCTTGAAGAAGCAGGACAAGAACAGCGGATTTGCAGTGTTTGCGATTCCGCGGGCCAAGATTACAAATACGACCTGGAACGCTGTGAAAGTAGCGGTTCTGGGAAATTCCAACATTACGACTAAGGGGGATGTGGTTCTCGCCCTTGGCAATACATTCGGGTATGCGGACGGAGTTGGATATGGAGTTGTAAGTTCCAACTCTTACGATGAAACTCAGGCCGACGGTCAGAGAAGCATTCTGGCTACCGATATTCCGACAGAAGCCGGAGGCACAGGGATATTATTCAATATGAATGGCGAAGTAATCGGCATGATCGACCCTGGAATCTGGGGCGGCGCGCAGAACAATACTGCCAAGGCCTTGGCGATCTCTGATTTAAAGGCCACAATAGAACTTCTGGTGAACGGTGAGAGCGTACCGTATGTAGGCATTTACGGCACAACTATCAACGATACTTTGTCAGAAGCGCAGGACATGCCCGCGGGAGTCTACGTGATGGAGATCAATCCGGATTCCCCGGCCATGTCTGCAGGAATACAGAATGGTGATATTATCCAGGAAGTTGCGGGCACAAAGATATCGAATACCCTTTCCTATGAGAAGGCGGTCATAAGCTGCAAAGCAGGAGAAAACGTCAAGATAAAAGGAAAGCGCCGCGGGGCGAATGGGTATGTGGATATAGACTTTACTGTTACAATTGGAAGTCAGGAATAAACGATAAAAGGAAACTTAGAAAGGCTGCCGGGTAGATGGCAGCCTCAATTATGGGAGGATATGATGAGATATATTAATGATTTACACGAAGGAGAGACGATACGCTGCATTTATCTCTGCAAGGGGAAACGTTCCGCGGAGACCAGGAATGGAAAGCCTTATGATAACCTGCTGCTTCAGGATAAAACAGGGACTCTGGACGGAAAAGTATGGGATCCCAATTCCCAGGGAATAGCCGATTACGATGAGAAAGATTTTATTGAGGTATTCGGCGAGGTTATCAGCTACAATAACAATCGGCAGCTCAATATTAAACAGATAAGAAAAGCCGCAGAGGGGGAATACGACCCGGCTGATTATATGCCGACATCCGATAAGAGTGTGGACGGTATGTTTGAGGAGCTGCGTTCCTACATACGCCAGATATCCAACGATTACCTGCGTCAGGCAGTGGAGTATTACTTTGTGGAGGATGAAGAATTCATAAAGGCCTTTAAGGGACATTCTGCGGCGAAGACAGTACATCATGGTTTTGCCGGAGGTTTGCTGGAGCATACGCTGAGCGTGGTAAAAATGTGTGAATACTTTGCCGGAGCCTATGCGATCCTGAATAAAGACCTGCTCTATGCATCTGCGATCTGCCATGACATAGGAAAAACAAAAGAACTGTCCGCATTTCCGGACAATGACTATACCGATGACGGACAGCTGCTGGGACATATTATCATTGGTGTGGAAATGGTAAGTGAGGCAGTCCGCGCGATCCCAGGCTTTCCGGAAAAGCTGGCGAGCGAGCTGAAACACTGTATCATCGCACATCATGGAGAACTCGAATATGGATCTCCGAAAAAACCGGCTCTGGCGGAGGCTATGGCACTGAACCTGGCAGATAATGCAGACGCGAAGATGCAGACGCTGACGGAAATATTCAAGGACAAGACGGGAACAGACTGGCTGGGATATAATCGTCTGTTTGAGTCAAATTTAAGAAAAACTTCTATATAAAAGTAATTGTTATGCGGATCCTGGGAAAACGCGGAGGCCGCAGGCATTCAGCCCATCGCAAAGGGATTTTAATGGCTGGATGTGTAACAGTTCTGAATAGTCTGAACTGTAACATAAAGATGTATACCAGAGTGTGTTTGATCAATTGCACTTCAGCTTGATTATGCAGATGATAGGCGAATCAGGCAGTGACTGTGAATTGTCAAATGCACTCAAAAACGTATCAGAGGAGTTTCGATATGCAGAAAAATGATATTGTCACAGTGACAATTGAAGATATGGGTGTAAATGGAGAAGGTATAGGCAAGGTGAATGGCTATACCGTATTTATTAAAGATGCGGTGATTGGCGATGTTGTGAAGGCAAAGCTTATGAAAGCGAAAAAGAATTACGGGTATGCAAGGCTAATGGATATCATAGAGCCGTCAGCCGACCGTGTTATACCGAAATGCCGGTTTGCCCGTAAATGTGGAGGCTGCCAGATACAGGAGCTGGCTTATGAGAAACAGCTGGAATTCAAGGAAAAGAAGGTAAAAGGAAATCTGGAACGGATTGGCGGGTTTGCTCCGGAGCTGCTGGAGCGGATTATGGAACCTGCAGTTGGAATGGAGGTACCTTTTTATTATAGGAACAAGGCGCAGTTTCCCTTTGGGATGGATAAGGATGGGAATTCCATAACTGGTTTTTATGCAGGACGAACCCATGATATTATTGCAAATACAGACTGTGCGCTTGGTGTGCCGGTTAATAAGCGGATTCTCGAGTTGATACTTGCCTTTATGAAAGAATATGGCATTGCTGCATACGACGAAAAGACGGGGCATGGACTGATCCGCCATGCGTTGATCCGATATGGATTTGTAACAAAGGAAATCATGGTATGTCTGGTGATTAACGGGAAAACGATCCCACATAATGAGGTACTGATCAAGGAGCTGCGGAAGATTCCTGGAATGACAAGTGTATCGGTCAGCGTGAATCGAAAGAATACCAACGTTATTATGGGAGATAGTTACGAGGTTCTGTGGGGCCAGGGATTTATTACAGATTATATTGGCAGCATAAAATATCAGATATCGCCGCTGTCCTTTTACCAGGTCAATCCGGTGCAGACTGAGAAGCTTTATGGTCTGGCCTTGGAGTATGCGGGGCTTAAGGGGGACGAGACCGTGTGGGATCTATACTGCGGGATCGGAACGATTTCACTGTTTCTGGCCCAGAAGGCAAAACAGGTCTATGGGGTGGAGATTGTACCTCAGGCAATTGAAGATGCAAGGAATAATGCTAAGATTAATGGTATTGGGAATGCGGAATTTTATATTGGAAGAGCGGAGGATGTGCTGCCGGAGTATTATAGGCGGTATGCCAAGGAACATCCGGGGGAGACGGCTCATGCCGATGTGATAGTAGTTGATCCTCCCAGGAAAGGCTGTGAGGAGTCGCTGCTGGAGACAATGGCGGAAATGGGACCGGATCGGATTGTTTATGTGAGCTGTGACTCGGCTACTTTGGCCCGGGATTTGAAGTATCTTAGCGGGGCGGGGTATGAGCTGGTGAGAGGGAGGGCTGTGGATCAGTTCCCTATGGGGGTGCATGTGGAGACGGTTGTACTCTTGACCCGTAAAAAAGATATTGAGACTATCGACATTGAAATGGAAGTGGATAAAGAGGATATAACGGAAAAAGCCACGTATAAGAAAATACAGGAGTATATAAAAGAAAAGTATGGATTTAATGTGCATACGAAGTATATAGCAGAGGTGAAGAGGAAACACGGTGTTCCTATGCATGAAGCACCTAATAAAGTTGATACGCCTAAAAGAGAGTATCCGCCTTGTCCAGAAGAAAAATTCAAGGCAATTGAGGAGGCTTTAAAGGTTTTTAATATTATATAAAGCAAAGAAGAATTGAATTTACTTCTTTGATAGGCACACATAAAATATGTTTAGGAACAAAAACAACACACAAAATTGTTTCAACACATTTTATGTGTTGAAAAATGGAAATAAGTGGTGTAGAATAATGTTATTAAATATAAAGGATGGATTGGGGAATGTCAAAAAAAAATATTAACGCTTTACCAGCTTATACCACTGTAGAAAATATATTAAGCTTAATCGATATTATAAAAAGAAATAGCAAAAATGAAGATTCGATAAAAGCACTTTTTGGTAAAGCTAAATCTGCTTACGATAATACTAAATCGTCACTTAAAACTTTTGGAATAATCGAAAAGGATAGCTTCGAGTTTACAGAAATTGGACGGGAGATAGCCTTTTCAAGTGAAGATGATAAGAAAGAAGCTGTTATAAAAATAGTTAAGAGTTATGAACCGTATGAGTTAGTATTAAATAGTATACTGGCGTCGAAAACTGAAGTGACGGTAACAGACATTGATACAATTAAAAACTTATGGGGAATGGCTTCAATAGGTTCTACGGAGAGAAACCGGACTGAGGGGACAACCTTATTTATGAGTATTATGGATTTTATTGAATTTGGCAACTATTTAATTGGACGTGGAAATAAGTCTACTCGAATCGAGTGGGTTGCTGATATTAAAGAAAAAATAGAAAGTATACTCGAAGTAACCCCTGTTATTGAAATGCAAGATGAGGAATCTGGGGAAATAGTTCAAGATAATGGTTTAGATGTAGAAGACGAGATTGGAGAGTTAAGTCCTTCTTTAAAGATTAACAATGAAAACGTTGAGGAAGCAATGGATAAGCCGGTATTCACAGCAGGAATGCCAAATATTACAATAAAGGTTGATATGAGTGAATGGCCAGATGAAAAAATAAAACTATTTTTTAAGTATGCTTATGGAAAGTTTGAGGAGGAATAAATATCTATGGGTAATAAACTTCCAAGTCATAACGTACCACTTCTACTTGTTGCTGATATTATCTGTTATATCAATAATAATATATCGTACGACATCAAAAAATTACAAAATTTTACGAGTAAAAGTGTAGCATATGTACGAAGCAGTCTGGCTATCTGTAAATTATTAAATGTAATAGATGAAGATGAAAATATTAACCAATTTGCAGATACATTAGGAAAAACACCTAATGATGAAATTAAGGTTGCTGTAATGAGGAAATTTATACAGGAATACGAGCCATTCATAACATTTATACAATACCAATTAAATGATACCACATTAGATGAAGCAGCAAGGAAGGTATATGTATCATACGAAATTGAAGGAAAAGATTATAAATTTCTCAAGGATTTATTTATTTCCTGGGGAATGTCCACGGGTATATTTACATATGATTCAAACAAGATTTTTTTAGAAGAACGTATTAGCTCGCAATTATTAGTCAGTACAACAGCAGATTTTAATTTAGATGATGATATGACAATCAGATTGTATATAAGTAATATACTAGGAGCTGAGTTTTTTTCATCGTTATCGTCTGCAGAAGTCGGAGAATTGGTTGATGCATTTAAAAAATGTACAAATGACTCAAGAGGGGCTATAGAATGTGCGGGTAGGGCATTCGAAGATTTTCTTAGAAGAGTGGCGTCTCAAGCAGGGGTCAATGTATCTACAAAAAATGGTATTGGACAGGTCATCAATGCTTTATATAATAATAAAGATGCAGCAGGAAATATAGATAATAAAATACATAATAAACAAGCTAGTATAGGCTCGGCACTTGGAGATATAAGGAATATGGCAGGACATAGTATGGAGGCAAGAACCTTAGAAAGATGGGATTTAACGTATCATAGTGCTAAAAATTATGTTGAATTTGTTTTGGCGGAAATGAGAAGTATTTATGGTTATACATTAAATTCAAAATATATATTCTGATACCTTATTAGTGTGACCACATAAGAGGATTGTAATTTAGGTCAATAATCATATAAGCTACAATCCTCTTCTAAATATTAACAATATAATTGTGGTAATTCAGATGACTATTTTATTCATCCTCAAATGCCGTTTCGTTCATCTCTGGAAAATCCAATAATTCAGAAACGGTCATATCTAATCCAACAGCCAGTTTATGTAGTGTTTTCAATTTAGGATTCTTGGTCTTGCCTTTCATTAAATTATCTACAGTGGATTGTGTGATACCAGATAAAGTAGCAAGTTTATTTGTGGTAATATCACGCTCTTTACATAATTCAGTTAATCTCTTAATAACAGCATCAGAATAAGTCATAATTTCTCCCTCCAGTTAACTTTGTACGGTTAACCAAAGTATATGCCTTTTTGCACTCAAATATTAACGGTGTACCGTTGACTTGCGTATAAAAATGTGCTAAATTAGCCGTATACCATTAATTGGAGGAGAAAAGATGAATTATGTTGAGAAAGTATTTGAACAGGCTACAATAAAAGGGATAGCAGATTATCTGCTCTATCAAGAAAAGCCACATGTAGAAGATAAAGGCTACGAGATAAGGATGGATGAAGCATTTAAAGAATTTGAAGAAGTAGCCTTAACCTACGACGCTGACAGAGAATCCAAGCTGATAGATGCTGTGGACGCATTGGCTAGTGAATTGACGGATGTCTATACCGAAATCGGATTGCAGGCAGGATTTTTGATTATGCTGGATATGATGAAAAAAGGGGACTATATTAGAAGCAGAGAAGTGCAGGAAATATCGGATGGTGTCTATCGGAAAATGTATGATTCCATATTTCTGGATGTATCTAAAGGATTAAAGCTTCTGCATGATAAGGGGAGTGAAGCGATGAAGGCGGTAGAATCCATTCTAATAGAATCACAGCATAAGACAAAAGAAATATACATGAACTTTGAGAAATAGAAAATATAGGTATGTGGGGAGAAGACAAACAAGTTTGTATAGTTTTTGCTTTATCCTCTTGACTACCATCTACAATAACCAGAAAAGCCTTGTCAAGAACCTGCCACGTAGTGGTGCGTAGCATTCTTGACAAGGCTTTTCTGGTTGTTGTATCTTCCGTGAGAGGATGGAGCAGTTATCAGTCAAAATGGTCTGGATATTCTAGCGAGCGATGAACCTTGCCTGTGTCATCCATAATCATATTTTCAACTACTTCCTTCACGTATGGATTAGGCACTTTATGTCCGCTTAGTGTTTCACCAAATAAGTCATGACAAAGGTAATCGTCATATCGGGAAAGGAGCTTTTTAAACTTTAAGCTCTGGATAAAGTCCTTGACGGGATAGAGATCTGACGCAACTCGCTTATCGGCATTCACATATTCAAGTATATATGCCCGAAGCTTTTCTAATTCATATGCAATCCAGTCCTCTTCATCAAGGGGACTGTCATACTGCCCATAGGCAAGTTCTACGTTGAGGGCTTCTTCCTTTACAAGAAATTCAGATATTTTAGTTATCATGTGTGAGCTGGTTTTTAACTTGCCCGATAACAGTTCATTTGGTGTGACCTCTAAGGCTTGTGTGAGTTTCTCTAAAGTATCAAGAGTAGGGTAATTTACTCCCCGTTCAATCTTTGACAGGCTTTGTAAATTGATGCCTATTTTGTCTGACAGCTCCTGCTGTGTCCAGCCTTTCATTTTTCTTATAGTCTGAATATTCTGTCCTAATAGTTCATAATTCATATGCGGATTCCTTTCTAACCGAACAGGCTTAAAAAACATATTAATCAACAAGAAAAGAGTTGACAAATAAGCTTTTCGGGGTTATTATGTATTTAAATGATTGATTAAACCTAATGGCGTTAATTATCGCTTTGTTTAAGCATTATAACATAACTATTTTAATTCTAAAAGGGTTAATTACTACTTTTAGGCGGGAAATACGGTTTCGGTAGCTCTGGCACTGTGCCGAAGGCAGAAAGTACCAAGAGCCTGGGAGGGACGCCGGCAGGCGTTCCCACAGGGCGAATAAGTAACACCGCCCTGTATATACATGACAGATAATAAAAAAACGACTAGGAATCAACGTTTAGAGCCATTTTTAAAATGTGCTGAAATAGATAAAAAAGAAAGGAGACGATAATATACCAAAACGGGACAATCTGAGTATTAAGATTGATTATATCAGCATTATTTTCGATAGCATAACAGCGGAAGAGGTGATTTCGAAAATTCTTGAATTGCCAGTTGATATATTTATGAAGCGTCCTGCGAAGGTGAAGCATAAGGCATATCAGAGTATATATCAAGCAGGAAGTATTAAGGTCTACGGAGATGAAAAGACAGAAGAGAAAGGCTCAAAGAAACACGGATGTTATCTGGTACTAAGTGGTAGAGGATGTGATGAAATATACCGCATTATGAATATGAGAGGTAGTACCTTTGGGAACTTTTTCTGGCTGTGTGAGAAACGCTGCGGAGTGGATAACTTTCATCTCACCAGACTGGATGTAGCGATAGATGATAGAAATGAGATCCCATATTTTACACCAGAGCAGATTAAAAGAAAATGTGAAAGAGAAGAATTTGTTGCCAATAGTAACAGCTATAGATTTGTTGAGAGTAGCTATACGGAAAAGGAAACAGCTAAGACGGTTTATATCGGTGTTGGGAAATCGGGCATGTCATACCGTTTCTATGATAAGGATAAAGAAATTTGTATGAAGCATCAGAAATCATATGAAGCAGTAGGGAGCTGGAAGAGAACAGAAATTCAATTGAGAGATGAAAAGGCTCATGCCTTTGCCATGTTATTCAAGAAACATCCTTTGGACTTAGGACAGTTGGCTTTCGATCTGCTCGGTAGTAACCTGCGATTTGTAAAAGAAGATAAGAACCAGTCAAATAAGAGCTGATGGAAAACATGTCAGTTTTGGACAAGGTTTCTAGGAGCAGTTGAACCATTAAAATTACATATTGATACCTCCCAGAGTACCTTGTTGGAAACGCAGAGATGGCTTAAAGACGGCGGCGTGCTGTCAGCCGTAAAGGGATTTTCATTCTTGGAAGAAAATGGAGCATTGGGAGGATTGGAAACAATAGAGCATATGCTGAAAAACACTGGATATAGTCCAGCATTCAGTAATAAAATGATTAGCCATTTAAGGGCAATAGACAGAGAAGATTTAATCCCCTCGGTATACGAATATACAAGGAAAGGGGGGATTTCTTGAAAAAAGATTCTTACGATGGTTATAAAACATACAGAATGGAAAACGGAGTAGAAATCAATGTTCCGATTAATCATAGAGAAGATGCAGAAATGGAACAACAGCAGAGTTACCAGAACTTTATCAATGTACTGTCTAACATAGTCACAAAGTATGCTACAGAAGATAAAGTGGAGAAAGAATAAAATCGGCGGTCAGTTCAATAAAAGGGGCTGGCCGTTTTCTAAGTAAGGGAAAAGTATGTATAATTCTAAACTGGGAAAAACATGTGTCATTTATATTCGGGTCAGCAGTGAACGGCAGGTGAAAGGATATAGTCTGGAAGGACAGAAACGGTATTTAGAAGAATATGCGGAAAGGCAAGGAATGAAAGTTCTTTTTGTCTATGTGGAAGAGGGTAAAAGCGGAAAGAGCATTGAAGGGAGAACGGCTTTCCAGAAAATGCTGGATGAAATAAAAAGAAGGACTTTGAAAACAGATTATGTAATTGTATATAAACTGTCACGCTTTGGGAGAAACGCAAAGGATGTTCTAAATTCATTGGAGTTTATCATGCAGTATGGTGTCTATCTGATGTGTGCAGAGGATGGATTGGATTCTTCAACGGCAATGGGAAAAATGATGATTACAATTCTTGGTGCATTGGCAGAGCTGGAACGGGAGAATATTATAACACAAAGCCTGTTAGGACGGGAGGAAAAAGCAAAGTCGGGTGGCTGGAATGGTGGTTTTGCTCCTTATGGTTATATGCTTAAAGACAGTCGGCTTGTGCCACGTGACGGTCAGAAAGAAATAGTAATCATGATATTTGATATGTATCTGAATAAGGAAATGGGGTATTCCACGATAGCATCCTATTTTAATAGGAATGGATACACAAGAGAACCAGCCCCTAATGCCGTTAATCCAAAGTTTACAGATTGGAGAGCAGACCAGATTAAACGTATACTGGATAATCCCTTGTATACGGGCAAAATCGCATGGGGGAGACGAAGAACAGAGAAGATACAGGGAACAGACAATGAATATCGTCTCGTACCTCAAAAAGAGTATACAATGAGTGAGGTTCAGAGCCATGAACCACTTGTATCAGAAGCAGACTTTGAAAAGGTACAGGCATTGCGTGAACTCTCTAAAAAGAAATCATGGGGTAATCATAATATAAGTCAAGAGAGAGCACATCTGTTATCTGGAATTGCCCGTTGTCCGCAATGTGGTTCGGCAATGAATGCAGACTGTAATCAATGGACAAATAAGGATGGCACAAAAAGAGAGAGGTTTGCGTATGTCTGCGGTCATTATAAACGAGCCAGAGGGACAAAGCAATGTAGACGTAATGGAATATCAGCAAATGTACTGGAAAAGGAAGTGTTGGAGTATACGAAGAAGCTCTTGCGTAACCAGAAGTTTGCACGTGATATAAAAGAGCGGATAGGTGTAGCGGTAGATATCACACAGATTCAAGAAGAAATCTGTTCTCATGAAAAAGAGCTGAAAAAGCTTGCAAGAAACCGTTTGAATCTGGAACAGGATATTGATAACCTACAGGATGATAAGTATGCAGAGCGGAAAAGAAATGAGTTCAACCGCCGATTGAATAAGGTCTATGACAAGATATATGATACCGAAGATATGATAGAATCCTGCAAAAAGAGAATGCTTATAGCGGAGCAGGAATCTATGAATATAGATGCGATTTATCAAATCTTAATGTCCTTTGATAAGATTTATGATAAAATGAATGACAGAGATAAACGGGAACTGATAAAATGCATGATAAAGGAAATCAAGCTGTATATGCCAGAAGAACAGAAGCAGGAAGGACATGCAGTGAAGAGTATAGTGTATTCGTTCCCGATTGAGGAAGATGTGATACAGGCTTTACGGGTGAAAGAGACACATGTTGAGACGGTTGTACTGCTTTCCCACAAAAAACCTGACAGTGTAATCAATGTAAAAGTCGAATTTGGCGAGGGAGAAGGTAAAGTTCCTTTAAAGGAAATCTCCGAAAGGGCAGAAGCCTACAATCCTAAAGAACGAGTTACCTACAAAATAATAAAAGAGTACATAGAAGCGAAATACGGCTTCAAAGTGCATACTGCATATTTTGCAGAGGTTAAGAGAGATTTAGGTTTGCCGATGTATGATGCTCCTAATGCGGTAGAGGAATTGAAACAGCCGAGAAAACATCCGACGGCAGAGAAAGTGGAAGCGATAAAGGATGCGTTGAGATATTTTGGGGTTATTGAATAAACAGTATTTTTAGGTAATTGCGAAACACATTAAAAATGTAAGAACGAGTGGATTTTGAAAGGATAGGAATGCCAAAGAAAGGTGAATAAGCAGTCAAGTGGAAAATGTCCTTAGAAAATGAGCGCAAGGTGGAAAAAGGGCGCACTGATAGCGGGAATGGCAGGTTCTCTCTATTGTGGAGCGGCTATGCTATAAGGGGCTTTAAGCTGCGGATATATTGATTCTTATGAATTTTATCTGCAACCATAACGGTTACGAGCTGGGAAATGCCCGCAAGCAGCAGATCTGCATGAAGTGTTTTCTCATTCCGTGTTTTCCGTCCAGCTACACAAAAACTGTCCTTGAAATGGTGAATTGCTTTTTCCACATTTACCCTGATTTTATACGTGGAAGCCCACTCCTGTGTGCCCCGTACAGTGCCAGGATATGCCCTGAGGTTTTTTTCCGGATAGATATAGAACATACGTCCACAGGAAGAATCTGTACATGGGCTCCCACACTCGCAGACCCGTTTGGTCTTCCTGGTTTCTTTATTGTATTTCCACTTCATCTTGGGGCAGACAAATTTCATGGTGGAAAGACCACAGCGCAGATGCGATTTGCTTCCTTCCCGTTTCATTGGCAGGGAGGGGTCCTTGGGGCAGCAGGGAATGCCGTCTTCGTTGAGGGGGCAGTCTGAACCTTCCAGGGAAATCCGCCCGTTCAGAGGAATAAAGGCTTTCTCGAAAGGCGCTTCCTCCAAAAGGTATTTGTAAATCTGGGTGGAATCAAAGGCGGCATCACCAAGGAAAACCTTGGGGTTAATGAGTGGGTGCTTCTGGAAGAAATCCTTTAAAACAGGGATTAAGGCTTTGGAATCTGCAAGGCTCTTGTCATCGTCCGGAGAATCTGATCTTTTTTCTACAACGATGTCCGGATGGGCATCAAGAAATGCTTTATTGTAGAAGGTGATATCACGAACAATACCAAGCCCGTTGGTCAGGATACCAAATTTAAAGGCGTAGCAGAAATGGTCGTTGATGTACATCTGCTGAATGGCAGGATTAGCCGCAGCGTGGGCAGGCATAGAACCATAGGCGGCTTTATAAGGATCATAAGAATCATCCAGACCTTTCGCTTTTTTAAAAGCTTTGAGTTGCTTGATAATCCGATTAGCATACTTGGGGTTGTTTTCCGTGACCCAGGCTTCAATACCGGAGGTATCAAACAGGAACATAGAAGCTTTAGAAGCATCCAGTGCCTGGCAGATTGGTTCCGTCAAATCCACGAGATGATGGAACATCAATTGTAAGTCCAATAAAAAGTC
>OLSM01000788.1_pt1 | contig 27921 bp, 19 predicted proteins | sample 1672721 | NCBI WGS metagenome assembly OLSM01 (sample SAMEA3136717, study PRJEB25190) | human gut metagenome
AAACAAACAAGTGTACGTCTATAATTACGTCACGGAATCGACATTTGACGCCTACTTGTACCAGACCTTAGAGAATAAGCAGAAGTTCATTTCGCAGATCATGACGAGCAAGTCGCCTATGCGCTCCTGCGATGATATTGATGAGCAGGCTCTGTCTTACGCTGAAATCAAGGCTCTGTGTGCTGGTGACCCGCGCATCCGGGAAAAGATGGATTTGGACGTGCAGGTGGCAAAATTGAAAGTTCTGCGCGGTGACTTCCAGAATCAGAAATATCGTCTGGAAGATAAGCTGCTCAAAACATTCCCGGAAGAGATCCAGAAACAGAAAACCCGCATTGCTGCTTTGCAGCAGGATTCACAGATTGCAGCAGCACACCCGCAAGACAAAGAAAACTTCTGCGGTATGACCATCAAAGGTATGGTGTACGATGACAAAAAGGCTGCGGGCGAACGGTTGCTGCTGGCTCGGCAGGAGATGCCCAATGCCGATATGATGCTGCTGGGCACCTACCGTGGCTTTGAACTGAACATCCGGTTCGACAGCTTCAAAAATGAGCATCAAGCCGTTCTCCGGGCAGAGTTGAGCTATCCGGTATCGCTGGGCGATGATGCGCGCGGCAATATCACTCGTCTGGACAATGCCATCGACAACTTTACGGACCGTATTGCAGACGCTGATAATGCTCTGCAAAATCTGGAGCAGCAGAAACAGGCTGCAGAGGTTGAAGTGGCAAAGCCGTTTGCACAGGAGGAAGAACTGGCCGAAAAGTCTGCCCGACTTTCTGAATTGAACGCCTTGCTGAACATTGATCGCAGTTCGGCACAGGATTCTCCCGAAAAAACAGAAGAAACTCCCACAACTCGTCCGTCCGTGCTGGCTGCGCTGGAGGAAAAGGTCAACCAACCGGAACCAGTCAAGCCGTTCAAGAGTTATCTGGATAAGGAGGGGCGATAATGTGAAAAAGCGGGAACACCGTCTATTTATTCGTGTGACCGATGAAGAACGAAACCGCATTTTAGATAAGATGTATGGAATGGGCATCCACAGTCTGAGTGCCTATATCCGCAAAATGGCACTGGATGGCTACTGCCTGAACCTCGACCTTCCACAGCTGCGCCGAATGGCTTATCTGCTTCAGAATTGCAGTAACAATCTGAATCAGGTCGCCAAACGCGCTAACGAAAACGGCAAGATCTACTCTGCCGACCTTGCTGATCTGCGCACCCGGCTGGACGAACTGATTTCCATTGGCAAGCAGATTCTGACTAAACTGGCAAATCTCTAAGAAAATTCCCGCAGTTGGAGGACTGCGGGTGTACATATAATGCTTGACATCCTTGCAGTGCAATAGTCGATACCTTTATAATAAGAGCGAACAGAAAGGAAGTGCCTGATATGATGTCTATCCTGAAGAAAATTGTTCTCTTCCCGGTTTCTCTCTTTGTGGCTTTTCTGGCTCTGATGGCGAAGTGGCTGCTCACGTTGTCCAGCTATGTGGTTGCTCCGCTGATGCTCTACATCTTCGGCTGCGGCATCTACACTGCCTACCGCCAGACTTGGGATCAGTTCTTTATCCTGCTGGTAGCTGAGTTCATCTGCTTCGTTCTCTTTTTCGGTGCAACAGCCATCACCGAGGACATCGGACGTTTCAGTGAGTGGCTTGCCGAACTGTAAGAAATAGTTTTAATCGTTTGCCGCCTTCGGGCGGCATTTTTCTTTTATGGGGGTGATTCAGGATGGCCGCGACACGGCTGATCGCGTTGCACAAAAACAAGGGCAAGTCAGTTGCGGCTTGTCTGAAAAGCCGCACAGACTATGTGCAGAATCCAGATAAGACCGAACAAGGTGAACTGGTAAGCTGCTACGAGTGTAGCCCTCTGACAGTCGATGAAGAATTTATGCTTTCCAAGCGGCAGTATGAACTTGCTACCGGGCGCAGACAGAAAAGCGACATCATCGCCTATCAAATTCGACAGTCTTTCAAACCCGGTGAGATCACCGCCGAGGAAGCCAACAAGGTGGGCTATGAACTTGCCATGCGGTTTACCAAGGGCAAATACGCTTTTATCGTTGCCACCCACACAGACCGTCACCACATCCATAACCATGTGATTTTCAACTCCACCGCATTGGACGGTTCAAAAAAGTTCCGGGATTTTTTCTTTTCGGCACTGGCCGTTCAGCGGTTGAGCGACTTGATTTGTCTGGAGCATCAGCTCTCTGTTATTGAAATAAAGCCCTACCGGGAACGGCAGAAACGTACCCTCTATCCACCCAAAGAAAGCAATCGTGATAGGCTGTGTGGCATCATCGACAGCATCCTTGCAGAAAAGCCCAAGGATTACGAAGATTTTCTGCAAAAACTGGAACAACAGGGTTATGAGGTCAAGCGTGGAAAATACACTTCCGTCAAGGGCGCACGGCAGAAGCGGTTCATCCGCTTCAAAACGCTGGGGGCTGGGTACAGTGAGGATGAACTGCAAGCGGTGATTGCGGGAAAAACCGAACACCGTCCGCGTCAGACACAGCCGTTCCAAGAGCCGCCGTTCCAATTGCTGGTTGACATTCAGGCAAAGCTCTCCGAGGGCAAAAGCGAAGGCTATGCACGATGGGCGAAAAAATATAATCTGAAAGAAATGTCCAAGACGCTGATTTTCTTGCAGGAGCACAAAATTGGCAGCGCAGATGAACTGAATGAACGCACAGCGGCGGCAACAGAAAAATACCACCAGCTGGGAGATTCCATCAAAGCCGCCGAAACACGGATGGCGGAAATTGCTGTGCTGAAAACGCACATCGTCAATTACGCCAAGACCCACCCAGTCTACGATGCCTACCGGAAAGCGGGATATAGCAAAAAGTTTCTGGATACTCACCGGGAAGAAATCACACTGCACAAAGTAGCCAAGGCCGCTTTCGATGAAACTGGCTTAAAAAAGCTGCCGAAGGTCAAAGCACTGAATGCAGAGTATTCCGATCTTCTGACCCAAAAGAAAGCAGCCTACCCGGACTATCGCAAGGCACGAGAAGAAATGCAAGAGTTGGTAAAGGCACAGAAAAATATTGAATTGTTCTTCGCAGAAGAAAAAGACGCACAGGAAAAGCAGCAGACCCGATAAACGAAAGTCGCCGAGGATTCTAACCCTTTCATGGGGCGGAATCCTCGGCGACTTTTTTAGTTTATGTAGCAGCGATCCTGCGAAACGAGCCAATCTTCACACAGCCGTTGGGCTTCATCTGTTGAGCGGCACACGCAATTGAACAGCTTGCCGTGCAGGGAGCAGTAGGTGTAACGGATTTTCGGCACACCGTTCTCATCCTGAAATTTTGTGTAGCGTTCGTCACCGGGCATCAGATATAGTTGCTCCATTTCTGCATCGTCCTTTCCGTTTTTATGCGTCAGGCACACAACGCACCTATTCTACCACGAACATCGGAGTTATGCCATTGACGCTTGCACCAAAAAGCGACTCGGATTTTTGGAGAGAGTTTGCATTGACACATTCAATAACGTTCGGAAGGAACGCGTAGCCTGCACCGGAACGGTGCAGATCAGAAAGGGTTTGGGATTTCCCAACAAGCATTTTGCAACGCAAAATTTGCATTTGTGCGCACGAATGCACTGCTTGCCAGAGTTATCTCAACCATCGGATTCATCTTTCACTGTATCAGTTTTTTTCTTAATATAGTCATCATAAAATCCGATTGCCTTTTGCAGTGCCAGAAAATGTTTTCCAGTATACTTGATTGTTCGCTTCTCTCCCTGCATCTCGATGTCGCAAACAATCAGGTTTTCATCTTCTTCCTCGACGTTGTATGTTTGAATCATTCGGACAAGTTCAGAAAGATTTTTCTTTCCATATCTAAACTCTGCTGCACAGTTCGGGCAAAGGCACAACGAATTCCATCCCTCAGAGATACTCTGCTTGTACGTTGTCGGAATCGAATCCGTCGGCAGAATATTGCACGCCTCGAAGTATGGTTTTCCATCATATCGGATAATCTGCTTACCGCAAATCTGGCACTTGCCAAAATATTGCGCTCGCAAAAAAGCCTTTTCTTCGTGGTTGCTTTCAGAACAGGTATACCGCAGTCGCGGCGCAACTGTTTTTTGGCCTTCAAGTCCCTCTTGGAAGTTTTCTTCCAACTTTTTTTCGCGATGTTTCAGATTCCGCACGGCACCGTACTCGCCCAATGTTTCATCATCTGGAGCTGGCTCTGCCTCCACCTCGGTCTGCGCACTGCTCTGCTTCTCCAGCAACTCCGTTAAAGATTGTGTTTTGTCAGTTCCTTTCTGTCGTTTTTTCTGAAGTTTCTGGTATGCCTCGCACATCAGACGCAGTTCATCAGGCTTTTTCAGCATAGCACTGATAAAAGCCTGGTACGGTTCCTCTACGCTTTGGATTACAGTCTCGACAGCTTCGCTTTCTACCTTAAAGGGAAGTTGTGCAAATATCTCTGCTCCGTGGCCAGAATACTGCACAGCTAGGTCTGATTTTTTTATGTCAGAGGGACTTTGAAGTGTTCCAGTCTTATCGTACAACCATTTTGTACTGCTAAGCTCCAACGCCAGCATTGAAGGAATATGATTCACACTGTCAGTTGTCGTGGTGTTAAATGCCTTACTATGAGAACCGGTCATTTTTCCGTATAATGGGTGCTTCTTCACTTTTTCATTTATAAGATCCACCACTTTAACTGACATTTCAACGGAGTTACTGCACAAGATATCCTGTAGATGGTCGATAGAATGGTACATATCCCATGTTTCCGGGTAGTCTACTCTTTGACATCTCTTGTAAAGGACACGCTTCTGTAACATTTCAAAGAAACTGGCATCCGCCTTTCTCAGGTGGTTATTGTACGCATAATGGTCCACGAAAACATCCTTAATCCCTACGTTGCAGCCTATTTTTTCAAACACTTCCGCCGGAACGTTTCCACGATAGTCTTCCGACACCCATGACACATCCATCTGACCCAGCACTGCCTGCACCGCAGGATCTGAACGATCCAGAAAATCAGACGGAATATAGCAATCCGCCGGTTTCTTCCATCGATGTCCATCCCAAACGATTGGGACATTTGCCAGAATACGTTGCACCTCCGCTGCATTCTCCTTTAATGCACGCTCGATCAGTTCAAAGTGCTCCAGATTATCCTCAAACTGGATATCCGTATCATCTGAATCTTCACCATAAAAGCACAACACATCATCTTTCAGTTCCCGAATGGCATTATATTCCTCAATGCCAAGTGCATCAACATAAAAATTTCTGCCACGCTGATCCTGAAGGATTGCTGCACTTATTTTATTTTTGCAGGATGTCGGATTATTAAGGTAGACCTGTGCCATACCATCGTACTGGCAGCGGATGTGCGAACCATCTTGAAGCCGGACAAAGGGAATTCCTTTGGCATCTACTTTTTCTTTGGAGCGGAAGACACCAGTACAGGTTGAATAAATCGTCTCAAACAGATTCAACAGCCATTCATCGGATTGATTTTCCAGAATTTCTGCGGTCAGGCGCGGGAGGACATCCCTCCAGCGTAATACCGGCAGACCAAAATGATGAGTCAGATACATCATCAGATGTTCGTTGACTCCAAGGCAAACATCTGCTTTTACCCAACAGGCTGTGTCACCATATTCTTTCTGTAAGATGGACTGTGTGATATTATCTGCTATATTTTTAGCATAAGGCAGCATTGCATTTTGGATCGAGCAATAGCCGCCTTCTTCGGTCGGCAGAAGGGCAAGACCATCCCTTAAAAGCGCAAGTCCCATTTCATGGATGCCTCGAAGATTTTCTTCCTTACAGGTATCCAAGATTGGGTATACCTCGTTCAAAAACTCAAGTGTTACATAACCATTTTTCAACAACCAGCGGACGCTATCGGCAAAAAGTGCTGCAAGTTTTTCAGCAAGGAACTGATTCACTTCATTGTGCCTGACATTGTCTCGCGCAGGTGTCGTTGAGAACGGGACATGAATGTAAAATGTCTGATGCGTTTCGACTGCTGTCTGGAAAAAAACATAAAGATAGTGCTGTTCTGTCGGGATAACCCTATCTTTTCCTTGGCCATCTGTTTCGAGTTCATATCCAATCAAAATTGGCTGCTTATCTTGTGTACGAAACACCAGAAGTTTTTTTGCAGAATCTATTGGCTTCTGCGTCAGCAGAACTTTATCCACACCATTGTCTACTTGGGTGAATTCTTTGCTGACCGACCATTCATTTTCATCTGGATAGATCTTGCAGCTTATATTTCTGACATTGCAAAGGGCAAACAAGACATCCGAAGAAAGATACTTTTTTAGCGCATCTCCGATTTCATTATAAGCTGTTTCGGGATTGACTTCTCCGTCAAATGGGAGAATCAGAATCGTATCGTCCCCGGTTGCCTCATTTTCTTCCGCATAAGGAAGGACCAGATTGCAAATCCGGAAAGAATACTGGCCAGAATAGATCCGCGGCGTTTTCGTATAGGCATAGACAGACTTGAATCCAATACCAAATCGTCCAATTTTACCAGACTCCGGCTCATCCTTTGTAGAACGAATGCCGCAAATGCCCTGGATATCTGCTTCTGTAAACGGCTTTCCGTTATGACACAGCACCAATCGGTCCGGGTAAAGGGAAAATGTCACATAGGTTGCCCCAGCATCCTCTGCATTCTGAATCAACTCAAAGATAAAGTGTGTTCGGTCGCTGTACTGATCTACCAGAATACGTGGTGCCCATTCTTCAAATTTCTGTCCGTAGTCCTGCTTACTGCGTTCCCGGATCTCAGAATATAAATCGTCCATAAAATCAATCCTTAGTTATAGTTGCAAACCGTTATAATGCCATTCACAATAACATTTTCCTCCACGGTTGCACGGTTTTGAATCTTTTCCAGCTCACTTAAAGTCGATGTTTTATCTTCCTCAAGGCTGCGAAGCTGGCTCTGATACATCCGCTTGATATTTGCATCCTCCACATTCTGAATACGGCTCAGCAAATCTTCTTTGCGATATTGATAACTTTTCAGAACAGCGGCGCGTCGGTAGTCACATTTTTCCTTTACGTCTGCGGTCAACTGTGCAAGAGCCTGTTGCTGCTGTTCACGCTTTCGCTGAGACAGCGCATCCCACTGTTTTTCCGCATAATCACCGAGAATTTCTTTGTAGTCTGCGGTTTCCAACAGGTCACAAAGATCCGATGCCGACAAATTGATTTCCGAGATCGGCACGATGCGGACTTCTTTCCGCATCCCGACGATCGTCCGTTCCACGAGCAGGAAGGGATAGTCTCCGGTTGGCACCGGGCAGTCTGCGGTATCTACCAGCAGATGAATGTAAACTTTTTGACGATTGTGCAGCTCGGCAGCTGCCATCCTTACCAACGGATGCACTGCCGTAAAGAAAATAGCATTCCGATCTCGTGCTGCTTCTTCCTGATTGAATGTTACCGCGATTCGCGTGTCAGACCCTTTCAGATAGTCCATCCACTGGTTGTACATAGCCGATTTTTTCATGTGGGAGCTGCGCAGTTTTGCTTTCAGCGCCGCACGGTTCTCGCCGCTCAGTGTCAGCACCTTGTGAGGTCCGTCACCCTGAATGTAGTTTTTTTCTCCCAAAACCCGATTGAGATACTCCACTACGAGTGCCTGAATATACCGTTCCCCGATCCACGGATTTTCTGCATCCATGACTTTCCGATCCATCACATAGCCGGAAATATCAATGCCAAACAGCTGTTTGCTCTCATCCTCCAGCTTCTTCATTTCGTTGGCTCTGGAGACCTCGTTGTCAGCAATTTTTTCGATTTTTTCTTCTTTTTCCTGCTGGGTCAGCTTAGAATCGAAGATTGCTTCATTGATTCGCTGGGTCATATCGCCGAGAATCCCGGCGCACTCACCAATCGAACTTTCGAATACGCCGATACGCTCCAAACAGCGGTGATAGATCTTTGCGTCAATTGTGTCTTCCGTCACCAGATTGCAGATGATAACGGTATCGCTCTTTTGTCCGCGACGGTCGATACGACCGATTCTCTGTTCGATTGCCATCGGATTCCATGGCAAGTCATAGTTGATCATAAAGTCACAGAACTGGTAGTCCAGACCTTCGCAACCAACTTCTGTGAACAGAAGCATCTCCAATGCCGCCGGATCTTCCGCAGGAAGCTCAAAACGCTGACGGAGTGCCAGACGCTCCTCATCTTTCACACTACCGTTCACCTGTGCCACGCGGTATCCTTTTCCGACAAGGGCCTTTTCCACATAATTCAATGTATGACGGAAAGAACTGAACAGGATAATCTTGTTATTCTTCTGGTGGCTCTTATTCTCCACAACTTCCAACAGCCTGTCCAGCTTTTCATCCGCCTGCGAGAGATTTTCCGACAATTCAATCACATGATTTGCCATTGCACGGAACTCTGTCTCCAACGAACCCATGTTCAACTTTTCAAGCTCATCAATAGTAACAGTTCCTTCTTCATCGCAGCAATCCGAAAGGATATCTCCCAGACGGCGCGTGACCATACCTTTCAGCAACGGCGCAAGACCAAAAATGCAGCTGGATGCCTGACGCATGAGCGTACTCATCATAAATTCCAGCGGCACATTATTGTGCAGGTAGCTGAGCGCATGGCTTTCAAAATCCATCAGTGCATCGTAAAGCTCCTTCTGCTCCGGGGTAAAATGGACCGAAACACTCTGCGGACGACGCACACAAAAATCATTCTGAATGTCCTGACGGCGGGTGCGGTTGATCATGCCGGAGAAGCTGTGCAGTCCTTCGACATCCTGAAGAAGGCCCACACGCGTTGTTCGATCAATCGGCTGCGCACTCTTGAGCTTTGCCATAACATTTTTATAGGTCGGGTTGTCCTCGATCAAACTACGACCCCAGCCGGTTTGCGCAGCACAGGACAAATGCTCCGAAGCCTCTGAACGCCAGTTTTCTGCCTGATGCCGAATCAATCTTGCCGCCGCATTGATTTCTGCATTTGGCTCCTGCATTTCCTTGAATGTCTTTTTGTCCAGAATCACATCGGGGCGGAGGGCGTTCAACAAGGTATACAGATCCTCATCATCCGTCTGAACCGGTGTTGCGGTCAGCATAACGACTGCATCCGCATTGTCCGTAAAATAGCGCGCAACCTGATAGGCGCCTGTCGTTGAATGCCGGATGTGGTGTGCCTCATCAATGATTACAAGGTCAAAGTGAATCGGTTCTTCCAGATCAAGCAAACCCTTTTGCCGTCCCTTGCCATTAAGTAGTTCCCTCGTCATCAGAGAATATGGCAGGATCGTTTTTCGGAGAGCAACCGGCCACTCTCCGTCTTTATCGCATTCGTTGATTGCCTCCCGGAGCGAAGCACCATCCAGTTCTGTAAAGTTTTCATCAAACCGCTTCATTTCAGAGCGCCACTTATGTTCAGCAACCAGCGGCTTGGGGCAGATGATCAGTACAGACTCGAAATCATCGTTGCGTGCCTGCAATTCGCGGAGAATCAGGCCCGCTTCGATGGTTTTACCAACACCAACGCTATCTGCAACGAGGATACGTGGGCGTTCCGAGTGGATCATCTTCAAAGCCGGGCGGAACTGATAAGGCACAAAGTCTACACGCGCTGCATTCAGAGAGTACAGCTGGTCATTGGTGGGGCTGCAAAGCTGCTGAGCTGTGAGCAGAATTTTTAATTCATCAATCGAGACATTGCAGCGCTCCGGCGAAGCATCTGCCAGAAGAAGCTGATCTGCATAATAGGTTCCGAACCCAGTATCCATGAACATAACTTCGTATTCTGTGGAGTCTCCACTACCACGGATATTTCCAATCATGCCCACTTGATCTGGATTACTCTTTCTTACAACCTTCGCACCGACGACAAACGGATTTTCCAGTACCTTAACAGGAGCAGACTGCACAGCAGGGCTGGCAGACTGTTCTTCAGCACAAGAAGACGGTTCCTGAATCCGAATAGGATTTCCATAGTTCGGCATTTCTACGGATGCCCGGAATTCTTTGGCCTCGTTTATTTCTGCACGGCTTCCACCAAACCGCTCCATAAAATCAATGTACCTTGACAAATCGGTCTTCGTCATAGTCAAAGTTACTTCTTCTGGAGTAGGATGCGCCCAATCATTCCGTACTTCAAACATGGCACTGATACTATCCTTCATCCCATAATAATCCGCATAGTACTCAATATTACGGAACGAGTAAATGTTTTTTCTGGCCACAGTCAAAGCCGCCTGTAAATCCAGTCCTTGCAGCGTTGAAATCCCTTTTTCGTTTACCTTTCTCTGCTGAAGTTCTGACAGGCTGGGAAGGACGATCATATTCCACCAATCGCTTGGTTCAAGGCTCTTTAGGCGTGGCTCTAACCATTTGCGACACACATCCGCCGCATTCAGAAGATAAACATTCATTTTTGCCACAACTTCCGCAATATTCATTTTTATTCCTCCTTTTTGACCCCAGCAATATCAATTTTTACAGGTCGCTTTTCCATGACAGCACCTGTATCCTTGTCCGTCAGCAGGAAATAGTAGTCATTTTCACGAGAATACGGGAGCTTCTTCAAAGTCAGCGTAACCTCTGTGCGGCGTTCCTCATCGACGCAGCCTGCGGTCTTGTCTGCCCGGATTGTCCGCTTGGTGGACACCTGATTGTCCATCGCATTGACGACAAAAACCTCATACGATGCCGGGAGGACCGTATCCGTCACAAGTTCTGTCTGAAGGAACTTCAACGTAATCTTTCCGTCCATCAGCGTTTCCGGGGTTGGCAGAAGCGAAACGGTGGCTTTCTGGGTCTCAACGTGCCCGGCCTGCGTGCGGACATCCAGCACCGGCACCAGCATCTCCTGCACAGAGGCACCACCATGCACATAGTTCTGCCCGCCGCCAGCACACTTGAAAATAGAGCTGCCCAGCGGGGTGTATGCCGTGCGGTCATCAGCCGTATCCAGCACATCCCCCAAGCGGTAGCCCACAGCTCCGACCACCGGCTGTGTGTCATCAGAAATTATAAAACGCTTGTTTTTGATCACCGCCTGTGGCAGATTGATGACCTTGTCGCTCTCCATGATCGGGTCGTGCTTATACAGGAATCCATGGTCTGCCGTTACGATAAAATGCCGGATGTTCGCATTGTCGGTCAGGCGGCGGATTTCCTTGTACAGTTCTTCCACAGCCTCCTCGCAGGCAGAAAACACTTCGTTTTCCGTGCGGGCCTCATCGCCGCGGGCATCGATCTGGTTGTGGTAAACATACACCAGCGTCTTGCCTGAGAAGTAGCTGCGCAACTCGTCGCGGCGCATATTCTGCATCTGGTCGAACTGGATGCAGCTGCTGTTTTTCTCTGCCGCTTGCAGGATGCTTTCCCGTGCAGCGGTACCTACCGTTTTCTTTCCGAGGATGGTCACAGTGCTGTCGGGCTGAAGCTCCAGACTGACATGAGGCAGCAGTGCCGCCATGCCGAGCTGGGTATAGGAGGGCACTGTGCTGACAGCCGGGGTCAGCTTTGCCGTGCATTTTGCATCCATCGCCAGCGTTTCAAAAAGTTGCTGTGCCACTTCGTACCGCATGGCATCCGAGATAAACACCACCACGCGCTCCCGTGTGCCACTGACATTCTTGCTGTAAAAATGGGTCTGACGCTCCGTCTGGAAGGTGGTCAAATCGTGGGACAGGCTCTGGCACCAACGCACCGCCAGTGGATCGAGGAAGCAGCTGGTATACACTTTTTCCACAAGTGCTTGCAGCTTTTCAATCTCCTGTGTACGGATGACTTTTCCATAGCTCAGGTAGAACTTCCGATAAGCCGTATCCGCCTGCCATGCGCTGCCACTATACTGCGCCGCCAGTGCATCAACGCCATCTGCCGGGACGAAATGCACTGCCTCCAGAACGGTGCAGGCATTGGCCAGCAGGCAATACAGCTCTTTCTGGGCATCCTTTGCGCCAAAGTAGGTCTTGCTGCGCTCCTCGCAGATCTGCCGGATGCTGTACCCCTTCAGGGTTGCCGATGTGTTTTCTTCCATCAGGCGATTCATGATCCAGCTGCTGATCTGTGTCTCTGCCGCAGCGAACACCGTACAGTCCAGCAATAAGTCGGGATTCGTGTGCTGCAACTGCCCCAGAACCTGCATGACGTTCAGCTCCTGCGCAGCCGTTGCTGAGAACCGCTCAAAATACGGCTGATCTGGCAGATAGTTCATCATGCTGTCAAGGAAATTCAGAACCTCGCCCTCCTGCGGCAGGCTGCGATCCAGCCATTCATCCGGGGCATCAATGTCCATTGCGTGGGCAGCATAGGTGGCAAATAGGCAGGTGACCAGATCTTTCAGGTTCTTCCCGGCCGGATTGTAGCCAAACAGCCGTTTGCAGACCAACCAGAAATCCGTTGCTAGCCCGAATTTCTCAAAAAGCTGCAAGGATTCGTTCCCGGCATCCAGCGCACCGCGCAGAACATGGCGTACCAGTTCCTCCGGCTTGGGCGGGCACTTGCACAGCACCGCCATCATGGCCAGCTCAAAGGTTTCTTCCGTATAGGCAGGCGTACCCAGATCGTAGAACCGTTTCGTGCGATCCTGCGCTGCAAAGAAGTTGATATGTTCCTGCACAAAGAGCCGGGTTCTTTCATCCAGATCAAAGTCCTGTGCGATCATGGTTGCCTTGTCGGTGGAGTATTCCTGCGAGTAGCGCAGCATATCCGCAAGATGGTTTTCCTCCAGTGGGGGCTTTGCAAAGGGCGCATAGATCAGAAAGCTCTCGTCCGGGTGGTCGATCTCCAGCATCCACTTGGTGGCAAACTGGGTGCGGGGCTCCATGCGGTATACCGTCACACCGGGGAGGTCGAGCTGATTCACTTCGTTCTCAAAGCTGGCCGATTCATCGTACCAGAATACCAGTTTGCGCTGCTCTCCCGGTGTAAACATTCCCCGGAGACGTTCTTCGATCTGGCGCAGTGTCGTTTTAGCCATGGGTTTTCATCTTTCCTTTACAATATCGTAGAAACACCAATACACCGGAGCGGTGTTGCAACACCCCGGTGTATTGGTTTCACATTATTTAATCGGCGCAAGTACGTTCAGATTTTTGCCATCTGCGGCGGTCTGCGCCTTGACGTAGTTCACTTTTACGCCGTCATCCAGATCCAGCGTGATGCGCAGGGCGGCAAGGTGGGCGATATTTTTCTCGTACTTCTCGCACTCCTCCTGCTGGAGCTTCAGCTTGTCCAGACGCTTCTGCGCCGTGGACACCGTGCGGGCATCGTTGCTGCTGGAAATGACATTGTTCTCCTGCACGATCTGCTGTGCGTAGGTGCGCAGCAGGGGGCTGAGATAGTTGTTGTAGACGCGGCCGGTGGTATCGGCATCCCAGCGGTGGAGGTAAACCAGCGCCTTGAAGCCGTTTTTCTTGCCGCTGTCGAACATCCAGTAGATGGGCCGCTTCTGGTAGATTTTGCAGTGGTCCGCAAAGAAATCCTTCAAAAAGTAGTTGCGGATGATCTCGCGGCTGGTGTTGCCCTTGTTGCCTAGCGCCTTTGCAATGAACGCAAGGTTTTCTTCCAGCGTATCGGCACCGTACACCACCCGGACAAACTCCACGATGCGGTTCACAAGGTCGTTTTCGCCAAAGTATTCCTCATCGCACAACGGCAGCACATTGTCTGTTACCGGCTTGAGGGTTACATATTTGCTGTCATCCCATTCGCCGCCGGCATACACCAGCCCATCCACATCCAGCGAGTACCGCCCGAACAGGCACCCCACTGCATAGGAAAGCAGGCTCTTGATCTCGCGGGTCAGGTCGGCGCGACGCACGGTCACATCCTTGTCTTCCACTTCCGGGGTCAACTCATCCTGCAAACCGTAAATATCAATAAAGATGCGGTTCAGTTCTTCCTCGTTGGCCTTGAGCTGCTGGAAACGCTGCTCACATTCTTCCTGCCATGCGGCAAATTTATCGCTTATCAGTTTTCCCATTTTATTATTCCTTCTCTGTCTAGCAGCAACTACTACCCGGCAGGTTGCAAGTCCGTTTTAATTTTGCGGCAAGTTTGATGCAAGTTTGCAGCAAGTTTGATGCAAGTTGGTTCTAAACATGCATCCAAATGCCCTCTGCATCAAACATTGGCAAACCAACGTGCCGCGCTTGTTTTTCCTTGAGGATACACCTGATGGCTATCTTTCAATTCTTGCATCAGCCTTTGTATCTGTCCACGAGTAAGACCCGGCAAAACTTGCTGCAACTCTTTGAACGGAGTTCCAACATCGTTATTCTGCCGGATATGTTTCAGCAGCAGCGCCTTATTGGTATCTTTGTCCAGACCAACGTGTCTTGTATGCACGCCGGTCTTTCCTGTTGCCGCATACAGGCTCCTTGCGAGAACATACTTTTTCCGACCGATGTGCTCAACAATTCCCATTTCTGTCAGACGCCCCAGCCGGGACTGCATTTTTTCATCAAGGGGGCGTTCATGGTACAGTGCATCAATTGCCAAGAAATCTTCTGTTGACAACATCGGCTCTGTAAATTTATCACTGATTCGGTGGATAACCGAAAGCATTGCTTTGTCAAGGATCAAACCATTCAGCGTAACGCTGACAAAAAAGTCATCCGTACCAGTAAAATCGGGCAGCGGCTTGGCTTCCTGCACGCTCAGTTCAAACATCAGGTTCATGCCCTGTCCAGAGCGCTCCACCATGCCGCACAGAGAAAGAATCTCCGCAATCCGGCGATTGCGCGGCAGCTGGCGATCCAGTATATTGTCGAGCGTGATGCCAAAAGGCAGTCCGCCGGGACTTTCAACCACCAGTCTATCCCGATACTGACGCACAAAGATGCTGCCGCCAAACTGATAATTTCGATGGCTTACCGCATTCAGGATAGCTTCTCGCACGACACGCTCATTAAATGTGGAGATGTCGAACACAAAGAAGCCCTCTTGATAATGCTGCTTATCGTTCCGCAGGTTGACCAGCTCCCAAATGCGATCGTAGCAGGTAAAGAAGCCGGACTTGAATTCTTCTCGTTGGTTTGCGGGGCCGGAGGCCTCGGAAGAACGGTATTCAAAGATAATCTCCGCCTGTGGCAAAAATCTGACGAGTGCCTCACTTTTTCCAAACAGGATCAATGCGGCATACGTAACCCCTGCGTCGGTCATTGCACCACAGTCAATGAGAATCTGTTCCTTTGAGCGAGTCGCAAGTTTCTTGTTTCCGCTTTTTTCGATCCACTTGGCACGGAAGGCTTCAATGGCAGTTTCATCCAAGTCTTTGATGGTTGCTCCATCGCAGATTTTGCCGGAAAAGTCCGTGCCGATCTCCTCATAGATCTTGCGGCGCTTTTCCTCCGGCATCTCTTTCAGGGTATCGCCATCATAGATCCACGCAACGCCTTCATAGAGGATCGGCAGACCAATAGGGCGGCTCTTCACATCAAAAACGAGAACTCGTTTTTCCTCATAGGTGAACAACTGAAAATCCACATTGATTTTCAGCTTATCGATCAGCCCCATACGGGTGCGCTCTGGCTGTTCAAAGGCACGGCTTCCCACCACACTTCGGGGCCTTTTATCGGAGATACCAAACACCAGCTTGCCGCCGCCATCATTCGCCAGAGCGCAGCAGCACCTTGCCGCCTCACCAAAGTCAAACCGATTCTTGGCTTCTTTGAACTGGACGTGTTCGCCTTCCTTGGCTTCCAGAAGTTCTTCGACGCTATCTAAATATGGCATGGCGGTTCTCCTTTGTTTTATTTTGCAGTATCTGATGAGATATTCATGATATAAAGCAGGAACAGTGCAACGGGCAATACGCCATTTCTCAATGCAATTCGACTGACTTCTCTAAATTGCCAGCGCTGTTCATCTTCATCTTTGGGGTTGCCTTTCTTATCTTGCTCCTGCATTTCTTGCTCTACCAATGCACATAACTCTTTTGCGCGAAATTCAGGGATAGAATTAACCTCTTTTATTATGTCGGCTCTTGATATCGGGTCCATCGACATCTCACCTAAAAATTTAAAAATTTCATCAGCCTTTGGTGCAGTTGGAATATTATAATGACAACTGTACTTCTTGGGAGCGGCTTTCAAGCCTTTCCAAAGATCCGGTGCACTTCTATATTCCACTTTCTGATGGAGCGGAAGTTTCTGTTTCTTTTCCGATTCCGAATAAAAGTAAAACACCACTTTATCAACAGTGCTCTGGTCGATCAGTTTGAAAATGTGTCCATCATTGTTAGGCGACATACCAATGATATGTATCTCACCATCAAGTTTTCTGAACTCATCAAAATGATATGTTGGTGCAATTTCAAGTTCCGGGTGTTCACGATGTGTCTGAACTAAACCTGCTGCCGGAGTCGGGAATACACTTGCGGGCACTCCACTATCCGACAGTCTCTTGACGCTTTCTTTTCCTCTTTCAAATCCATCCGCTACTTGGAGCTTATTTTCGCCTCTATAGTCAAAAAGTGCATTGCAGTAGCAATGTTCAAACCCCGGAACTACTACCGTCTGGTGCGCTTCTGTCCTTTGATATCCCAAAATTGTATTCGGGTTTTCGCTATTTGCAGGCGTACTATAATCACCATGGAGATGGAATACTGGTTTTTTGATAAGGCTTTCAACATTATTATCGTAATTCAACGTGAAAATCTCATCGTATTGTTCAAGCCATCTTTTTACAGGTTTTCCCATGGACAGGTATATCTTTTGAATGTCACCATCATTATATATAGCATCCAACATCATCTGTTCAAAGCTGTACTTTACCGGTCTCCAGATATTTTTCAGGTCATCATTTTTCAAAAAGAAAATGTGAAGAATAAACAGCCAGTCTTCCAGACCAACATCATAGTAGTGTTCAACCTTTTTACTATATCTCCTCTTAAAGTCCTCCAGAAGAGGAATTTCTTCAGTCGTCACTACAGAGTCGCATTCTCCTCTTGAAATAGCATTTGCCAACTCAGCCAAATTCAAAAAGACCTCTTCAATTTGCTCTCCGCTTATTTTTCTGTTGAAAAGCAGGTCGTACTTACCAGCCCTAGCATTAAAGATGATTCGCTTAATGATAAATTGGTTTGAATACGCTTTACCACCAAAGTTGATATTGATTCCATTTCCAATCAAAAGAGATTTTTTCATTCCAATGTCTCCTCATACGCTAGCAAATACTTTTGGAGCCTTACAGCCATTGCTACAGCCGCCATATTTTTTCCGTATAACAAACCATCTTGTATACTGCTTATCAGGCGATTCCATTGCATTTCTCCCGCCGTTCATTCATTAGCAAATTGGTGTAACTTTGAATTCAAGAACAAGCGTGTTCTTCTTAGAATTCCAGTAGTAAACATCTGATGCACGTTCCACCTCATAATTTGTGTTATCAAATTTATTTACAAGATTTCCGCTAAGTTTCTCCAGTATATTTCTTCTTGGTGCAAAGGCTTTCAGAAAAAAGCTATCACTATTCTGTACGACGACAACGCATGGAGGAGTCGCAATTTCTTCCGTATAGACAACACCACCGATGTTCGAGTCAGAAACCACACTATAAATATTATTGCGTGCCTGCTCAACTGTTAAAATCTTAAATTTCTCTTCCATTTCAGATATTCCTTTCTTTTATTCTCTCATCAATCCTCTTGCACACACCCTCAAACTGCTGGTCAACTTCCCGGTTCGTAAACCGTATCACTTCCAGACCATGCTTTTCCAGTGCTTCTGTGCGCTCCTTGTCGTATGCCAGACCTTCCTCTGTGTAGTGCTGCCCGCCGTCAATCTCAATCACCAGACGTGCCTGACTACAATAGAAATCCGCGATAAAGCAGTCAATACTGCGCTGGCGATAGATTTTTACCGGATAGATACTCAAAAAATCGTACCAGAGGTGTTTTTCCTGCCGGGTCATATTGTGGCGCAGTTCACGGGCACGCTCGGTCAATTTGGGGTTGAAACCGGTATAAAGATCAGGTTGTTTCATAGTAGAACCCTCCCCGTCACGGCTTTCGCCGTGCCACCTCCCCCTTTCAGAAACCCTCTCCGTCATTGCTTCGCAATGCCACCTCCCCCTTTCAGGGGGAGCTTTGCGCAACCGCCACGCCAAGGCTCCCCTGAAAGGGGAGCTGTCACCGTAGGTGACTGAGGGGTAAAAGTTACACCAACGGGTGTTTCTTAAAATCCCACGAAGTTTCAAACGAATTCCAGTCATTTTTTGATTCCAAAATACTATTATCAACAATTTCTTCAACACGGCTTTGATTTTCATCATGCCAATATCCAAGTAATGGAAGGTTTTCAACCAATCCAGTTGTCACATTTAGTGTTTCGCCCTGAATTTTAAGAAGTTCTTTAAAGATTTTGCTATTCAAAGATGCTATTAAAGGTTTCCAGTCATCTCCAAATAATGTAGGGGCCGCATCATTAAAGCCAAACCCTGCAGAGCGATATCTAAAGGAAGATGCCCCTTGACCCACTTTTCCCCATGAGACACCATCTTTATAGAGATACTGTATATTTTGCGGTCGAGAACGGAGACTTCCGTCTGGATTTCTATAGTTTTTTATACGATAGCCATCATTTTCCCAATCCATAACATACGTGCATCCCAAATACCACTTTCTGAAGCCACCTGCTTTATCAGTTAAAATCCACCGCTTCCCAATTCCAATGGTGTCTTGCCGAACTTCCCAAAACAGTTTCAAAAAGACTTCATCATTTCGAGTTCCAACGCCTTCTTTAGCGACAAACTTCGTTTTTATTAACTTTCCTTTATATAGCTCTAAAAGGCTCTTCGGAACCCAGTACGCAGAAACAGGCATACCGGGCAACCATTTATAATCGTCTGTCACCGCAAATACATTTCTAATACTCTCTATGGGGAATTTTTTTGGCTCTCCGTTTATCAGATCTGCATTGGCAATATATGTATAACATCCCCTAAACCCTTCTATTCTGCTATTACGAATAACAGTAGCTGCCGTACCAAATGCAATTCCCAAAACCATGCTTTCCATGTGAAGCAACGTAAAAATATCATAATTCAAAATGATATTCTCGCGCATTTTCTCAAAACTGGAAATAGACATCCACGATTGCATCGTAACCATTGAATTAAATCCAAATGGTTTTGTCGATTCATTCCAACGTTCAATACAAACTGCAAATAAGTCACTACGACTACGAGGATAGAATCGCTTAATATATTCGGAAAGTCTTCCATTCATTCCACCATTTCCCATATACGGCGGATTCGTCACCACAGCATCATACTTCTGGGACAGCATAACAGCCTGCTCAATGAGCTGTGCAACGGCATTCTTTGCGGCATCATACCACATTGCCATATTGGCATCATGCGCCGTGGCGGCTGCGCTGGTTTCCCATGCTTCCTTCAAGCCCTCATAATCCAGCGGCTTGATTTGAAGGATAGAGCCGTACTCCTTGGCATCCACAAAGGCATCCAACAGATAGTTGAGGGTATCCCGGTGCTCCTGCGAGTTGAGGAAATTGCCCATTTCGTGCTTATAGGCACCGCCCAGCCAGTTGGACTCCTGAATGTCGTACACTCTTGGCTGGGGGATATTGCTGCGGCTGAAGAAATTGCTGTCATACTCCCGTGCCTTCATCATCACGGAGAAGTAAGCGATCTGTGCCGCACGCTTGTCGATGTCCAGACCAAAGAGGTTGTTTTCCAGAATGGAGCGCACAGCCTCCCGCTTGGAGTAGCCGTTGTCCAGATAGATTTGCATCAGCACATCAAACAGGTAGCACAGGATATGACCGCTGCCCATGCAGGGATCTATTACTTTCAGCTGCTCCGGCTCCATCTTGGCATACTGGGCGCGGATCTCTTCCAGCTGCCGCTCCACCTGCGGCTCCTGCGGGGCTTCGTCCAGATAATACTTCCACTGGGACTTATCGAAGCCGGGGTGGCCCTCGTACCACAGGCGGCCAAGGCTGTTCTCCACCATGTAGCGCACGATCCAGTCCGGGGTAAACAACTGGGTCGCCGCCGGGATGTTCTGCTTGCTGATCTTGATGTTCTTTTTCAGGTCGGCAAACACTTTGTCCTTGGGCTCGGTGTTGTAATACTGGTACATCCAGCCAATGATCTGCACCTGACCCATGGGCTTGCCTTCTTCATCGGTGGCATGGATATCGAACCAGCGCTCATCCACCTCGTTGGCCAGACGGTAAACCACACCGTTGGGGTCGTTGAAGCTAAGCACGATCAGCAGCTCGGAGAAGCTGTTGCTGCCGTCCAGATCTTCAAACAGCCGGGGCAGGATGCGGCTCAGGTCGTTGCACTGCTTAAAAAACAGGAAACGGAACAGGTCATCTTCCTTGTTGGCATCCTGCAACTCGAAGATGCGCTTTTTTTCGTCCTCGGTAAACTCCAGATCGCCGGAGAAAGGTGCCTTGACCAGATCAGGCAGTTTCTGCCCGGTGATCTCGCTGGAAAGCACCCGCACCGGGAGATAGCGGTTGACCTCCATAAAGCGGATGGCGATCAGCCGGTTGAACCATGTATAGGCGATCTCCTCGATGAACTGTTCCAGCTCCTTTTTCGGCTCATCGGCGGTATAGAAGCCGCGCACATGGGCAGCAAGGTTCTTATACTGGTTCACAGCCCGCACGCCACGAATGGTTTGGACATTGCCGTTGCCAAGGTCAAACACCAGCTCCTTGTCCGTGCTGGTCTGCGGCTCCACGATGCCTTTTTCGGTGATGCCGTACCGCTCCAGCTGGAACGTCACATCTGCGATCAGCTTGCGGCGTGCTTCCACCGCAAACTTCTTGATGGGTGCCTTTTCCATAGTGTTCCTCTTTTCGTTTACCAAATATCCACGTTCAGGGTATCGCCATTGTCCAGCTTCTGCTTCAGGGCATGGCGCAGCTTTTCAATGTATGCGTCCAGTTCTGCGGCGTTGTTGATCTGCCACGACTCATCCGTCACTTCCTGAATGCTGACGGTGACACGGCGGCGCACCGGGGCAGCAGGCGCAGCCTTTGCAGGAACACCGCCCGACACCTTTGCCGCCGGGGTCTGCACCACAGGCTGGTGTGCAGCCTCGTACTGGTCGATAGTGTTGATCCAGTTGATTTTTGTCCGATTCGCATCCAGTTTTGCCAATTCGAGATCGCCCAGATTATTGGTGCTGCAAATCTTTTCCAGCGCATCGTCCCGCTCTGCGATTACAGAGGACCAGTAGTGCTCCTTGCAGCGAAGCGTATTCAGATGCTGAAGAACACGTCCATAGCAGTCCGCCACATAGTCTTTTACCGGCTCGGATTTACGATCCAACAGCTCACGGTATTTTTCCTGAAATGTCGTATGCAAAACCGCCAGATTCCGAATCTTGTCATACGGCTCTGCCATGCTCAGAATCTTACGCATTCCTTCCGCAGCGTTCTTTACTTCACCGTCATCAATGCGGCTTTGATTGCGCATGTAGAGTTCCACAGCATCGTGTGCCTCACGGAACACCTTGATCTGCCCGGCATTGAAGAAGTCCCGCAGGGATTCGTAAGTTTCCTTGAAGTCCTGATAATCCTCCTGTGCATTTTCCAGTGCTGTGTAGAAGGATTCCGTCGTGGTGGGGTCGATCAGCGAGGTCATCAGGGCAATGCCCACATTCACAGTTCTTTTACCGGGGAGATACGGTTCCTCCCGGTAGGTAGCCTGCTGTCTGCGCAGCTCTTCCCTCAGATCAGTACACTCTTTTTTCAAATCCGCCATCAGCTGTTCGTCATCGTCCGAGGAAACGCCCTTTTCAAACAGGTCGCGCATCATATCACGGACAAGACGCTTCTGCTTATCGGTGGCGTGCTTGCGAATGTCGCACAGCAAACGCTCCTGCGACTCCACTCTGGTGAACAGACGCTGGAACTCCTGCGCGTTCCGGCTGGAAAGGCTGAGCTGCTCATGGTTCATGGTCAGCGTCAGGATGCCATCTGCAAACAAGCGTGCAACCAGCCACTCCACATCCACCGGCAGGAAACCATACGGTTCCTTTGTAAAGATGCCCAGCAGCGTTTTCAGCGAGGTCGTCACCGTTCTCGATAGAGAATTGCGCTCAATACGGGTACGGACATCGTCCAAGGCGCGGCTGTTTCCGGTACCGTCACCGCCAAGCCGCATCTGCCCGGCATCTGCAAACAGTTTGCCGATATCCTGCTCCGAAACCGATTTGTCAATGTCCGTCAGGTGGTTGAACAGGCGTTCCACCTGCTGCTTCAGGGCATCATTCAAGCGTGTCTCAAAGTCGCGGGAGCCACCGGACAGCTTGGAGCCGTACACATAAATATCCGCTTCCGACAGTGCCTGCTTCAGGAACACCTTGACATTCTGGCGGCGTTCTTCCACTTCTTCCTGCTTTGCCTCGCAGATAGCACGATACTTCGTGATGCGACCTGCGGTGCCGCTGCGCAGATAGTTCTGAATTTGCAGCATCATGCGCAGCTCGTTGTTCAGGCGGGTATCGTCATGCAGCTGCACAAAAATGGTGTGGTCGCCGCTTTCGCCGGAGGACAGCATCTTCAGGCGGGCTTCATCTGCATCATCGCCACGGGAGGTGATGATTTTGACTGTAATGCTGTTGTCCGGGCGAGAAAGGGCATCATAGCCATCAATTTTCCGATTGAAACCGAAGGAATAGCGGCCATTCAGATACGGATAACGGTACTTGTCCGCGCGGTAGTTTTCATCAAAGATCAGCGTTGCAAGCTCGCGGTTCATTTCGGAATCTTCCGGCCGACGGCTCGCAATTTCTCTGTTGACCTCCTGTTCCTCATTGGTCAGGAAGACATAGTTGTCACCTAGATTCTGTACCAACTGCTCCTGAACCAGCTTTTTCAGAGCCGTTTCCAACCGGTTTTCCAGCTGATAGCGGTCCTCGTTCATCCGGGATGCCATCAGGGTAGCAATGTTTTGTACCGTAGGCTTATCAAACTCCCGCACATTCTTGATCATGAACAGGACCTTGAGCACCTCGACCTCAAAGCAGGTTTCTGCATGGTCTGGGTTCAGCGAATTGTTACGCTGTGCGTTGGTAATAGCAATGGCAGTTTCGTGGTCCACCAATGCAGACAAGCCCTGATAGAATGCGTTGAACGGAACGAGGATGCCTTCTTCCTGATCCTGAAGGCTCTTGGCGGTGCTGAGATACATACTCAGCATGGAGCGTTCGCCATAGGAGCTGTTTTTGCCGGGACTGCTGAACAGACGGACAGCATCCAGCACCTTGCCCAGCAGATTGAACTGATAGGGAACAAAGGGGTACACCTCTGCAAAATCGGCCGCATTCTCGTACAGTTTCATTTCAGGCATATCGCCAGAGAACTTGAGCAACGTATCAAGGGCATCTGACTTTCTGGGATAAAACGTTTCCAGTTCAGCCTGCGCTTCTGCATTCTTTTTCAGGATACGCTTCTTGACAACTTCCGCCACATCGCTGGACGACAGAGACAACCGGGTATCAAAGCGGCCCTGAATCTTGGAGAAGTCTACGTTATTGACGACCTGAATTTTATCAATGGCTTCCTGTGCGGTGACCAGAATCCACGCTTTGCCATGGCACTGAACTGCCAGATCATGCTCCAGCGTCTGAAGATCCAGCATCATATTGGAGTCATCGCCGATATACTGACCAACCTCATCCACGCAGAAAACCACATGATGATCGTTGCCCTTACTTTCAATATGTTTACGGACGAGCTTGGCAAAATCTTCTGTGCTGATGCTGTATTCTTCGCCCACACGGTCACACCAGCTGCGGGCAGACTCCTCACTCATCACGCCCTGCTCAACCAGTGCCTGCACAAACGAATCCTGTGCAAGGTCGATGCCAGCCACAGCATCATCCCAGCTGCTGCCTTCCAGTTCTTCGACACGGCCACGGAAATTTTGCAGCTTTCCCTCAGAATCCAACTTCCTCTCCAGATCTGCCATGCGGGGATACTGGTAGGAATAACCCAGCTTTTCGTTGAATGCCCGCAGAAAGACCATGGTGATCACATCGCGTGCAGCGGCACTACTGGTGCGGCTCTTGGAGGCAATATCGAACAGGATCACGTCCGTGCTGACACTTTCTGCTGCGCGGATGTCTGCCAGAACCTTCGGGTCCGTAATCTTATCGTCCTCGATAAAATATTCCAATGCAGGCTTGCCTGCAACTTCTTTGTCGCTGATCAGGTAAGACAGCATCTTCAGGAAGTGAGATTTACCACTTCCAAAGAAGCCGGAAATCCAGACACCGATACGATCAGTATCTGCGCCAATGCCTCGGTGGTAATTGGAAAAGAATGCGGCAAAATGTTTCTGAAGCTCCTGTGTCACAACATATTCCTGAAGTTCCAACTTAACAGTTGCATCATCAACCTGACCGGGCTTGACCACCGGTTTGATTTCGCGGTTGATCGATTTTGCAAACATCTGACCAATATTCATGTCAGTTCCTCCTACACATCCATATCAGATAGGCTTCGCACGGTAATTATTGCCATCCTTCACATCGCCGAACAAATACAGGTAGCCATCTTCGTATCGTCCCGGAAACATCATCAGAACGATTCCCTGTGCAAGCCGGTCATGCAAGTCATTCAGAATTTTATGGGAACGCAAAAGTGGGTAGCATTTTCCGACACCGGTCAACAGGATAACAGCATTGTCCTGTGGGATGCGCTTCACAATGTAGTCCAGCATAAGGTCCATCGGTCGTCCGATCTGCAAAACACTGTTCGCCGCATTCACCACGCGTGTCATGCTGCCGGTCCGCATCTCTAGGTCTTCGTATTTTTGCAGGGGATGCTTTTCAATCAGCAGTTCCGCCATGATTTTATAAAGATCAAATTCTACGACCGGGCGATGTGCCTGCTGCAAAAGTTTGATTTCATCCTTTGTCCACTGCCGGACACGCATCTCATCCTTTGGGTCATAGCTGAACACATAGTACCCCGCTTCACCGCCAAGTCCTGCGTTTGGCTCTCTGGAAATGTCATGCAAAAATTCATCGAGTTTGCTCAGTTTTTGATCTGTGTTCATTCATCTGCTCCTGCGATTGCCATCAGATAGGCGTTCATGTCATGTGCCTTCAGGTACTGCTTTAATGCAGAGCTGGGCAGAGGCGGCACCATCTTGTCGCCAGCAAGAAGTCCTGCATCGTTCAGCAATTTACGGTAGGTCTGTGTCAGCTTGCGAATGGTCGTGTCTTTCCACTGAGCAATTTCCTCAGACTCGTTCTGCATCAAGCGAAAGAACGCAAGCACATCGCTCGACTCCAAAGATTCAGCTCCAACAATCAGCTTATCACGGTATACTCTGTACATGAAGGTGAAGAAAAGTTTGTCGTCTGCCATAATAGACAGCAGAACCATCATTCTCTGCACCATAACAGATTGCTGTCCGAAAAGTTCCTGCCAATCCTGATCAAACTGTGTCACCCGACGCGAAACACAATTAAGAATTTCCTTTACACGGTACTCCTTGGCTGCGGAAAACAGGTGCTTCTCAAAAGCACTGCTCCTGATTTCGTCTGCCGATGAACCGTTCAAAAGTTCATTAACATAGGCTTTATACTCATAGAACCAGAAGGGCTTTGATACCAATCCGGCAGTATACTGATCCTGTCTCTTTTTGCTGCTCATAAAACACCATCACTTATATAATGTACAATTATATTTAAGTTTATCGTTTATACGAAGCTTTGTCAATTCATAAAGTAGCTAAATTATCCTCAATTGATAGACATTCTGCACAAAACAAATCTCGCAAAACTCAGCAAATCGTTTCAGATGTTCCGAAGTTCGTGGAGCAGCGAAGTTCTCAGTTATCCTCTCAAAACTCTTCTGCATCTTCCACGCTATCAAACTCATCTGCGTGTTTTTCTGCAAATTCCTCAGCGGAAGAACATTCCTGAACATCGTCAAACAGTACTTCCCGATTTGCCTTTGAGTCCCCAGCAGCTCCCGTACCAACGGGATTGAAAAAGCTCATGTAGCCGATAAAATCAAACAGACCTTTATTGAATTTCATTTGAACGACCTCCTTCAATTTTCTTCGTTCAGTCCCAGCACCTGTGCCACAACCTCGTCATGCCCAAGGAAGTAGTCCTCGATCAGGTCCCAGCGCTGTTTGGTGGTCAGATCGCTGGTCAGGAAAGCAGTCATCATTTCTTCTGCATCCGCATGACGGCGGTGGATCTCGGCCAATTGCTGGTTCTTGTAGCGGCGGTCCTCCGACAGGCTGCGGATCTTCTGCGGGTCATTGACACGGACGAAGATTTCCAGATTCTGTCCGCCGCGCACTTCGTAACTAGCCAGACCGAAAATCTCCAGCACGGCCAGCAGACGCATTACCGGGTTCTGCTTGCCGCCGATGGTCGCAGGCAGATAACCGAGGTACTCATTTTCTTCCCGGTTCGGGGCGCAGTTGACCAGGCGCTCATCCATCCAGTTGGCGCAGGAGAAATAGTTGCCGTTCATTACACGGTAGCTCATGCCAATCTTATTGCTGCCCTGCTGACGTGCCTGAATGAACTTCATCCGGTCGCTATCCCGTTTCGTAGGGTCGATTTTCACGTCCATCACAAACAGCTCCAGCAATGCTTTAGCAAAGTCACGGCCCAGAACTTCGCCTCCCAGTGCCTCCTGTGCATCGCGGCAGAATTCTTCCACCGTGAACATGTGGCTGGCCTTGCGGTAGCCGTCAAACACACGAGCGACGGCCTCCATGTACTGACGCAGCTTTGCACGGGTCGTCTCAAAATCCTGTGCATAGCGGATAGTAGTCTTGACACGGACGGAGATACGGTTGGTTCCGTCCTGTGCGAACAGCTCCCCATTGAAGAATTTGACCTTGAACATCCCGAAGGTCATATCGGAGAAATACTTTTCCCAGAGATCGCCCATGCGGATCTCGTAGATGCTGCCGCTGTTGCGGGTGATGACATCTGATGCACGCGGCGTATAGCTGCGGCTCACCGTGATGGTATCATCGTACTGTTGCACTGGATGTGCAGCGTATCAGATGACAAAATCAAAATGTTGCTTGATATGAGTTATGAAGCAACGATACCCAAAACATGCAAAAAGAGATACTGATAAATTCCCGTTTACCACCCAAGAACATCCATGAGAGAGGAGTGACCGTTATGAAGGAAAACAGAAAACTATTAAAAGAAGTGCTCAAGGACATCCGGCACGACATGACCGATGAGGAAGTGCTGAATCTGCTGGCAGACAGTAAGATCTCCGTCAGTCCTGAAAGCGAAAAAGAAAAGTATACGCTGGGGCAGCGTGCAGCAGATTCCATTGCAAAATTTGCCGGAAGCTGGGCGTTTATCTTTTCCTTTACCGGTGTTCTGATCCTTTGGATGGTGGTCAACACGGTGCTGGCTGCCAAAGCGTTTGACCCGTATCCGTTTATTCTGCTGAATCTGGTACTGTCCTGTGTGGCGGCGATTCAGGCACCGTTGATCATGATGAGCCAGAACCGTCAGGAGGAAAAAGACCGGCGCAGAGCGGAAAATGATTATAAGGTCAACCTGAAGACCGAGATCATGATCGAGGACCTGTACGATAAAGTAAACGCCATTCTTGCCAAGCAGTCCGCACTGGAAAAGCGGCTGCAAAACGATGGCAAAAATCATACAAAGCAGCAGGAAAACAACTGAATCCTAGCTTTTTTGCGCCAAAATGGGATAAGCCGGAAAGAAAACGGTGTGCGATTCCATCTCCCGGTGTTGATTTTTGTCTCATTGTGGTAATGGGGGAAAGACAGATACAAGATATTGTTGCAAAAGTATTATTTTTTCGTGAATATTAGCACTCTACTATTGACAGTGCTAAAATGTGGTGCTATAACAGTGGCGTGCTCAGGAGGAAGGGCAAAAGGAGAGCCGCAAGGC
>OLSM01000793.1_pt1 | contig 27864 bp, 22 predicted proteins | sample 1672721 | NCBI WGS metagenome assembly OLSM01 (sample SAMEA3136717, study PRJEB25190) | human gut metagenome
ACACAGTTTCTGCAGGTTTTGAAGAAGATTCACTCGTTGATGTAACAATCACACTCGACTTTACAAACTTTGATTATTCAACACGTTTAGGCGCTAAGGCTACTGTTAAGGTTGAGCCTTCAACTCCTGCAGTTGATAATTTAACAATCAACGCTACATCTAATATTTGCCAGGCTAACGGTTCAGGCACATTTAATGTAGGCGACAAGGTATCAGTTTACTATCTCCTTGACACTAAGGACGCACAGCTTGAAGAAGTACAGTGGGCTCTTGCATATGATAAGAACCTCCTTACACTTGATTCACTTACAATGCCTGAAATCGCTGATGGCATGGTAAATATGGATGATGTTTCAGGCAATGCTTCAAACCTTGCACTTTATGATTTTGCAGGCGGCAAGAAGCTTGTTGAGGCTGTGTTCACAGTTAACGGTACAGGTACAACAAATGTTGACCTCAATGTAGTTGATCTTACACTTGGTAAGCTCAATCCTGCAACAGGCACAGTTGATGCTGATTCAGAATATGAAGCAGTAGTTAACGGCGACATGGCTAATGATCTCTTTGATCACATTAACTCAGACGCTAAGGTTGAGGCATATGTTGAGCCTACAACAACAGAGCCTACAACAACAGAGCCTGCTACAACAGAGCCTGCTACAACAGAGCCTGCTACAACAGAGCCTGCTACAGAGCCTACAGACGCTCCTACAACAGAGCCTACAACAGTAGAGCCTGCAACAGAGCCTACAGATGCTCCTGCAACAGATGCTCCGGCTACAGTAGCTCCTACTACACCTGATGCTACATCTGCTACACAGGCTGCAACAAAGGGTCAGTCAACAGCTGACACAGCTACTTCTGACACACCGGCTAACGGCACAAGCAGCAACGCAGTACAGACAGGTAATGCTTCTATGGCAGTAGTTATCCTCTTAGCTCTTGTTTCTGCAACAGGTGTTGTTTACTTCACAAGAAAGAGATTCAATAAGTAATTGAATTTCCTATTGTAAGACTGTTAACGGCGTTGACAGATTAAAAAAATAATTTTTCGCCTCTCGGTTTTCCGAGGGGCGTTTTTTTATATCGTAATGTTGTGAAAATCAGTTTGAATTATAATTCCAAAATATCATTTCTTTAAAGGTGAATCTGCAATTAATTTACTTTTCACATAAATTTCACCGAGAATTGTTAAATTATTGATTGAAATTTTAGTCTTAATGATATATAATAGGGATATCAAACTAAAGGAATGAAAAAAATGTCTAAAAAAATCAAAAATATGCTTTCAATTCTCTTCGTGGCTGTACTTACCGTGTCAGCATTCTGTATTCCTGCAAGTGCTGCCGAGGATGACCTTACAATCAGCATTTCAACAGATGAAAAGGATTCTGTAACAGCTAAAGTCGGCGATACGGTAAAGTATGCTATTTATATGACCGATACAAAAGAAGAAGTAATCGGAGCTGCAATGAGTTTCTTTTACAACGATGAATATTTGAAGTTGAATGCCGATTCAATAAACTGTGAAAGCTTTAAAAATGCGATTGGCAACCCTAAACTTAAGAATTTTTACACCTTTACATGGACAGATGTTCAGAATCCCGTAAAGCTTAACGGTGACAAGGCTCTTGTTTCTGCTGAATTCAAGGTACTAAAGGGAGGCAAAACCGATCTTTCATATTTCATCTCGGATATGTACGGCGATGATATGACATATCTCAAATCATATAAAATCACCTGCAAGCTTTGGGTGAACGGTAAAGAGGCAGAGGATAGTGCCGTTCCGATAGTAAATAATGATACGGCAAATTCCGAAAAAATTCAGGGCGATTTTGTAAACTACATTGACGGAATGGGCGAGGAAAACTCACCTAACAAAGACGACCATAAGTCGGTAGTTGTTGAGAAAAAGTACATCTCAACTCAGCAGAATAGTCAGGTTGTAGATGTTACAAAGGTTGTTGAGAGTTCTGCAAACGGTTCAGGTTCAAATACGACATTAATTATTATAATTGCAATTGTTGTTGTTTTGATTGCCGCAGGTGCAATTATTTTCGTAAAGAAAAAGGACGAAAAAAAGAACAAAGTGGCGGACAATAATGCAATGTCGGACGACGCAGATGCGGATAAATAAAACAGATAAATATCTTTTATAGGAAAATTTTTTATAATACAAGCTAAATACACAAAATTGCGATTGCAATTTTGTGTATTTTTTTGTTTTAAGCTTTTTGAAAAAGATTGCAATTTTGAAAATTTTGTTATATAATGATTCCATACCGATAGAAATCGGAAATTTTTTTGGAGGAGATTCAAATGTCAAAAAAACTTATTAGTATCATAGTGTCATGCGCTCTCGTTCTTTCACTTGCTCTTGTAGGTGTAATCGGCGTTTCCGCAGCTATTGATACAGACGGTCGTTATGTCCCAAGTGAGGGCGTAAAAGAAACACACAAAGTTTACTTCCTTATGCCTGAGTCATGGAAGAGTGAAAAGTACAATGCTCATGATGCAGGTGCATACTGGTGGAACGGTTCAGACGCAGGTAGCTCTCTTGACGGTACGTCAGTAGGTGTTGCTTGGCCGGGTTATAAGATGCAGGTTGAAAATGCTGAAAATAACATCTTCTATCTTGACCTTCCTACAGATGTTCCTAATCTTGATTTCAACAACTACCTTAACGGCGGTCAAAGGACAGAAGATGCCGCAACAGGTAAAGTAACTTACGAGTTTAGTGAGGATCAGTTTAAGGCTGCTAAGCAGACTGCCGATGTTTCTTGTCAGTACTATTCGGAAGGCGACAATGAATATTATGACAATTTGCTTGACGGCGAATTCTGGGCAAAGGCTCAGGAAGCATTTGACGGTGATGACAAGACATTCCTCGGTAAATTTGCTGACAACTTCTTTGAGGATCCTGACTGGGGTATCTCAATGTACCTCACCAACATGATTTATGTTATAGACCCTAGCAACACTTCTGTAAGTGTCACAGGTAAGGAAACATATGCCGGTGAGTTCTACTTCTACTATGGTCTTAACGAAGAAACAGGCAAGTACGAGTACGGTTCACTTCCTAACTATGATATGGCTAAGGAAGCAGGTCTTGTTCAGACAGTAGACAAGAATGCAAAACCTGCTACACCTGATCAGCCTACAACAACAACTCCGTCAAATAACAACAACACAGATCCTACAAAGAACACAGTTCCTACTGCAGGTCAGAACCCAACATCTTCTGCAAACGCAGTTTCAACTGCTGACACAGCAAATAGCACAGACAACAGCGCAGTTCAGACAGGTGCTACAACAGCAGCTGCAGTTCTCGCAATTCTCCTCGTTGCAGGCGGTGCAGTTCTTTACACACGCAAGAGATTTGAATAATCTTAAATAATTATACATAATTATTTGATGCCCTCCGCTTTGGAGGGCATTTTTGCATTACTGTTTATTATTTGTTCTCTTATGTATGACTGAATAAGCGGAAATTACGGTTGAAAATATGCCAAAATTCCGTAAAATGCAAACTTGGTGGAATTTAACACAAAAATTTGGTTGTTATTACATTGAGATTAAGGCTCAAAATTCCCTGTAACACTTGATTTTTACTGCGTTTTATACTATAATAAGCATACAGATGCAAGTATGGTGTCGGAAATTCATAAGGAGGAAATACAAATGTCCAAAAAAGTTATCAGTCTTTTATTGGCTGTTATGCTCACAGCGGCAATGATAGTGGTTGCTGCAATAAGCGTTTCTGCCGATACGGACGATGAAGGCAGTTATGTGCCTTCTGAGGGCACTGAAACCTACCATATATATTTCTGTAAGCCTGATGACTGGGAAAACAAATATACATCTGATGCAGGTGTTTATTGGGAAAACGGTTCGGATACTCCTTCAGCGTGGCCGGGTTATTCAGCTCGCAATGCTGATATCAAAAATGTTTACTGTTCTGATGTACCGACCGATGTTGATAAAGTAATCTGGAACAACGCTCTTAAGGGTACAGACGATCCGACAAATCCTGAATATAAACTTGCTTATCGAACAACCGATATTAATTTTAAGGGTTATGATAAAGGCGAGTCTGATTATTATCCCAACGGTGTTGAAAGCTTTGACAATATGATTTATATTATCAATCCTGAATTTACTTCCGAGAACGATAAGGATGAATTGATTTTTACCGGTGAGTGGTTCTACTACTACGGTAACGGTGAATACGGCAATGTTCCTAAAAAGGCAGACCTCAAGGCCGGCGATTATTACGGCAAAGACGGTGTGTTCCCGACAGAGTACAATCCATCGGGTGAGGAAACAACTGCCGAATCAACAACAGAGGTTGTAACAGAATCGGAAACAACCGAGTCTGCAACTGATGGTGCTGCTGCAACTGAGGGTACAACATCGTCTGCTGAATCTTCGCTTGCTCTTACAGTAAATGCAACATCTAATTACTTCCCAATGGCAAGTGCAAAGTATAATGCAGTTACAAATCAGGTAACGGTTACATATATTATGCAGTCTCCAAAGAATGTGCTTGATACGCAGTGGCACATTTCTTATGACCCTTCAATCCTTTCGGTTGCTGATGTGAATACTGCTAAGTCGGTTTGCCCGACAATGGACGGCAGAGGTGTATATGTAAACTTCAAGAATAAGTCGGAAGGCGTTGGTTATGTAAGATTCGGTGCAAGTAATCTCGGTCTTTATGACTTTAGCGAAAAGACGCTTTTTGCAACAGTTGTTTTTGATGTTAAAGACATTTCGAAGGTTGCACCGGTTTCGACGACGGTTGACCTTGTTGTTGAGGTGCTTCGTGTTTCGGAAGTAAATCCGGACACAGAAATGACTGACGGTTCAAAAGAAGTTATTCTTGTTGATAAAGAAGTAGTTAAGAAAGATCCTGTTGCTGTGGCAGCAAAAAATGGTCTTTCAACTGAGCTTACTCCTTCAACCTATGCAGAACCGACAACAGCCGAGCCTTCAACCGCAGAGTCATCTACTGAGGCTACTAAGGCTACAGAGGAAACGCAGGAATCAACTAAGGTTACAATTGTTCCTGTAACTTCACAGGATGCAACATCTGTAACAGAGAAAATCAATTCAACATCCGACACTCCCGATACACCCGACAGCAACGGCGGCAATGACGGCGTTGTTCAGACAGGTGAAGCTCCTCTGGCTGTTGTAATTCTTACACTTCTCATCGGCTCAACTTGTGTAATGTTCGTTCTTCGTAAGAAGGAAGAAATCCTTTAATGGCTGATAAAGACTAATAATTAAGAGGGCTGACCAAACAAAGGTCAGCCCTCTTTCTATGCTGTGATTGAGGTTTAAAATTCTGATAAAAATACAAAAAAACAGCTCCACCGTAAATAGTGGAGCTGTTTCGTAATCTGTAAAATCAGTTAGCTCTGGTAACCTTACCTGAACGCAAACAACGGGTGCAAGCATATACACGCTTTGGTGAACCGTCAACAATAGCCTTAACACGCTGTACGTTGGGCTTCCATGTTCTGTTTGATCTTCTGTGTGAGTGAGATACCTTAATACCGAACTTTACATCCTTACCGCAGAATTCACATTTTGCCATGCGTCTGCACCTCCTTAAAGAAAACTAATTCTATTTCTAACTTTGTTATAATAACAGAAAATGAGAGAAAATGCAAGTGTTTTTTGAAAATTTCTTAACTTGTTTTTTGCTCTTGTAATTTTTGACGATATATTATATAATTAAGAATAAATATAGTTACACGATTGTTACCTAAAAATTCAGATTTCAGGAGGCTCTTATGCTCTCATTATTACTTAACGGCATCAGAAACGGCAACCTTGATTTCGGCTCGGTAATTGCCGAAATATTGGCTGTACTCGTTATTATATTTTTAATTCTCCCGTTCCATGAATGGGCGCACGCTTTTACTGCGTCACTTCTCGGTGATAAGGCGGTAAAGGGTAGAGGCAGACTTTCGATTAATCCGCTCAGCCACATTGACCCTATGGGTGCTTTGTGTATGCTTTTGTTCGGATTCGGTTGGGCAAAGCCTGTTCCGATTGATCCGAGAAATTTTAAAAATCCAAAGGTCGGTATGGCAATCACCGCAATTATGGGACCGATTGCAAATATCGTTGCCGCATTGGCAGGACTTCTCATTTATTATCCGATTATCCTTTTTACGGGTGCTTTTCCGCTTTCAACAATCGGTGATTACATTATTCAGTTTTTAAGTTTCTACATTTCGTGCAATGTCGGACTTGCAGTGTTCAACCTTATTCCCATTCCTCCGCTTGACGGTTCAAAGGTTCTGTTCGTATTTTTACCCGACAAGGCTGTTGAATTCTTTTACAGATATCAGATGTACTTTTTTATCGGTCTTTTTGTTCTCTTGTATGTGGGAATTCTCAACACTCCGATTAACTGGGTGAGCAATCAGATTCTTAACTTCATCAGCTGGCTTGCAAGCCTGCCGTATATGCCGTTTGTCGGTTGATTTCAAAATCATTCGTAACATCAAATCATAACTGAAAATTATTTATGGAAACACAACAACTTCAATATAAGCTGTCGGCATTTGAAGGCCCTCTTGACCTTTTGCTGACGCTGATTTCTAAAAACAAAATAGATATTTACGACATCAGCATTTCCGAATTGCTCGACCAGTACATGGAGCAGATTAATATGATGCAGGAAAATCAGATGGATATCGCATCTGAATTTCTGACAATGGCGTCAAGGCTTGTTTATATCAAGTCTGTAATGCTCCTGCCAAAATATGAGGAAGAGGCTGAAGAACTCAAGAAAGAACTTTCGGGACAGCTTCTTGAATATGCCGTTTGCCGTAAAATGGCGGCAAAGCTGGGCGATATTTATGACTTTGACAGCTTTTACAGAGATGCATCTCCTGTTGAATTTGACCTGACATATAACCGAATTCATCCTAGTGAGGATATCGCAAAGGCATATGTCAGTGCAGTCGGACGGGGCAAGCGTAAGCTTCCGCCGTCAAAAGACGCATTTTCGGGCATTGTGTCGCATAAAATCGTGTCGGTAAATAGTAAGATTATCCATCTTATGAGAAGGCTCTGGCACGGCAAAAGGCTTGAATATCACGAAATTTTTGAGGTGTGCGAGGGCAAAAGCGACCTTGTGGCAACATTTCTTGCAACGCTGGAGCTGGTAAAGGGCAAGCGTATCAGAATTGAGGGCAGCGGTGAAAATGCCGTTGTTCATATGATTGAGGATAAAAACGCAATGCCTTTGCCGCAGGTTGACGAGGACGAAAACAATGAAAATGAGGAGGTGCAGTAATGGCTGTTGAAAATATTCGTGGTGCGATTGAGGCGATTTTGTTTGCAAACGGTGCGTCGGTTGAATTTTCCCGAATAGCGCAGGCACTTGAAATTTCCGAAAATAAGGTTAAAGAGCATATTTCTGCACTGATTGATGATTATGAGGCGTCAGGACGGGGCATAACTATAATATTGCTTGACAATTCCTGTCAGATGGTTTCAAAAAAGGAATTTGCTCCGCAGATTCGTACCGTTATGGACTTGAGAAGAAACACTCCGCTTTCACAGGCGGCTCTTGAGGTTCTTGCAGTTGTTGCGTACAATCAGCCTGTTACAAAGGCTTTTGTCGAGCAGGTGCGTGGTGTTGACTGCAGTGGTGTAATCGGCAGCTTGACAACAAAGGGACTTGTTGAAGAAAAGGGCAGACTTGAGCTACCCGGCAGACCATTGCTTTACGGCACAACCGAAAACTTTTTGCGTTGCTTTAACATTTCAAGTCTTGACGAACTTCCTCCGCTCCCAGAGAGTGATGAGAACAAGGAGTCCGAAGAAAACGGTGAAGAACAGGAAAAGACTGAAAACGGCAATGAGCAGATTGATTTGTTTGCCGATCAGCCTGTTGACAGGCAGTAAAATTTAGGGGGAATTCCCTTTGCTTTGGCTATATATCCTACTCGGAATTGTGCTGTTTATTGCGCTTGTGATGTTTATTCCGATTACTTTGCGTGCATCATATAAAGAGGAGTTTTGGTGTGCCGTGTATATCGGATTTGTAAAGCTTCAGCTTGTGCCGGCAAAACCCAAAAAGGAAAAGAAGAAGAAAAAAGCAAAAAAACAAACTCAGAAAACCGAACAGCCTAAAAAAACGACAGAAAAAAAGCCGAGCCTTATAAAAAAATACGGTATTGAGTGGCTTTTGAACCTGATAAAAAAAGTTGCAGAGCTTGCAGTATCTGCATTGCAGGACTTTTTCAGCCACATACTGGTTAAAAAATTGTCGCTGAGTATCAGCGTTGCAGGTGACGATGCGGCTGACACGGCTATAAAATACGGCAAATACTGTGCCGTTGTTTATCCGGCAGTAGGTACAATTGTCCGTGTTGTAAAATGCAAAGGCTACGGAGTTGACATAAATCCGAATTTTTCGGAAAAAGCAGAAACTGAAATTAACTTTGACTTTGCCGCAAGAATTTTCGCATTCCGACTTATCGGTCTTGCCGTTAAGCACGGAATCAAGGGGATTAAACTTCTTGCAGAAGTTAAAAATGATTGATATAAATATTGTTGAAAAAGGAGAATGGCTATGGAACATCCTATCGGCAGTTTAATGGATACCACAATGGAAAAGATCAAGGAAATGATTGATGTCAATACTATTATCGGCGAGCCTATAACTTCGCCTGACGGCACACTCATCATTCCTGTTTCAAAGGTAAGCTACGGCTTTGCGGCAGGCGGTTCGGATCTGCCTACCAAAAAGGAAAACAAAGACTGCTTTGGCGGCGGCAGCGGTGCAGGTGTGACAATTCAGCCTGTTGCATTTCTTACCGTTTATCAGGGCGATGTAAGGCTTGTTTCCGTTGACAGGGAAGAAGGTACAGCCGACAAGCTCGTTAATATGATTCCCGATGTTCTTAAAAAAGTAAAGGGAGTTTTCAAAAAGGATAAGAGCGAATCCGCAGACGATTTTTCCGAAATCACACAGGACGATATTGACGGCTGATTCGTAATATTGCAACACCCCTCGGCATAGATTTATGCAGGGGGTGTCCTTATGGAAAAAATAATCTCGCTTGCGGTGTGCTTTGTTATGCCGTTTGTGCTTATGGGTGCAAAAACTGAGGAGGATACTCCTCCCACAACTTCTGCACAGGCATTTGTTCTTTATTGTCCCGATAACAACACGGTTATCTGTTCTAAAAATGCAGATGAAAAAATGAAGCCTGCGAGCACTACAAAAATTATGACATCTCTCATAACGCTTGAGGAGGCGGCATCCTGTAACAGCGAAGTAACCTTCAAACAGGAAATGGTTGCCGAGGGCAGTTCGATGTATCTTAAAGTCGGTGAAAAAGTCCGACTTTCAGACCTTGCGTCAGGAATGATGATGGCGTCGGGTAATGATGCGGCGAATGCGGCGGCATATGCGATTTCGGGCAGTCCCGAAAAGTTTTCACAACGAATGAATGAAAAGGCAAAGCAAATCGGTATGACGAATACCAATTTTGTAACGCCGAGCGGACTTGACGATGACAACCATTATTCAAGTGCAAAGGATATGGCTCTGCTTATGTCATATGCACTTGAAAATGACGATTTTGCAAATCTTACGGCTAAGAAGAGCGTGACCGTTGAATTTCTTGAACCGAAATCAAAGAAAACCGCATATGCAAATCATAACAGGCTTTTGTCGCTTTATCCCTACTGTACAGGCGGAAAAACAGGCTATACAACGGTGGCAGGGCGGTGCCTTGTTTCCTCTGCAAAAAAAGACGGTGTAACGCTTGTGTGCGTCACTCTGAATGACCGCAACGATTGGAATGACCATATTTCTCTTTATGATTACGCTTTTGAAAAGTACAGGGGAGTTGACTGCAAGGACGCTGACTTTTGTGCCGATATTCCGTGCGTGGGCGGTGATAAGGACAGCGTAACGGTTACAGGTGAGAAGAATAACACAATCGTTTTAAAGCGTGAGGACTGCGATAAAATCAAGAAAAAAATCTTCATAGACAGCTTTTTGTATGCTCCGATTGAAAAGAACGAATCGGTCGGCAGAATTGAATACACACTCGGCGGAAAGCTGCTTTATAAATGCAACATTGTTGCAGGCGAAAAGATTAAATCTGATAAAAAGAGTGTGTCAATATTTTCGGCAATAGGAAATCTGTTTTCGTGACAGCTTAAATATACAGAAAATTTTATTAAAAAGGAATTTACATATGGCTAAAATTGAACCTATAAGACTTCAGAAATTCATAGCGCAATGCGGTATTGCATCAAGGCGGAAAGCCGAGGAGCTTATTCTCGGCGGTCATGTCAAGGTGAACGGCAAAACCGCAATTCTCGGCGATAAGGTTCTTCCTACAGACAAGGTGTTTGTAAGAGGCAAGAGGATTGTTGTGCCAAAGGGCGGTAATTACCGATATATTATGCTCAACAAGCCCCGCGGATTCATTACCACAATGAATGATGAGCGTGGCAGAAAGTGTGTTGCACAGCTTGTTGAGAATGTCGGCGAGCGAGTTTATCCGATCGGCAGACTTGACAAAGACAGCGAGGGTATGCTTGTTTTTACAAATGACGGTGACTTTGCAAACAAGGTTATGCACCCGAAAAACAATGTTTACAAGATTTACAGAGTAACCGTTCGACCGTCAATTGACGAGGATCAGCTTGTAAAGCTTGAAACAGGCGTTGAGCTTGATGGCAGGAAAACCGCTCCTGCATATGTCCATGTAATTCACAAGGAGCAGGGCAGAGTAGTTCTTGAAATGATTCTTCACGAGGGTAAGAACCGTGAAATCAGAAGAATGTGCGAGGCTGTCGGGCTTGAGGTTGCAAGACTAAAACGCACCCAGATCGGCGGAGTAAAAATGGGTATGCTCAAACAGGGCGACTGGAGAGATTTGACCGAACAAGAGGTTAAAAAACTGCTTGCAAACCCGTTTTTAAACGGCAAACAGCTTTAATTTTCCGTTTTTGAAAAATACTTCCGAAACGGCCAATCAAACTATTTGTTAATTGGACAATAAATTAAAGGTTTTTACGGAATAACTATTAAATGTGTTCAAAATTGAAATAGTACAGCGTGTTTTTCTTGTACTTTTGAAGATTATAGAGTATAATGTATGTGTAGAAAATTAGTATGCACGCTCAGTTTTCGTGCATATTCAATACATGGTATTGGAGGATTTTAAGATGAGTATTGAAAAGATCAATCAGGCAAAGGCTGAAATTGCCGCAACTTCCGCTTATAAGACAATTACGGCGTTTTTTGATGCAGACAGCTTTTGTGAAATTGATGCCTTTGCAAAATCCGGTGAAGGTTTTGCCGAGGTTGTTGCAGGCTTTGGAACAGTAGAAGGTATGCCTGTTTATGCGTTTGCACAGAACAGCGACATTTGCGGCGGTGCTATGAGTAAGGCACAGGCTGCCAAGCTTAAAAAGCTGTACGGTCTTGCACTCAAGACAGGCGCTCCTGTTGTAGGTTTCTATGACAGCGTTGGCGGCAGACTTAATCAGGGTACAGAGCTTCTCGCAGGTTGCGGTGATGTTCTCAATGCGGCTGCGTCACTTTCCGGTGTTGTACCGCAGATCTCGGTTGTTCTCGGCACTTGCCTCGGAACAAACGCTCTTAACGCCGCAAGCGCAGACATCGTTATCATGAGCAAAGACGCACAGCTTTCACTTTCGGTAACAGGCAAGCATTCCGATGCCGCTTACAATGCTGAAAACGGTATTGCCTCAATCGTTTGTGACGATGCAGACAAGGCAATCAAGGCTGCAAAGGAACTTATCCTTTATCTTCCGTCAAATAACCTTACAATGGCTCCTCAGTCATTTGAAGAAGCTCCGGCAGAGGACGGTTGCGGTTGTGTAGTCAGCAGAACAGTTGACGGCAACAGCATTGTAAAGCTCTTCAATGATTACGGCAAGGAAGCAAATGTTCGTTTTGCAAGACTCGGCGGTCAGGTTGTAGGTATTGTTGTTACAAAGGGCAAGGAGCTTGGTTGCAAGTCTGCAAACAAGGTAGCAAAGTTTGTTCGTTTCTGCGACGCTTTCTCACTCCCTGTTGTAACATTCGTAAACTGCCCCGGCTTTGAGTCAATCAAGTCGGCAACAAAGGCGTCAGCCGCTTATGCTGAGGCAACAACAGTCAAGATTTCTGTTGTTACAGGCAAGGCAATCGGTTCAGGCTATGTTGCTCTTGCAGGCACAGGCGCTAATGCAGATGTTGTTTACGCACTTCCCGATGCAGTTATTTCACCTGTTAATGTTGAGGCTGCCGCATTCATTATGGCTCCCGAAGTTATGAATGTTGCCACAGATAAGCAGGCTGAGGTTGCTCAGAAGTTTGCTGACGAGAATCTTTCTGCTTACAATGCCGCGCAGAACGGCTATGTTGACGGTATTGTTGAAGAAGCTCAGCTCCGTCAGACTCTTATTTCTGCTCTTGATATGCTCTCGGGCAAGCGTGTTTCAACACTTTCAAAGAAGCATTCAACTATCTGATAAATGATTACTTGTTAAAATAAAAGGGGATACTAAAAATGAAGAATTTAAGAATTACAGTTAACGGCACAGCATATGATGTTCAGGTTGAAGAACTCGGTGGCTCTTCAGCTCCCGCAGCAGCCGCTCCTGCTCCGGCAGCCGCTCCCGCTCCTGCAGCAAAGCCGGCAACTCCCGCAGGCGCTCAGGGTTCTGTTGTTGTAAAGGCTCCTATGCCCGGTACAGTTGTTAATGTTGTTGTTTCGGCAGGACAGGCTGTTAAGGCCGGCGATGACCTCGTATTCATCGAGGCTATGAAGATGGAAACTCCCGTTAAGGCTCCGCAGGATGGCACAGTTGCAACAGTTGATGTTGCAAAGGGTGAGTCAGTTGACTCAGGTAAGGTTCTCGTAACACTTAACTAATCAATAATTCGGAGAAAGGGATGCTGTAAAATGGCAAAAAAAATCAGAGTTACCGAAACTGCTCTGCGTGACGCTCATCAGTCACTCATTGCAACAAGAATGACAACAGAGGAAATGCTCCCTGTTCTTGACAAACTCGATAAAATCGGTTATTACTCACTCGAATGCTGGGGCGGTGCAACATATGACTCATGCCTCAGATTCTTAAACGAAGATCCGTGGGACAGACTCCGCACAATCAGAGAGCATTGCCCTAACACAAAGCTCCAGATGCTTTTCAGAGGACAGAATATGCTCGGTTATCGTCACTATGCCGATGACTGCGTTGAGTACCTTGTTCAGCGTTCAATCGCAAACGGTATTGACATTATCCGTATTTTTGATGCTCTTAACGACATCAAGAATCTTAAAACAGCTATCAAGGCCGCTAACAAAGAAGGCGGTCATGCACAGGTTGCTATCAGCTACACAACAGGCCCTGTATTCACAGATGAATACTATGTTGAGTATGCTAAGAGAATTGCAGACGCAGGTGCAGATTCAATCTGTATCAAGGATATGGCTGCTCTTCTTACTCCGACAAGAACCGAAAGCCTCGTAAAGGCTATCAAAGCCGCTGTTCCTGAGCTTCCGCTTCAGCTCCACACCCACTACACATCAGGTCTTGCATCAATGTGTCTTTTAAAGGGTGTTGAGGCAGGTGCCGACGGCATTGACACAGCAATCAGCCCACTCGCTCTCGGTACATCACACGCACCTACAGAGTCAATGGTTGCCGCTCTTTCAGGCACAGAGTTCGACACAGGTCTTGACCTTAAACAGTTCTCTGACATCCGTGCTTACTTCATGACTCTCCGTGAGAAGTACATCAAGTCAGGACTTCTTGATCCTAAGATGCTCGCAACAGACGCTAACGCTCTTATCTATCAGGTTCCGGGCGGTATGCTTTCCAATCTTCTTTCACAGCTCAAGCAGGCAGGCAAAGAAGACAAGCTTGACGAAGTTCTTGCAGAAGTACCCCGTGTTCGTAAGGATTCAGGTTATCCTCCGCTTGTTACTCCGACATCACAGATTGTCGGCACACAGGCTGTATTCAATGTAATCACAGGCAAGCGCTACTCAATGTGCACAAACGAGTTCAAGGGACTTGTTGCCGGTGAGTACGGTACAACTCCAATGCCGATTGATCCTGAGTTTCAGAAGAAGATTATCGGTGACAAGAAGATTATCAAAGGTCGTCCTGCAGATCAGCTTGAGCCTGAGCTTGATAAGCTCCGTGGCGAGATTGAGCAGTGGATTGAGCAGCCTGAGGATGTTCTTTCTTATGCACAGTTCCCGAAGGTTGCTCTCGACTTCTTTGAAAAGAGAAGAAATGCCAAGGTTGGCATCAACGGCGACAAGCTTGACAAGAAAAATATGGTTCACCCTGTTTGATTTGACAACTAAAATTAACATTTATGCCACCTTCATTAACGAGGGTGGCATTTTCATTTGAACAGAATTATTTTTGCTAAATTTTTAGCAACTATATTGCATTACATATAATTTAGCGGTATAATGAAGTAAATTGAATATCTGTTGCATATACCATGATTATAGATAGAATAAATAAAAGGTGAGGAAATAAAAATGAAAAAATTATTAACTGCATTGATAGCATTTGTAATGTGCTTTTCGGTTGTAACAACAGCTTTTGCGGCTACACCTGATGAAACTTCTGATTCAGACTTGATTTCAGATATTAAACAGGCTATGTTAGATACATATTATGGCGATGAAAAGCCTGATTTTATTGAAGTAAGAATATATGGTACAGCCAGTGACGGTGGTGTGTATTTCGATTTTATGGATAGTTTTACACACTGGACAGATGAAGTGGAATTCGATATAGGTGATTATACTGTTTCTTATCCGAGAGATTGTCCCGTTTTGTTATACAAGAATAATAAAGTATATACCTTGTCAGATGCCTATGAAACAGGTGTAATTGATGATGATATGCTCTATGAATTATATGTTTGGGGAAATCTTTGGGGTAAGATAGATGTTACCCCAAAGGGTGAAGATAGAGCTCTCCTTTCAGAAATAAAGCGTGTAATTATAAATAAATATTACAATGGCAAAGCACCTGAATATTTGAATGTCGAAATTGTTGGTTCTACAATTGATAAAACAGTATGTTTTAGAAATGTACCCTTTATGAGTTTAGGCGTTATGATTGAACAAACAATTGGCGACTATACTTATTATTATAACCATGGCGATGATGTTATGCTTTATAAGAATGGTAATGTTTACTCAATTAAAGAGGCTTATGAAAGCGGAGTTATTGACGATAGTATTCTTGAAGAATTGTCAAAAATGAATTTTGGTTTGGAATCTAATAAACCGAATACAACTGTTCCTACTGAGCCTACAACTACGGTTGCAACAGTTGACAAACCTGTAACAGTACCCGATACAACTTCTGCAACTTCGGCAACTAAGCCTGTTTCAACAAGCGACACAGCAACAAAGGACACACTGAGCAATTCACTGAGCAACGGCGGTGCTGTACAGACAGGACAGAACAGCGTTGCTGTAATTCTTCTTGTTGCAATGCTTGCAGGTTGTGCAGTAATTTTTGCAAAACGCAGAAATCATTTTGAGTAATTTACAAATTAAATAATCCCTATAAAAGCCGTTCTCGTTATTGAGAACGGTTTTTATTTTGCTGATTATTTTATGTGAATTTTTAGCAACTATATTGCATTACATATATTTTAGCAGTATAATGAAGAAAATTAAATATCTGTTGCATATACCATTATTACAGATAGAATAAATAAAAGGTGAGGAAATAAAAATGAAAAAATTTTTAACTGCATTGATAGCATTTGTAATGTGCTTTTCGGTTGTAACAACAGCTTTTGCGGCTACACCTGATGAAATATCAGAATCGGATGTTGCATCAGAAATCAGACAGGTGATGATAGATACATATCACGGTGGTAAAGAGCCTGAGTATCTCAGCATTGAAATTGTTGGTTCAACAAGTGACGGCGGAGTATATTTTATGCACAATGAAGGCTTTAGTCTTGATTATTCAATTGAAGAAACAATTGGTGACTATACTTATCATTACAACCATGGCGATGATGTTATGCTTTATAAGAATGGTAATGTTTACTCAATTAAAGAGGCTTATGAAAGCGGAGTTATTGACGATAGTATTCTTGAAGAATTGTCAAAAATGAATTTTGGTTTGGAATCTAATAAACCGAATACAACTGTTCCTACTGAGCCTACAACTACGGTTGCAACAGTTGACAAACCTGTAACAGTACCCGATACAACTTCTGCAACTTCGGCAACTAAGCCTGTTTCAACAAGCGATACAGCTACAAATGACACACTGAGCAATTCACAGAGCAACGGCGGTGCAGTTCAAACAGGACAGAACAGCGTTGCTGTAATTCTTCTTGTTGCAATGCTTGCAGGGTGTGCAGTAATTTTTGCAAAACGCAGAAATTATTTTAAATAATTCAAAATATCAACAGAATATATAAAATAAACCGTTCTCGCTTTTGTGAACGGTTTATTTATTTTAGCTTAAAAATTTGTGATAGTTTATCAAGATGTATTGCTTTTTATATCATTTAATGTTACAATTAACTTGCATAAAAATTTAGCGAAAGTTTTTAATAATGCGTAGAATATTTACAAAGCGAGGGATAACTGTGAAAAAGTTTTTATCTATAGCTATGGCGGCGGTAATGTCGATGTCTGCGGTTGCGGTTTCGGCAGTTTCTGCAAATGCGGTTGAACCACTTAACGCACCCGTGCAGTATGCACAGGTTGCAAGGGCAAGCTTGGCTACTCCGAAAATTTCAAAAGCCGAAAGTGTTTACGGCGGTGTAAAGCTTACATGGAACAAAGTGAACGGTGCGGTTAAATACAGAGTTTACTACAAGGGCCGTAAAGGTTGGACAAGAATGGTTGATACAACTTCAACATCATATATCGATAAGGATGTTTCATCGGGCAGGAATTACACCTATACTGTAAGATGTATTTCTGCTGACGGAAAGAGCTTTACAAGCGGATATGATTCAAAGGGGACAATCATAAAATATATTGCCGCCCCTGAAATTTCAAAGCTTGAAAATGTAAACGGCGGTGTAAAAATCTCTTGGGGCAAAGTAAGCGGTGCGACTAAATACAGAGTTTACTACAAAGGCAGTAAGGGCTGGACAAGAATGGTCGATACAACTTCAACCTCATATATCGACAAGGATGTTTCATCCGGCAGAAATTACACTTATACTGTAAGATGTATTACATCAGACGCAAAGAAATTCACAAGCGGTTATAACCCGACAGGCAAGTCGGTAAAGTATGTCGCCACTCCGAAAATTTCAAAAACTGAGGTCACATATGACGGCGTAAAGCTGACATGGAACAAGGTTGCAGGTGCAGAAAAATATCGTGTGTACTACAAAGACGGTGAGGGTTGGAACAAACTTGCCGATACAACGGGTAACAGTTATCTTGATATGGGACTTGTATCAAGAGAACTAAGCATAAAAGATAATTCCGTAAACGGTCAGTATATTTATACTGTTCGTTGCATTTCAAGTAACGGCAAGGCTTTTCAGAGCGGTTATGATACAAAAGGTTCTAAGGCGAATTTAGGCAATGAATGTCCGCAGATTGTCCGTGTTGACTCAATGCATGGCGGAATTACAGTTTCATGGACAGATGTTTGCGAAGATAATTCAAAGTACCGTATTTATGTAAAAGAAAAAGGTTCGTGGAAAAGGCTTGCTGATACAACAAATAATTATTACACTCATAACAATGTAAAAGCAGGACAGACATACACTTATACCGTAAGATGTGTTTCTAAGGACGGCAAGAAATTTACAAGTACCTATAATCCGTCAGGAGTGACATTTAAGTATAAGACTACAGACAAAACAAGAGATGCATACATAGATTATCTGCTCAAGCATGAATCGGAATGGTTACCTGAACTCAAGGTAGGAAATGTTGCTTTGGCCGGTGTGCAGTTTGCCGATCTCGATTTTGACGGTGTTCCCGAGCTTATAGTACAGGAAGCAGGAGATAAGGAATACTATTTGAATGCAAAGGTGTATACCTTTAAGGACGGAAAGTTCTCGTTAGTCGGATTTGATGATTATAGAACTTATATCCCGAATCAACTGACTTATTTCTATGACAAATCTGCTAAGAAATATATAATTAATGCCGTTGAATTTTCAACCTCAAATGTTGACCGTTATCTTGACTGCGAAAACTATACATTGAATTATGACGGCACAGTTTTAGATGTTCGTGGATACTCTTCTGCTCATTTGGCTCTTGAAAGTCGGGGATTGGAATACTATTATTACAATAATACCGGAAGAACAACAAAACAGGCATATAATGCCACAAATATGAGTGTACTCGGTAATTGTGTAAATGCACATATGTACAGTCAGTTTGTTCACTGTTCTGTTGACGGCTATCCAAAACTTTGGAATAATTATAGTGAAACACAGAAGAAACAGAACCTTCTTGATTCATATAACGCTTTTTCTTACGACAAATATTGATTGTCAAAATTGATAAGATTTAACTGCAAAAGGGTTCAGCCGTAAAAAGCTGAACCCTTTTATTGCGCAACAAAAACGGTTTAGCCAAATTGACTGAACCGTTAATTCGTACTATACAACGCTCTGGCGACAGAAGTTTGACAAATAAAAAATATTTATGCCCGAGCGTAATATAGCTACCATTAGAACAATTCTGCAGGGGCGGATATTATCCGCCCGCTTTGATGAAATTTTATGTTGATGCTCATATGCTTTGACATAATAAAAGCCGTTCTCATTTTTGAGAGCGGTTTTTTGCTATTTTAAATATTTTGAAATATAAAATAAATGAAAAAGTGTATTGAAAAGTATTGTTTTTTTAACAATTTAATGTTACAATTAACTTGCATAAAAAAATAAACGAATTATTTTGTAATGCGTAGAATTTGAACAAAGTGAGGGATAGATATGAAAAAGTTTTTACCTATAGCCATGGCGGCGGTAATGTCGATGTCTGCGGTTGCGGTTTCGGCAGTTTCTGCAAATGCGGTTGAACCGATTAACACACCCGTGCAGTATGCACAGGTTGCAAGGGCAAGCTTGGCAACACCGAAAATTTCAAAAGCCGAAAGCGTTTACGGCGGTGTAAAGCTTACATGGAACAAAGTGAACGGTGCGGCTAAATACAGAGTTTACTACAAGGGCCGTAAAGGTTGGACAAGAATGGTTGATACAACTTCAACATCATATATCGATAAGGATGTTTCATCGGGCAGGAATTACACCTATACTGTAAGATGTATTTCTGCTGACGGAAAGAGCTTTACAAGCGGATATGATTCAAAGGGGACAATCATAAAATATATTGCCGCCCCTGAAATTTCAAAGCTTGAAAATGTAAACGGCGGTGTAAAAATCTCTTGGGGCAAAGTAAGCGGTGCGACTAAATACAGAGTTTACTACAAAGGCAGTAAGGGCTGGACAAGAATGGTTGATACAACTTCAACCTCATATATCGACAAGGATGTTTCATCGGGCAGAAATTACACTTATACGGTTAGATGTATTACATCCGATGCAAAGAAATTCACAAGCGGTTATAACCCGACAGGCAAGTCGGTAAAGTATGTTGCCACACCGAAAATTTCAAAACTTGAGGTCACATATGACGGCGTAAAGCTGACATGGAACAAGGTCGCAGGTGCTGAAAAATATCGTGTGTACTACAAGGACAGAAACGGTTGGACAAAGCTTGCCGATACAACAGGCACGACTATGCTTGATATGAATGTTGTTTCAAAGGAATTTGATTTAAGCATTGATGATATTTATTACACGGTTCGTTGTATCAGCAAGGATGCCAAGAGTTTTACAAGCGGCTACGATTCAAAGGGTACGCCTATTGGCGATCATCAGGATTGTCCCGAAATTTACAGCATTGGTGCAGTAAACAACGGTGTTGAAATGCATTGGACGGGAGATGCGCCAAAGTTCCGTGTTTATATTAAAGAAAACGGTTCTTGGAAGAGGATAGCAGAAACTTATGACAACTATTATGTTCACAAGGGTGCAAAGTCTGGCAGTAACACTTACACAGTAAGAGGTGTTTCAAAAGACGGTAAAAAGTTTACTACGATGTTTAACCCAACCGGTGTAACATACAGATATAAGACATCCGATAAAACGAGGGACGCTTATATCAATTATATGATGAATCACACTGATGAATGGATGCCAAGCTTGGGAAGTAATCACAATTTGTCAGGTGTTATGTTTTTGGATTTCGACTTTGACGGAGTTCCGGAACTTGTTGCACAAAAGGCTGATTCCAATGAGTATAGTTTCCATTCCGTTGTTTACAAATTTGAAGACGGTAAGTTAAAAAGAGTGGGAAATGTTAACGACGGTTTTGCGATATACTATAATAAAACTGCCAAAAAGTATGAGGTTCACGACCTAAAGATATCTTTAAATGTAGATGACGGTTACTATTGGTCGGGTAATTCAATAATCACATACGACGGAGAGAATCTTTTTGCAAATATGTATTCGGCAAGAGGCGTAGGCGAAGAATCAAATAATAATATTTATTATAATTATTTTGACGGTAATGACAAAAATATTTCACGGGCAAAATATAACGAAATTAACCTTAAACAGCTTAATAATTGCGTAAATGCACATATGTTTACCCAATTTATTGCGACAGGTTATGGTGATAACAGCGTATGGGGTGAGAACACTACCGCTGAGAATAAGCAGTCTTTGATTGACGCTTATAATTCTTTCTCCTATGAGAAGTATTGATTATTTAAAAATTGATAAGTTTTAACTGCAAAAGGGTTCAGCCGTAAAAAGCTGAACCCTTTTATTGCACAACAAAAAAACGGTTCAGCCAAATTGACTGAACCGTTAATTCGTACTATGTAATGCTCGGGTGACAGAAGTTTGAATATATCAAACTAACTTCACGAACTAAAAAACATTAGTTGTTGATGAGCTTATCTTCGTCAGACCAGCTGTAGAGCTTTCTAACTTCCTTACCGAATACTTCGGCAGGAGCTTCGGCAGCGAGCTTTCTCATAGCCTTGAAGTGAACCTGTGAACCGGCATCGCTCATGTCAAGGAGGAAGTCCTTAGCAAATGTACCGTCCTGAATGTCAGAGAGAACCTTTCTCATAGCCTTCTTAGTATCCTCTGTGATGATCTTTGGACCTGTGATGTAGTCACCGTACTCAGCTGTGTTAGAGATTGAATATCTCATGCCTGCAAAACCTGACTGATAGATAAGGTCAACGATGAGCTTCATCTCATGGATACACTCAAAGTAAGCGTTTCTTGGGTCGTAACCTGCATCGCAAAGTGTTTCAAAACCAGCCTGCATAAGTGCGCAAACACCGCCGCAAAGAACAGCCTGTTCACCGAAGAGGTCTGTTTCTGTTTCTGTTCTGAATGTTGTTTCAAGAACACCGGCTCTTGCACCGCCGATACCGAGTGCATATGCAAGTGCGAGATCCTTAGCCTGACCTGTAGCATCCTGCTCAACAGCAACGAGGCAAGGTACACCCTTACCAACCTGATACTCTGAACGAACTGTGTGACCCGGTCCCTTAGGAGCTACCATTGTAACATCAACATCCTTTGGAGGCTTGATGCAACCGAAGTGAATGTTAAAGCCGTGAGCGAACATAAGCATGTTGCCTGCTTCGAGGTTTGGCTCGATGTCGTTCTTGTAAAGAGCTGCCTGCTTTTCATCGTTGATAAGAATCATAATGATGTCAGCCTGCTTTGCAGCCTCTGCCGATGTATATACCTTAAAGCCCTGTGCCTCAGCCTTTGCCCAGCTCTTGCTGCCTTTGTAAAGACCGATGATTACATCACAACCTGAATCCTTGAGGTTGAGAGCGTGTGCATGACCCTGACTGCCGTAACCGATAATAGCAATTTTCTTACCCTTGAGAAGGTCAAGGTTGCAATCTGACTGATAGTAGATTGGTGCTGTCATGTTTTTTGTGTAGTCTTTCATATTAAAGTCCTCCTTACCGCAAACGCGGCATATAAATTAAAATATATGCTAACTGTAAGATTAAACGGAAACCGAAGCTGTGCCTCTGTCAATGGCAACAGTACCTGTTCTTACAATCTCACGGATACCATAAGGCTTGAGTAAGTCAACAAGCGTGTTGATGCGGCTTGCACATTCGCAGTACTCAACGGTAACTGACGAAGGGGATACATCAACGATTTTCGCCTGCATAATTTCAACCGTTTTGACAATTTCGGCTCTTTTTGAGGCGGCGCAGTGAACCTTGATTAAAACAAGCTCACGGCTGATAAATTCGCCCTCGTTAAGCCTTTTTACCTTAATAACGGGAATGAGTTTGTTGAGCTGTTTTTCAAGCTGTTCAACAATGTACTCGTCACCGTTTGCAACGATTGTGATTCGGGAAACCGACGGGTCCTGAGTAACACCTACTGCGAGTGAGTCGATGTTAAAACCTCGGCGAGAGAAAAGTCCCGAAATTTTTGAAAGAACGCCCGCCTGATTTTCAACAAGTATTGATAATGTATACTGCATTTTATCACCTCATTAAATTGACGGAGTGTCGGGGTGAACATCGCAAACAAGAATGAACGGTTTTTCCGAATCAACAATACCCTTGATGATGTTTTCGGCTTCCTTGTTTGAATGAGCCTCTGCATGGTCAATGCCGTAAGCATCGGCAATCTTCAAGAAGTCGGGATCACCGTTGAGAATTGTTGCGGAGTGTCTGCCGCCGTAGTGTTTGTCCTGAAGTTCACGAACCATTCCGAGTCGTGCGTTTTTCATAATGATGATTTTAATTCCGAGCTGATTGCCTGCAATAGTCGCAAGCTCATTAAGCCCCATCTGAAAACTGCCGTCACCGCAGATTACAATAACATCACGGTCGGGTCTTGCAAACTTTGCACCAATTGCAGCGGGAATTGAGTAACCCATTGTACCCATACCGCCTGTTGTGAGGAATCTGCCCTCACGAATACGGAAGTTGTTTGCACACCAGATTTGATTTTGTCCTACATCGGCAACAAGAATTGCCTTTGAGCGGAACATTGCACTGAGATGACCGACAAGTGTTCTTGGCTCAACAAAGCCGTCAAATACGGGAGGCTCACGGTAAAGGTCTTTTTTCCAGTTCTTTACGGTTTCGCTCCACATTGTTGTAACCTTGTAATCGCCGATGCTGTTAAGCAGCATATTGATGACATTTTTCATATCGCCTACAATCGGAATTTCTGTTTTAACATTCTTACCGATTTCAGCAGGGTCAATGTCAATGTGAATTACCTTTGTGTTTTCACTCATCTGGTCGGGAGCCGCAACAGCTCTGTCACCGAGTCTTGCACCGCATACGATTACAAGGTCGGCTTCGTGAAGAGCACGGTTGGCAACAGCCTTGCCGTGAGTGCCGAGCATTCCGAGATAAAGCTCATGCTCGCTGGGCATAACACCGATGCCCATCATAGTTGAAATAACGGGGATACCCGTAGTTTCTGCAAATTTTTGAAGTTTAAGCTTGATACCCGAACTCAGCACGCCGCCGCCTGATACGATAACAGGACGCTTGCTTGCGTTGATGGCCTCAACAGCCTTTTTAACCTGAATTGCGTGTCCCTTAGTGTTCGGTTTGTAACCGATAATGTTTACGCTTTCGGGATATTCAAAACTTTCAATTTCATTTTCCTGAATATCAACGGGAATGTCGATAAGTACAGGACCGGGTCTGCCGGTTGAGGCAATATGGAAAGCCTCTTTGAAAACTCTCGGAAGGTCTTCTGTTTTGCTGACGAGATAACTGTGCTTTACAAACGGTTCACAAGCTCCCGTGATGTCAGCTTCCTGAAAGACATCTCTGCCGAGAAGGTCGGAACGAACCTGACCTGTAATGGCAACAATCGGAATAGAGTCCGTATAGGCGGTTGCAATGCCTGTGATGAGGTTGGTTGCACCGGGACCGGAAGTTGCCACGCAAACACCGGGACGATTACTGCATCTTGCATAGCCGCTTGCCGCATGAGCAGCGTTCTGTTCCTGACGAACAAGAATGTGGGTAATGCTCGAGTCGTAAACTTTATCGTAAAATGGGCAGATAGCCGCACCGGGATAACCAAAGACTATGTCAACGCCCTCGGCTTCCAAACATTTTACCATAATTTCAGCACCGCTGATCATTATGTTTTGTCCCTCCTATCCTTTTTATTGTGAGCAAAAGGTGTTTTGTAACATTAAATATACCTTTTTGCTTTACCGCTAATTATACAATAAATACCTTAAAAAGTAAAGAGCAGTAATGCCCATAAATTAAATTTTTTGCAGGATTTTGACAGATAATTTGCAAAATGAATTTTAATTGATTTTTATCGCATGTTTACTGAAAATTTAAGTCGCTTAATTTTGTAAAGTATATTCTTGAATTAAGGTTACTTTTTTCATCTGCATTATCAGGGGACATCATTATCATCAAATTATCTTTTCCTATTCGTGATATTCCGCCTATAGTGTAGCCTTTTTCTTCAATATTGAATTTTGTTTCTTTCATTGTTTTGTTGGTTGTATCAAAAAGATATATGTAGTTATCTTCTGAACTTGATTCCGCCCTCTTATACAATAAATTTGTATCACTGTCATCTTCAGATGCGGATACTATTGAAAAAGTATCATCTACATCTTCTAATATGTCGGATTTTTTCAGCTTATCGCTGTCTATATATCCTATACATCTTGTTATGCTGAAATTTTGATAGAATAGATAATTGTTTTTAAAATCAAAAACCTGTACGCCCTGAATTAATTCGTTTGAATCATCTGAAATGTTGGAAATATCATAGCTTTTTTGAAAATTCATATCATAGTCATAAGTTTCTATTTTCAAAGAAGCTTCGTTCTGTGAAATGCAATCCAAAACCAAAAGAGAGATTGTTTTTGTACTTTTGTCAATTGAAACTTTTCTTATAGTTTCCCCGATACTGTTTTTATCATCAAACTCTAAATATTTTAATTGCTTGAATTTTTGAGTTTCGGTATCATACAGTTCCAAAGAAGTACCGTTGTCTAGCACTTTTGTGATTATGACAAGATTGTCTGCTCCTGTAACAGTGTCATATGGAAATCCGCCTTTGTCAGAAAATACAGTCGTCATTTTGTTTTTATTAAGGTCGATATCAATAAATTCAAGAGTACTGTTTTCTTCGTCTGTAATGTCGCCCGTGCTTGCCGTAAAACAAAGGTGATTGTTTACATATGCCTTATCATTAATTTGCATAGACCAGTCTTTTATTGAGCCGAGTTTTACACTGCTTTTTTTATCTAAATAATATCTGTAGTATTCAATTTCATTTGGAGAGTCTTTATTGATTTTTGAATATACGAAGCCGTTATCAATTTGTTTAAATAAGCCGTAAAGATTTAAAGTATCCACCTTTTTGCCGTTATTGTAAATTTCAAAATCATGATTTAATTCTGTTTCAGAATCTGTATCTGTATCAAGAGATAAATCATCTGTATTCGTTACGGTTGTTTGTTCAGTGGGGGTATTGCTTGATGAAGAAGTGTTACATCCATATAATGAAAGTAAAAATAAAGCGGTTACTAATAATAAAAATATCTTTTTCAAATTAATCTCTCCCAAGTTTATTTATCAGTTGCGAGCACTGACAAAAATATTATAATTTATATAATTATAAAAGTCAATGATTTTAAAATACTATAATACAAGATTATGTTTAGAAAAATTTTGGCAAATGAAAGCACCGTGAAACTTGTGAAAGCTCACGGTGCTTTATCATAATAAATGATATGATTTGCAAAAAAATCAATATTTCTTTTTGAGTAATCTTGCGGCAATGAGGACGCAGACTACGCTGACGCCTGTGTCGGCGATAACGGACATCCAGATTTGTGCAAGACCGAATGCGGCGAGGATGATTACAAGAGCCTTGATTGAGAGGGCAAAGATGATGTTGCCCTTGACGGTGTTGATAACACTTCTTGCAATTTTAATTGCCTTTGGTAGCTGTTTGAGTGTGCCTGATGCGAGAACTGCGTCTGACGCCTCAATAGCTGCCTCACTGCCAAATCCCATTGCGATACCGCAGTCGCTTGCCGAAAGAACAGGGGCGTCATTGATGCCGTCACCCACAAAGCAAGCACCCTTGGATTTTGATTTCAAGCCCTTGAAAAGCTCAAGCTTTTGAGCAGGGAGAAGTTCTGCGTGACATTCGGAAAGTCCGAGTTCGTTTTTAACATTTTCGGCAGGCTGTTGTCTGTCGCCTGTGAGCATTACCGTGTTCTTGACACCGAGCGCTTTAAGCTGTGAGATAACCTCTTTTGCCTCAGGTCTTACCGTATCGCTGACATTGAGCGAACCGATAAGCTGACCGTCATAAATTACGAAAACAGAATCGTCTTTGTTTGCAATCTTTTTCTGTTCGTCCGAAAGAATCTTTGAACCGCCGCACTGAATAGTTTTGCCGTTATAAACTGCGCTTGTTCCGTGACCGGCACTTTCGCTGTAGTCGGAAAGCTCGGGAAGTTCAAGACCGTTTGCCTTTTCTCTGATTGCGGAGGCAATCGGATGAGCGGAATATTTTTCGCTTGCAGCGGCAAGAGCAAGAACTTCGTCAGCACTGTATGAACCGACCGTATTAACCTTGTTTACGCTGAGCTTGCCGCTTGTGAGTGTGCCTGTTTTATCGAATACGAATGTGTCTGCTTTTGCAAGAGCCTCAATATATTTTCCGCCCTTGATGAGTACACCGACTTCGGATGCCGCACCGATACCCGAATAGTAGGAGAGAGGTACGGAAATAACAATAGCACACGGACATGACGCTACAAGACAAACAAGCGCACGGTATAGCCATTCGCTGAATGCTCCGAGTCCGCAAAGCGGAGGAATTACTGCGATTGCAACTGCAATGAGTACAACAACCGGTGTGTAAACAGAGGCAAATCTTGAAATAAGCTTTTCGCTGTTGCCCTTTTGAGCGGCGGCATCTTCAACAAGCTGAAGAATTCTTGTTGCGGTACTGTCGCCGAAATGTTTTGTGGTTTTGACAGTAATAAGGTTACTGCCGTTGATTGCGCCGCTGAGTACCTCACTGCCCTCGCCTACATCAACAGGAAGGCTTTCGCCTGTGAGAGCCGATGTGTCGAGAGTCGTTTTACCTTTAATAATAATGCCGTCAAGCGGAACTCTTTCGTATGGCTTGACTTCAATGATACTTCCGATTTCAACGCTTTCGGCAGGAACAATCTGTTCCGCACCGTCAACAATAATTGTTGCTGTATCGGGACGAATGTTTGCAAGCTTTTCGATGTCTCGGCGGGATGCGTCAACTGCTCGATCCTCAAAAATTTCACCGATAGAAAAGAGGATTGTTACCATTGCCGCCTCAACAAAATCTCCAAGACAGAATGCCGCAATTACCGCAACAGCCATAAGCGTTGTTTCGTCAATTTTCAGCTTTAGAATGTTTTTTGCACCCTTGATGAATACCTTGTAACCCGAAAGAAGTGTTGCAACAAAACACGCTGCGAGTACAACATAATGAACAGCCGTAACACCGTCAAATGTAAGGTGGAGAATTTCGGACACTACAGCAAGTACAATTGAAATTGCAAGGAAGATTGTGTCACGGTTGATTTTCTTTTTCGTGATTTCGGGTTCTGCCTTTGTTGTGATATCATTTTTCGGAGTTTTGTCAACAACGGTTACACCGTCCTCAATGCTGTCGCAGATTGCCTGAATTTCGGAAACAGGATTCTGCTTTTCGCTTTTGAAGTTGAGAAGTTTTGTCGCAAAATT
>OLSM01000797.1_pt1 | contig 27784 bp, 26 predicted proteins | sample 1672721 | NCBI WGS metagenome assembly OLSM01 (sample SAMEA3136717, study PRJEB25190) | human gut metagenome
CTAATACAATTATACATCATTTTTAGTTATCAGTCATCATGTTTAACACAACTTTTTTAATAAAATTATAAATAAAGTTACACTCCTTACTATTATTTATTACTTGTACTATTCTTATCTCCTTTTTTATTTCCTTCTTTTTACACAACTTTACATATTTTTGGTCAAAGAAAAAAGAGGATTATAATCCTCCTCCTGAACCAAAGGAATCTAGTTCTTCTTGCGTCACAATAACAGTAATTCTCATTCTTCTGTTACCACAGATAAATAATGCTTCTCCTTGATTGTAGTATTTGATACTATCCTTTTCAGATTCATTTAAATCAATTAATTTTGCTAAATCATCAACTGCTTGTTTTCGCAAGCCCATTACTAAGTAGTAAGACGCATTATCAAAGATTGCTTTACCATGAACAATCATGTTTGGTGCAGCAAAATCGGTTGGTTGTTGAGTAATGATAATCGTTCCTGTATTGTATTTTCTAGAACGTCTTTGAATTTGAGCTAAGAATTCGGCACCTAATTCATTACGGCTAGATAATAGTACATGAGCTTCATCTACCATCATAACCGTATTCACATTTTTGTCTAAACATAGTCCCCATGCATATTTTAATATATTGAAGAAAAGTGTATTTTTAATATTTTCATCACTATTCATTAATTCTCTAATATTAAATACGATGAAGTCACTATTAAATCTAAGAGTTGTATGACCAGTAAAATAGTATCTTAATTCTTTTGTTAATGGTCTTATCTTTAGTTCCAGTCTTTCAATAACATCGCGCTCACGGGTAGCATCTGGCATTGATAAAAGTCTTCCCTTTATTGTTGCATAAACATCATCGAATGTTGGATAATCTTCACTTGTAATTTTAGTAAAATCTGTATCAAAATCGATTTTATATCGTTTATATGTATCTTGAACGATTTCACTAAACATCGTTAGGACATCTTCTTCGATATCTGGATATAAATATTTCATGAATGCTTTTAATTGTTGAAGAGTTCTTGTTAAAATGGTATAGCCTAGACCTTGAGCAATTTCTTCTTCATCGGCATCAACAACAACTTCAAGAGGGTTGATCATACCGAAGTCGCCACCTTTTCCTAAATCTAGGAAATCGCCGCCTAAAGAACGAGTCATTTCTTCTAACTCTCCTTCTGGGTCAATACAAACAACTTTGCAACCATTTCTTAAATGCGTTCTAAGAAGTAATTTGGCTGCGGTTGATTTACCTGAACCAGAGGTACCAAGTAAAATCATGTTGGCATTATTACGATTATTTTCTTTCTTAATTTGATATAAGAATTGATTAAATAATACAACACCACCAGAGAAATCTACACCAAAAAGTGTGGCATCTCCTGGATCTTTAATACTATCAAAAACAAACGGATACATAGCTGCGACCGTAATAGAAGGTATCGGCGTTCCAATTCTTGTTTCGATATCTTGTTTAGGGAAGATTGGGATAATTGATTTTAGTACTTTTTCTTGTTCAAACATTAAAGAAATTCCCCGCATTCCCAAGGCATCTAAGTAAGTACGTACTTGCATTTTCTTTAACTCTAAATCTTCTTTATTATCAGCGCTAATCATAACATGCATTTGAAAATCAAAGATTCTGGCTTGAGTTGCAGCAAGCATTGATATGAATTGCTCTAATGATTCATAATCTTGACGAATACGTTCTTGAATTGTTTTATCTCTTTCATTTTGATAACGCATTTTTAAATCAGCGATTTCTTTATTTAACATTCTTTGTAAAGTACTAAATTCAATTGGGATATGTTTTATTGCTACTTTTACCCCACTAATACTCGTAATATCCGATAAATAGCCTACATAGATACTTTTGGGATAAGAGATAATCGTCATAATCGTACAATATTTACCGCCAAGCGTAAATTCTGTTGGTTTGAACTCCATTCCTTTTGGAGCAATTTCACTTTTTATTTTTGCCATTAGCTCATCACCGTCCCAAATGTTGTATGAACACCACCATTTAAGAAATTATCTAGAATCATTCTTAAATCATCGTTGGATACTTGATTAGAATTAAGTCCTGAGTTTGCTAAACCACTTATTAAAGTGTGTAAATTCTTTTGAATTAACTCCATTCTTTTTTCTTTAAATAATATAAAATATTCGGTATCAACGACGTTGTATTCAGCACTCATAAACATATTTGCTTTATTAATATCTTCCATGATCAATTTTTTTTGAATTGGACTATCCGTATTGTTATATAAAATTTGTAGATTGGATAAATAAAGTCCGATATCAACGGGACGATCAGCGATAATTAGCCAAAATTCAAAACTAATTGAATTATAAAAGTTTCGTAAATTACCAATAATTGCATTTTGAAGTCCTTGATCGACAATAAATATGTTTCTAGGATGTACTTTTACACCAGTCACATATTCGCCTGTATCTAACTGAATCATTCCATTTAATATTTGTTTAATTGGTAACCAATCTTCTGTAAAAGGTGAATTACTTATCTTCGCCATTTTGATAGCACCATCCTTTCCAATAATATTTTCTTCTTTCACTAAAATAAGTATATATATTTACAATAAATTGCAATACATTATGATAATTAGGTACTGGCATTACTAAAAAGCCGGTAATTAAAGCTGGTGATAATATCAGTAACATTACCCCAATACTTGCACTTTGAATTGCTAATAATAAAATTAAAGTAATACCAACGCCAGAACCAAATAATATTAGATCTACTGGAGTAAAAAAGCCTAGTATTAGTTGAGATTTTTTAGAATTGGCAGGAATTAAATAATTATTCACACTACTACCTCCTAATTTTACTTATTTATTATATCATATTTATTTTTAAAGGGATAGTAGTAAATAAAAAGAAAACATTTTTTGTTTTAATGTTTTCTTCCAAATTCTTCTAAATAATCATGAGATGCTTTAGCTTTAGCGTATTCTTCAGATGATTCCATAAGCTTTCTAGTTTCATTAATTGCTTTTAATGTGTATTCATTATTTGCTTGGTTATTCTTAAGAATATTTAAATTATATTTTAATTGACTTAAAAGTACTAATAAATTATTATTTGTTTTTTCAGAAAAATCCTTTGCTTTTAAAATTAATTCAATTTCTGTTTCACTCAAACTAACTGCTTTTCCGCTTGAATTTTTTAATTTTCCAGCTTTTATTGAATTTAATGAATTTACATATGTAACATAAATTTCGTAACAATCATCTATTTCTTTTCCATCAACTTTTAACATTCCTTTTCCTAATATTATTGCATTTGCATATAATATCCATGCCTCATTTAAAAAATCGGCTAATTCTTTATTAAAAAATGTAATATCATTAATATCTATTCTTTTTTTTAATAGTGAATTCAAATAATCGTTCATTTCTTTGTAATTTGCGCGAAATATTTCTTGGCCATTTTTATTAATCCAATTATTTTCTATAACCGAATCTCTTTGTTTGATTTTTTCTATAGCCTTTTTTTTTATTAATTCATATGCATCAATAAAAAATTGATTATCTTCTATTATAAGTTCTATTTGTCGAATTCGTTCTAGTATTTTTGAAATTATCTGTTGTTTTTGAGCCATTCTATATTTTATTTCATTTTCTTTTGCAAGTTCATAATGTTGAATTTTATTATCAAGACTCTCTTTTTTTGTCTCTAACCCTAAACTTTTTCTTAGCTTATCTTCAAAAATTCCCAATTATTTTTCACTTCTTTCCGCTATCACTAATTTTATTAGCTTTATCTGAAGCCTTATATTTTTGATATTCAGGAGAAGTTTTAGCAGCAGTTTTTAACTCTTCTAACTGTGCTATTAAACGATCAATTTGAGTATTTTGATCATTATAAGGCGTTTTCGTTAATTCTGTATTAAAAATATTAGTATCAACTAAAGAATTATTAGATTTAGATAATTTATCGAGTCCACTTGCTGTACCATTTCCTTCGAATAGTTCCATATTAGTTATATCGATTGTAGGATCAATGTGTTCAAATTTTCCAGTTGTGGCGTTGTAGTAACCATTGACCGTACTATAAAAATCTACAGCTTGTTGGAATAGCGATCCAATTTTGGTGTTAGGTCCTTTGCTAATTTCTGCATTAGCATATTTTACCCATAGCCTGTCTTCTGCTTCTTTTAATTGTGTGCTTAAAGCTGCTAATTCGGTTTGAGAAGCGCCAGCATTAATTCTACTTTGATAGAAATCTGATAAGGCTTTGTAGTTGCCGCTAGCTACAACTTTTCCATCATAAGTTAAGGCATCTGTAAAAGCTGAATCTCCTTCTGCAATTTTATCTCTAGCTTCTGATTTTATTTTGCTACGATAATCAATAAATTTAGCATTAACTCCTTGAAATTCTTTTAACTGTCTAATCTCTTCTTCAATTCCAGAAATGGCTTGCTTATTTAAATCTTTTTGATGTTGTAAATTATTTAGTCTTTGTTCATCCATAACTACTGAGGAATTTGCTCCAATAGTATCAATGATGTTTCCTTTATCATCTCTTATTTGAATATCTCTACCTGTATCATTTGTTACACTTTGAAGTTTTCCACTAATGCTGCGACCTCTTTCAATATTTCTATCTGCTTGTTCTAATTTTGTACCAAGACCAAATGCTTGACGTATTCTATCTGTTGTTCTATCACCAAATGTTGCTCCTTGTTCTCTTGCTAATGCATTAGCTAATCTTCTACTACGTTGATTTCCAATGCTTCTTAAGTTACCACTTTTATCTGTTTCATTCATTGCTCTAAATCCTGCTAATGGGGTTCTTCCAGCAACGGCACCGCCAACAAAAGCAGCAGCATTTTTCATATTGCCAAACATCTTAAATTTACTACTATCTAATCCAGTAATATCTTTTAAAATTTTAGGAGCTTGTTGGATAAATAAAATTATTCCTAAAATGATAAATAATTGTGCAAATAGTTTTATAGTTAAAGCATCACTACCGGTCCAAACATCATTAAAGATTGTGGTGAAATTTTGTACTACAATGTTAATAATTAATACACCAAAGAATAATATTGCTAACCTTATAAACACTTCGACATAGGTTGATATCGTTGCTTTTAACCAATTTGAAAACACTTTATTTCCTTGTTCTCCAGGCATAATTCTTGCTAGGATTGGTAAAGGGGCTATTAACTGGAATACAGCAAGTTTTACCAAACGTAAAGCTACATCAAAGCAATAAGATATCATTACAATTAAAACACAGACACCAGCTATTGTTGAAATAATGTAATAATAAGTAACACCACCATCAACAATATTATCCGCTAAATCTGTAATTGCAGTTAGAGATCCTCTGTTAATCATAATATTCCAAAATTCGTCAAAACTGCCACTTCCGGAAACGCCATATGCGGAATAGTTCACTTGAATGTTGGAACAATCAAACCCATCTGAACTATTTTCATTTGGTGTACAGTTTGCATAGTTTGGATGCAAAAAGGCTCTTAAAACATTGGAAGCAATTTCGATTCCACCTCGTTGTATTAAATCTTCAGAGCTTACAGTTTGATTTCCAATGGTAGTTGTAGTTCCTAAAATTAATTTTCCTATTGTGTTATTTTCTAAAATAGATGTTTGAAATCTCATAGCAAAACTAAATATCGTTGGTATAAGTGCAATTAAAACAATGGATATAATTACATCTTTTATAATTGTAGCTGGAGATTTTTTCCCTTTAACTGCATCATCTGGATTAACCATAGATCTTAATAAAGAGTATGCTAATAAAAATAGTACAACTACTCCTATAATAATATAGATTCTATTAATTAAAGCATCAACAGAAAATGTATTATCTAATATATCTACTCTACATAATACTAAAATAATTTGATAAACCCAGCTAATTAAAGAGTAAACAATTGAATCTAGGAAAAGCAATATTCCGGTAAAGAAACTTGCTAGTGCGTTTCCAATGGACTCAAGTGGATTCCACCAAGCTATTAACATGTTTATCCCTCCTATCTTTTTTATTCAATACCACAAGTTGGATCTGTTGATATGATACCTAATAAATCTAATATGAAATTAATAATTGTTGGTAAAAAGAATATGATAACCGCTATTATCAATCTTTTTACAGCAGTTTGTAAAGCTCTTTTTAGAGCATCATCTTTATTTGATGTAACAGCTTTCACAAAATCTACAATTGTAAAAACTAGTAATAACACAATCGCAGCGTATTTTAATAGTTGAAAAGCAAAATTTAAATAATAAGCAGGATCTGTATCATCTGTTATTAATCCTAAATAGCTTTCACAATTGTTTCCAGTTTCCCATTCTAAGCCACTTTTAAATTGGGTATATGTTGCTTCTAATTCTTCTTTAGAAACACCTGCTTCAGCTGCTGCTTCTTCTGTTGCTTCCAAATTAGCTTGAGCTTGTTCACATAATTCAGCATTATATTCTTCTCCACTACAGTATCTTTCTATTTCATCTCGTGTATCATTATAATATTGATTATAGTTTGTATCTGTTGATCCCGCCGAAGAATTATTTCCGATTGTAGAAGAACTTAATGTAAATAAATCATCAGAATTGCTATTACAAGCAGCAGAATTTCTGGATGTTTCACATAAAACAATTTCTTTTGCATCACTTAATTCACTAGTAACAAATACTCCTTTGGAACAAGCATCTGTATTGAAGCTATTATCTTCTTGGTAGCTACTTCTTGTAAGTCTATGATAAATACTATAATATTGGACACCATTAAACATAAAATTAGTATTATAATTATAAATGCCATTTATTGTATTTAGTGGTATTGTTCCACTATTACATCTACTAACAACACTTGAAGAATAGCAATAATTAACATTATTTTTTATATATTCAATTCTATAAGAAATTTCAGCATCTCCCGTTGCGGCACCAACGTTATAATATGTAATCTTTACTTCATCATTCCCATTTTCATAATTACATGTAAGTGTTTTAACGCTTCGATCTACTTCTGCTTCAGCAACGATTAATGGTGCAAAAAACAATATTAATAGTATACATAACTTCTTCATTCTAATCACCTAACCTTCTACATGCATCATCGGTTGGCTCTAACATACAGTGTGTACATGTTGCAAAAGTACCATTATATAAATCATCTTCGCCTACTAATTCAACAATGAAATTTAAAAGCGTAGGTACAAAGAATATGATAATACCAGCAATTGCACGTAACACTAATTTTTTTGTAGATTTCTTTATTTCATCATCTTTACTGGCTATTACAGCTTTTCCTAAATCAATACATCCAAAGACAATTAAGATAATCGGAATCAATATTTTTAAGAAGAAAAATACCCAGCCTAAAGTTGTGAAGACTCCTTGAACTGTACCTTCACAAAAATTATCAATATTAAATGCATTATCATTACTATTATTATTATTTCCTGTTCCTGATCCTCCACTAGATCCTTCATTACTTGAATTTGCTAACGTAAAAGTTGTGCAACCTACTGCAGAAGCTATATATCCATTCCTATTACTGTTATATACACTACTTGCAATACCACAACTAATATTTTCACCAATATCATAAATCTCTAAAGTTCCCGTTCCTGTTACATTCATATCAATAGATATGGTATTTACTAAACCACAATCAATATTGCCTTCACTATCAAGAAAATCCGTTCTACGTATTTTCCTTATACTACTATCATTCGTATTTGATAAAACTCCATTATTATAACTTTTATAAGATCTTGTTACATTTGTAAAATCACAACTTATTGCTCCACTTATATTACATCTATAAGTAAATTCTTGGCCATCTACTGTTCCTGTATAAGTACACACTTCAGCACTCGCACTACTTAAAGTTACAAAACTAATAACAAAAGCAAATATTAAATACTTTAAGCTCTTCATAAACTCCTCCAATATATATTAAAAAATATTATTTAAAATTAACCAATTTAATTATAACATTGTTTTATGTAAAAAAAAAGAATTTTTATTGCTTAAACCACAATTTAGAGTATATAATATAATAAAGTTTTGAGGTGAAGTAGATGAAAAAAGAAATTAGTGAATATCAAAATATCCATTTAATTGGGATTGGTGGAGCTAGTATGTATGCAATTGCTGCTATGTTAAAACATGATGGAAAAGTAGTTAGTGGTAGCGATATGCAAGTATCCCATAATACCGAATACTTAGAAAGTATCGGAATTCCTGTTGTGATTGGGCATGATTTAGAACTGGTTAAAAATAGCGATTTGGTTATTTATACGGCGGCGATTTCCCCTGATGATCCTGAACTTGTTTGTGCTCGTGATTTACACATCGAATATGTTGAAAGAGCAGAGTTTTTAGGAGAATATACCAAACAATATGAAAATTTAATTTGTATTAGTGGAACTCATGGTAAAAGTACAACCACTAGTATGATTGCCTCTGTCTTTTTAGAAGCTAATTTAAATCCAACGATTCATATTGGGGCTTCTCTTCCTAAAATTCATGGTAATTATTATATTGGTGGAAAAAAATATTTTATTTTAGAAGCTTGTGAGTATGTTGATTCTTTTTTACATTTTCATCCTACAAGTGAAATTATTTTAAATATTGACAATGATCATTTAGATTATTTTAAGACAGTTGAAAATACGAAAAGATCTTTTCAAAAGTATATCAATTTATTACCCAAAGATGGATTTTTAGTGGTAAATGCGGATGACGAAAATAGTCGCGATTTAGATACTACACACACCCAAGTTCATACTTATGGGATAGAAAATCAAGCCGATTTTATGGCCAAAAATATTGTATTTTCAAAGTTAGGCTTCCCTACTTTTGATGTTTATTTTCAAGATGAGTATCTCGATACCTTTACCCTTGGCGTTTTAGGACGTCACAATATTTTAAATGCTTTAGGAGTCATTGCTATGAGTATGAATTATCATATTGATATACCAATTATTAAAAAAGCGTTAAAAGAATTTAGTGGTGTTGGTAGACGATTTGAATATCTTGGTGAATATCATGGAGCGCATATTTTTGATGATTTTGCTCATCATCCTACTGAAATTGAATCTACTTATGAATCTAGTAAATCTGTTGCTCATCATGAGGTTTGGGCTGTATTTCAATCTCATACTTATAGTAGAACTTATGAACATTTACAGGCTTTTGCTGATGTATTAAGTAAGTTTGATCATATTATTATTTGTGATATTTATCCAGCTAGAGAAACTAATATTTGGAATGTAAAAGAAGATGATTTAGTAAAATTAATTTCAAAAGAAAATAAGAATGTTAAACACATTCCCACTTATGAAGAAATTGCTCTTTATTTAGAAGAACATGTAAAACCAGATGATCTTATTCTTACAATTGGTGCTGGGCCTATTAATAAGGTTGCAGAAATTTTGTTACAAAAAAAGGATGCTAAAAAATAAGCTTAGCATCTTTTTCATATTGTTTTTTTAACACGAAAGCTTAACATATCGGTAGTAATAGAATATTTAGTGAGTGTAATAATATCTATTTTCTCTGGTTTATCTATTAGTCTTTCATATGAATTTGACTTTATTTCTCTTATTAGTTCCCTTTTTGATAAATTATTTTTAATGCATAAATTAATGTAATAATTTCTTTTGTTTTCATCTTTAATAGGCAATAAAATAGCTATTAAAGTCCAAGATAGTTGCGCCACTGGCACAAGATTTGGAAATAGTAAATAAAATTATTTCTTTTATTTTCATCTTTTATTGATATTAAATAGCGATAATGAGGCCAAGTATTGGGAAAGTTAAATAAAACTTTCTAAATCTTGATAAATTGGTATAATCATAGCCTTTCCCATAAACTTCAGTTAATTTAATTGACCATTTTTTGATTAATTTATCTCCATATTTAGCATGTGATGAATCACCTTGGGCTTCTATTAACAATCGTCCAATTTGTCAATACGTTGTTACAAGTTCTTGATTTTCCTCTAAATTTCTTACTCTCTTGTTAACTTCATTTTTCTTAATTAAATGTTCAATTTCTTCGTAATATTTTTCTTCTTTCATTGGAACTCCTTGTTCCTGTTTTATAGCATATTTTTTCTGCTCTGTAAATACTTTGGAGGCTTTTTGGTCCCCGTTTTTTAGATTCATGACAAAATACAATAAAAAAGACAAGATTTCTCTTATCCATTTTTATTTGTTTCTAAAGTTATTTGATAATCATCTAAAACTTTTAATAATTCTTCTTCTGTTTTTACTTTACAAATTAAGTCTTTAATATTTTTTGCATCTGGCATTCCTTTTAAATAGGCAAGTGCATGCGTTCTTATTTCTAATAAAGCTAACTTCTTGCTTTTATCTTCTTTTAATAGTTGATAATGATGTTTTATCATAGCTATTTTTTCTATGTTCGATGGTTCATCTATTTGGCCATTTTCTAAATATTCATTGCATTCTTTAAATATCCAAGGATTTCCCATAGCAGCACGACCAATCATTACTGCATCGCATCCTGTTTGTTCTAACATATCTATGGCTTTGTTTGGAGAAGTAACATCGCCATTGCCAATCACCGGAATCGATACACTCGTTTTTACTTTTTTGATCATGTTCCAATCGGCAGATCCGGTATAACCTTGAGATCTAGTTCTGGCATGAATAGATATGGCACTTGCTCCTGCTTCTTCACAAATATGAGCAATTTCTGGAGCATTGATATGCTCTTCATCCCAGCCACTACGTATTTTTACAGTAACAGGAATATCAACAGATTTTACAACTGCTCTTACAATTGCTCTTACTTTTTCAGGATCTTTTAAAAGCGCACTTCCTGATGAGGCTCTTAGGGCCACTTTTGGTACTGGACAGCCCATATTGATATCAATGATTTTTATCGGATAAAGATTTGTTAATATTTTGGCAGCGGAAGCCATTACTTCGGGATTGGATCCAAATATTTGCACCCCAACCGGTATTTTAATTTTTTCTAAGCCATTTAACATTTCTAATGTTTTCTTGTTGCCTCTTACAATTGCTTCCGCACTTATTAGTTCCGTAAATGCTAGTCCGCAGCCCATGTCTTCCACAATTTTTATATAAGAAGGATCGGATATTCCAGCCATGGGGGCTAATACAAAACGACTAGAGATCGAGATATCTTTAATCGTAAAACTATTTTTCAATCTCAACCTCGTCACCTGTTTTAAGAAGGAAACAATTGGCATCGTCTTTATCAAGGTGGATTTCAAAATAACCATTGCTACTTACTTTTACAAACGCTTCCATGATACCACCTTTATCATTATTGACAATTAATTTTACCATATCTTCATGCTTTAATCCTAATTCTTCAGCTTTTTTCTCATTCATATGAACATGTCTTTCAGCTTGAATACATGCATCTTTTAAGGTTACTTCTCCTTTTGGACCAACAATGGTAATCGTTTCACTATCTTCTAAATCACCACTCTCTCGAACTGGTGGGTTTATGCCTAACAGATAAGCATCTGATCTTGATATTTCTACTTGGTTATATTTTCTTAAAGGACCTATTAATCTTACATTTGGGATTTCCCCTTTCTCTGTTTTTAAGGTAACCGTTTGAAAAGAAGCAAACTCCCCTATTTGATTTAATGGCCTTTTAATAGAAAGTGGTTCATCAAAAAGTTCATCATATATTTCTTTTGTTAAATGCAAATGTCTATTACTAACTGCAATTTTTCCAATTATTTTTTCTTTTTTCTTTTCCATATTCATCACTCTTTTCTATTCTTTATTTTACCATTTTTTCCGAAAAAAAAGAAGATTATTTTAAATTCTTCTTAATTTCTTCTAAAACATCTAGCTCACTAAAGTAATACTTTACTCCTTTTACATCTTGATATTCTTCATGACCTTTGCCAACTAAAAGGATTAAATCCCCTTCTTGGGCATTCTCGCACGCATATTTAATGGCATCCGCACGATCGGGAATTTCAATATATTTGGCACCTACTTTATCAAGTCCTACTTTTATATCTTGGTTAATACTACTTAGTTCTTCAAATCTAGGATTATCTTCCGTTATGATACAAAAGTCAGATGCTCCCCCAATAATTTCACCTAAATTATATCTTCGCTCTTTTGGACGATTGCCCCCACCACCAAAGACACTAATGAGTCTTTTGGGTTTATAGGCTCTTAAGGTTTTTACAAGGCCTCTCATACCATCTTCCGTATGAGCATGATCAATTAATACTCTAAACTTTGGTGTTGATAAAGCAATTTCCATCCGTCCTCTTACTTTAATTGTTTCTAAGGCTTCTTTTGCTATTTTTGGATCTACTCCCAATTGATAACAAACAAGTATAGCACAAATCGAATTATATACATTAAATTCTCCTGGCATACATGTTCTAAATGTTTCGGTTATTAAACCTTCCGTACTAAATTCAGTTCCAAAAAAGTCTTTATTATTAATTAGATGAATATTGGTTACTTTTAAATCAGCACTATTATTTACACCATAAGTCGTCATTGGGACAACTGATCCTTTTAGGACTTCTTCTAGATATTCTGAATCACTATTTACTACTATTTCTTTACTGTTTAAAAATAGCTTATTTTTACAGGCTACATATTCTTCATGAGATGCATGTTCTCCTGGAGCAATATGATCCGTTGTTACGTTTGTTAGAACACCAATATCAAAAATAATTCCCGCTAGACGATTTAATTTAAATGCTTGGCTAGAAGCTTCCATTACTACATGAGTAATCCCTTCTTCTAACATTTCTTTAAACGCTTTATGAACATCATAGGATTCTGGGGTTGTATTGTCAGTATGAATGACTTTATCTTTATATTTAATTCCTTGACTACCAATTAATCCACAAGATATGTTTGCTCTTTCTAACATATCTCTAATCATATGGGTTGTTGTGGTTTTTCCTGTTGTTCCAGTTAATGCAATTAATTTTAGTTTTTCAGCGGGATGATCAAAATAGTTAGCAGATGCATATGCTAGAGCAATTCTTGTATCATCTACTTTGATTACTGTAACATCTTCCTTTATCGTAATCATTTTGGATACCATGATTACTTTGGTACCATTTTTAATCGCATCAGGAATATAGTCATGACCATCAGAAGTATAACCTATTAAAGCTACATAAAGGTCATTTTCTTTTACTTTTCTACTATCAAATTTAATATCACTAATCTCTAAATCGTCACTTCCCGCTAAAACTTGATAAGTAATACCTTTTAAAACATCTTTTAACTTTTTCATTTTTCCCTTCCTATAATATGAGAAACATCAATTTCACTTTCAAAAACAAAATGACTTGGCCCCTTCATGTATAATTCACCATTGTCCGCATATTCTATCTCTATAATACCACCGATTTGTTCAACCTCACATTTACGGTTCGTAAGGCCTAGAGTACTTGCAATGACAACTGCCGTAGAGCAACCAGTTCCACAACCAATCGTCTCACCAGTTCCCCGTTCCCATTCTCTTATTTTAATATAATCTTTATTCACAATTTGAGCAAATGTCACATTGGTTCTATTTGGAAAAACTTCACGATCATTTTCAATCGCTGGGCCATATTTGGCAACATCAAAATTCATGACATCATCGACAAATAAAACGGTATGAGGGTTTCCCCAAGATAAACTACTTAATTTAAAGGTTTGATCAAGAATTTTAACACTTTCCATAATAAATTTATCTTTATCTGTATTTACTGGTACTTTTTCTGAATCAAAAATAGGTTTAGAAATGTTGGCACGAATATTGGAAACAACACCATCAGTTATTTCTAGTTCAAGTGTTTTAATGCCTCCTAACGTTTCAATTTTTAAAACGGTTTTATCTGTTAATTTATGATCATAAACATATTTGCCAACACTACGGATCGCATTTCCACACATCTCTGCTTCCGTTCCATCAGGATTAAAAATACGCATTTTAAAATCGGCTACATCACTTGGACAAATAAGTACCATACCATCACTGCCAATTCCAAAGTGACGATCGGAAACGAATCTCGCTAGTTCCGTCAAATTATCTAATTTTTGGTTGATGGCATCAATATAAACATAATCGTTGCCATAAGCTTGCATTTTAGTAAATCGCATAAGAGCCTCCTATTCTAATGCTTGGGCTAGATCATTAATGATATCAGTAGCATCTTCAATACCAACAGATAAACGAAGTAAACGATCATTAATTCCTAATTTTAATCTTTCTTCCTCTGGTACTTCATGGTGAGTTACAACAACTGGATAACAAATTAAACTTTCAACTCCACCTAGAGAACCAGCAAAAATAATCATATTTACTTTTTCTAATACTTTTAGGGCCGTTTCCTTGCTGTCTACTTCAAAAGATAGTAAGCCACCAAAACCGGTTGATTGCTTCATCGTTGTTGCATAATCTTTATGATCTTTTAGACCCGTATAATATACTTTCGTAACCTTTGGATGATTTTTTAAGAACTCTGCTACTTTTAGAGCATTTTCATTGTGTCTTTGCATACGTACTTCTAATGTTTTTATTCCTCTTAGTGTTAACCAAGCATTTAAAGGTGCTAGACATGCACCTTGATAAGTTAAAAAGGTACGCATTGGAGTAAAATATTCTTCCTTATTCGTTATGACAAAACCAGCCATCGTATCATTGTGTCCTTCTAAATATTTTGTTCCACTATGAATGACAATATCGGCACCTAAATCAAGTGGCTTTTGATAATATGGCGTAAGTAACGTATTATCAACAACAACAATGATGCCTTTTTCTTTAGCTACTTTACAAATTTCCGCGATATCTGCGACTTTCATGGTTGGATTGGTTGGACTTTCAATGAAAATCATCTTGGTATTTTCTTTGATGTTTGCCTTAAATAATTCAAAATCACTTAAATCAACAAATGTTGTTTCCACACCACGATCTATCAATTCCGTTTTGGCAATTTCATATGTTCCACCATAAATATCATCACTTGATATTAAATGATCTCCTCTTTTTAAAAGAGAGAATGCACACATAACAGCAGCCATACCACTGGATAGAGCTAGCGCATGCGTACCATTTTCAAGCATAGCTAAAGTACGCTCTAATTCTTCTACCGTTGGATTTTGAAGTCTAGTATAATCATAGCCAAAGGAATCTTGTAAAGCGCGAAAACGGAATGTTGCCGTTTGGAAGATTGGAAAGCTAACAGAACCAGTAAAAGGATCATGTCCTACTGCTCCGTGAACCACTTTAGAACCCATCTTTAAATTCTCTTTCTTATCATATTCTTTGTAGTTTGTAAAATTTTTCATATGAACCTCCTATACAAACATTTATCTAGTTTTAGTATAACATCTCTTTATAAATTGTCAATAAAAGTGTAATCTACTTTACACTTACAATATATGAAAAAAGAAGCTATTTATTAAAAATTAACTTCTTTTTGGTATTTCTTCTAACTGGTAAAGCACTTTTGGCAAATAAGATTTTTTTTATCTTCTTTTGTACTTTGGTATAGTCTTGTAATTTTTCTTAAATTCATACTGATTCCACTATTTTTTTCTTACTAATTGATAAACATCTTCGGATATTTCTTCTACTGTCCTTATTTTATTTTTTTCTACACAATTTACAATATCATAATGATAGAGCTCGGCAAGTTCTAAATAAGCCTTCTCTCCTCTTTTTAAATAATTTTCGTCTTTTTCGGCTTCATCTAGTTTTTCTTTTCTATTTTGTTTTAACTTATAAGCATATTCATAGGGCATATAAAGAAGAATTACTTGATCGGGTCTAGGTAGTTCCATTAACTCATATTCTAGTGTATCTATTTTTTGATACATTTTTAAACGTTCTTCTTTCGTATCAAGCATTCCTCCCCTGTGAGCAAGATTACTAGGGACATAACGATCTAATATCAAAGTATAACCGTCTTCAACGTACTTTTTTATTGTTGGTAATTGATAGCGGCGGTCAGCAGCATAAAACAAAAGAGCTGTCAGACTATCCACTTCACCACCACCTTCAGGAAAAAAACTGTGACTTTCTTTTAAATATTCTTCACACATTTGTGGTTTACCAAGTAGACAAGCGCCAATAATCTTACCGGTTGGAGAGTCATAAACTGGAAATGACATGGTTGCTACTTTTTCCCCACTTGCCTTTAATCTTTCCACTAGTAATTTACTTTGCGTTTCTTTTCCTGAACAATCCGTTCCTTCTATTACAATGATTTTACCTTTCATTTTATCCTCCTATATCTAACATGTTTGTAACTAATATCATTTTCTTTGTGTTCATCCATGATTTCTTTATGATATTTTTTCTTATCAAACTTTGGAAAATAGACATCAGCATCCTTTGTATCATTAATTTCTGTTAATACTATTTCATCTGCTATCTCTAAGAATAATTTATATAGAGAAGAACCTCCTATAATAAATATTGTTTCATTTAATGTTTTTAAATATTTTAATAAGTCTTCAAAATTTGAAAAAGTAATTACGTCTTTATTATCAATTGTGTGATGCGTTAATATAATATGAGTACGGTTAGGTAACATTTTTGGTAATGAAATAAAAGTATTATATCCCATTACTATTTTATGACCTGTCGTTTCTTCTTTAAAAAATTTTAGATCCTCTTTGAAATGCCAAATTAAGTTATTGTTTTTTCCTAATTCATTATTTTTTCCTATAGCTGCAATTATTTTTATTAAAACCATACTATCACCATTTTTAATTTACACAAAATGGGTGCTATTGTCAAGTAACCTTTGATTATAAATTTTTAAAGTCCTTTTAAATTCATTTAAAAACGAATGTAAACTAATTGACATTAAATTTTTCCGCTAATTTCTTCCTTTTTTCTTCTTTTTCTTTATCATTCATTGACTTCTCATTAAATTATTTTATAATAATAATTAGGAGGTAATTATGCAAGGTACGAAAGGTGATCAATATACCAAAGAAATTATTGAAAGAATTTTAAATGAGGGTTGTCTAGATAAGAATCCCAGACCTAAATATAGTGACGGTACTCCTGCACATACTTTGAGTGTTAATCATGGCATGTGTACTTATGATTTAACTAAGGGCGAAAGTCCTCTTATCACTCTTAGACCAATTGCGGTTAAGAGTGCTATTGGTGAGCTTTTATGGATTTATCAAGATGAATCTAACAATTTGGATGTTTTAAGAGATAAATATGGCGTTACTTGGTGGGATGAATGGGATATTGGTAATAGAACAATTGGCGCATGTTATGGTGAAACTGTTAGAAGACACACTCTAGTAAAAGATTTGCTTGAAGGTTTAAAAAATGATCCTGATGGTCGTAGACACATTATTAACATGTGGCAAGTAGATGATTTTAACGAAGCACATGGCTTAAAACCTTGTGCCTATCAAACCGTTTGGAATGTTAGACATGGCAAAGATGGAGTGGATTATTTGGATATGTCTTTATTTCAAAGAAGTAGTGACTTTTTAACAGCTGGATGTATCAATCAAGTGCAATATTTGGTATTTCTTTATCTTGTTGCTAGACACACAGGTTATACACCAGGCAGATTTACATGGTTTTATAATAATATTCAAATCTATGATAGACATATTGAACAAGCTCGTGAAATGTTAAAAAGAGAACCTATTGATTGTAATCCGACAATTTGGCTAAATCCAGATAAAACAAATTTTTATGATTTTACGCAAGATGATATTAAGGTGGAGGGATATCCTAGAGTTTTAATTAAAGAAAAAAATCCCCAAATGAAATTTGATTTGGGAATATAGGTCTTCATGACCTTTTTTCTTTGCTAAAAATTATTTTGTACCTACTTTTGTTTTATATTTATCAATCACTTTATTCATATAACGGAATCCATATTTTTCAAAGGAAGAATCCTTTAATAATTGTTCATAATTAGCCTGTGGATCTTTTATTTTTTCTTGTAAGTAATCGAGAGCTTGCTCTTTTGTTAATGGTTTAAACATAATACAATCATCAAATCTTCCTAAGAATTCTTCACTAAATTCTTCCGTTAAATCTTTTTCTTGTGAAATAAAACCAACACTATTATTTTTATAAGCGTTTGAGGTCATGATAATGAGCGTGTGAGAAAAATCAATCGCTTCGCCATGAGCATCATGAATCACTCCTTCATCCATAATTTGTAAAAATAAATTCATTACACTTGGGTGGGCTTTTTCTAATTCATCTACTAAAATAATAGAATATGGATTATATTTTACTTCTTTTAAAATGAATGGATCGTCATAACCAACATAGCCACCATGAGTACCAATTAATTTACTTATCGAAGTTTGCTCTTTATATTCACTCATATCTAGGCGAATTAAATGATTTTTGGTTACTTTACTTAATATTTTTACACAAGAAGTTTTACCAACACCACTTGGACCTGTAAGAAGAAGTTTGATACTGCGTTCTTTTTCATAGAAAATTGCTACATTTTCAATGATTTTATTTAATGCTTCGTCTTCATATAAAATATTAGCATATAACTCATCTTTTATTTTTTCTAGTAATTCTTTTTTATTCATAAAGAGTGGTATATTACTTTTATTTTCAATCACTTTTAAAATATCATCTTTCGTTATTTTTATTTCTTTCTTTTCTTTTAACCGATTCATTTCTTCTTCAATATCATTTATTTTTAAACAAGTATCTAGTGCTTTATCAAACATATTATCTAAAACATATTTTTCTTTTAACTCTTTTAGTTCTTTTACCTTTTTTTCTAAACCAACTAACTCTTCTTTTTCCATAATTCTTCTTTTTACGTATGCACAAACACTATCTAACAAATCAATGGTTTTATCGGGATTTTTCTTTTTAAATAAGTATTTACTAGCAAGTTCGGTAATATCTTTGATATTTTCTTCTGTTATCTTGATATTGTGATGATTTTCATAACTGGATTTTAGTCCCATTAAAATTTCTTTTGTTTCTTCTAAGTTTGGTTCTTCCACTAAAATGGTTTCAAATCTTCTTTCTAATGCTTTGTCTTTAGCTATAAAGCGCTCATATTCTTCGGTTGTAGTTGCCCCAATTACTTTTAAGTCTCCTCTTGCTAAGTATGGTTTTAGAATATCACCGGCATTAATTGCTCCTTCGGCACCACCAGCGTTTACCATTGTATGAACTTCATCAATAAAAAGAATGATATTTTTATTTTTGATGACTTCTTTAATAATTTTGGTTAATCTTTCTTCAAATTCACCACGATATTTAGTACCACTTACTAAATCTCCCATCGGTAACTCTATTATTTTTTTGTTTATTAAACTAAAAGGAACTTCTTGGTTTTTGATTCTTCTGGCGAGTTCTTCAACAATCGCTGTTTTTCCTACTCCAGCTGGACCTATTAATAAAGGATTGCTTTTCTTTTTGCGAAGTAATACTTCGATCACTTCATTTATTTCTTTGTCTCTTCCTATTACTTCATCAAATTCACTGGCAACATCATTTAAAACGCGACCGACATTTAAGATCTCTAATTTTTCATTTTTAATATCTTGTGGTCTTACTTTTAATTCATCATATAAATCATCTAAATTGATATTCATGCCAATCATGATGCGAATCGCAATTCCTTCTCCTTCATCTAGCATTGCAATCATTAAATGACTTTCGGTTACTACCCCTTTATTATTTTCTTTTGCATCACTTAGAGCTGTTGATAAAATTCTTTTTAATAAGGGAGTGTATAAATTTACTTCGATATTTTTTTTTGGAATTCCAACAATGTTAATGAGTTCACTTCTAAACTTTTTATAAGTTAATCCAGCATCTTCTAATACTTCTTTCGTCTTGCTATCCCCTTTTAATATTGCTAGTAGTAAATGTTCACTTCCTACATAAGGGTGTGATAATTCTTCTCTTTCTTTTTCTGCTTCTTTTAATAATTTACTTCCTATAAATCCAAAGTTATTAAACATAAGTGCCTCCTATTCATTCTATTCTAAATATGTAAAAAAAAGACCTAGTTTATTCAAACTAAATCTTATCTTTGTTAATTATATGGAAAAATTCTCGATCATTTAAGTGATGGAAGGCGATTTCTGGTTTACATTTATTTAACTCGTGCTGTTCTTTCCAATAAAATTTGGCATTTTCTTTTTCTTCTTGATTGATAATACCGTCTTGTTCATAAACTTGAGGATTCTTAAATTTTAATTCATGGATGATTAATATTTCGTGATAAGGCGTATGTGTATAACGAGAAATAAAGAAATTTTCGATCATACCTACACTTCTAATATATTCTGTTTCTTCGCCTATTTCTTCTAATATTTCTCTTTTAAGGGCAGAAATACTATCTTCTCCTAGTTTACATCTACCACCTACTAGTCCATAATAATCTACTTGATTATTTTTCTCTACTAATATTTTATTTTCATTACGAATGAGGGCAGCAACACGGAAATTAAAAGTATAGTCTTCCCCTTTAAAGTTAATATCCATTTACTTTTCTCCTTTTTCATAACTAATTTTTTTTACATTACCAAGAAGTTGATAGGCTAGCGTTTTTCTATTTAGAATCATTGCCCCATCATCATAAATGGCATAAATGTCCTTTTCTTTTTCCTCGGCAATCTTCTTTAATTTTTCTAAATATTGTTTATTATTAGATGTGTGAACATCGATGTAGAATGGATCTTTTAACATACCAAAGCCATCATAGAAAGCAAAATATTGATAATAATTATTTTTGGCAGTTATAAAATAGCGTTCTAAATGTAGTACTGCTCCGGCACTTTCACCAATCACTAATCCTTTAAAATATTTGATATCATATAATAAATCAAATTTATGAACGACTAAATTAAAAAACATTTCGGGATTACCACCAGGAAGGATTAAGCAATCGGCTTCTTTTATTTTTTCTTTTAAATGATTTTTTTCTTCATCATAGGGATTACTAATATAAATATTTTCCTTTTTTACTTTTAATTCTAACAGCGGATTTACATATTTATTATATTTTGGTTCTCCTTCTTTAAAATATTCTTCGCTAAAACGCTTCTTATCTAATTTGGTAGGAAAAGCCCAGGGTAAGATCACTACTTTACTTTTTTCATTTAGTTTGGTTTGTAAAAAGTCATGGCTTAATTCATAACCTTTGGCAATTTTACTTACTAATACACTATCCATTTTATTTTCCTCTTTTCAAAATTCTTAATTGTTCTTGCATATTAAACCGCTTCATCGCAGTCGCTAAATCTTCTTCTAAACTCTGATGAACTTTAATCTCTTCTTTTAAATTATATAATAGCTCTCTCTTTTTTTCTAGCGGTAATTTAGCAATTCCTTTAAAGATAGAGTTTTCATATTCTTTTTCTTTTCTAAACCACTTAATATTCATTAAAATACCAATTTTTTTAACTAATAATTGTTCTTCACTAGAAATACTAGAAGGAAGTGCATTTAATCCGGTTAAAAAAGGTGTTCCTACTAAAACGGTTTTGCTTTCTTCTCTCAAACTTTTTTCAAGTAATCCGACAAGATATAATTGATATATTTCATGATTTCCACAAATTACTACTTTTTCTGGTTCCTTAAATAATAATAAATATAATCCCCATAAGAAATCAATGTCAATATTATAATTTTTATGTTGATAAGTTATAGAAATTCCGGTGTTTCTCGCTCTAGAAATGACTTGATAACTGTTATTTAACATATTTTTAAATGTTTTCGCATCTTTGTTTAAATAATCTGGCATAAAAGTAACTTGAGGATTTTTAATTTTGGCATAATTCATTACTAAAGCATCTTTTTTTGTTAACGTACAGATTGTTTTACAATGAGGGCAAATGATTTTTCCGTCTTGCATAATAAAGTCTCTTTTATTGGGATTCATTGTTGCTAAATTCTTTTCTTCCATATCAATGATTCCACAAGCACAAGTATAACTTTTTATTTTTCGCTCTTCAATGAAACCTTTTGAGATTAACTTTTCTACTAAATCTAATAATTCTTCTTGATGAAGTTTATCTAACCAAATTTGGCCATCTAACTTAAAAGATGCATATACTTTTAGATATTCTTCTAAATCCTTTTGGCGATTGTGATAGGAATCTAGGGCATTAATACCAAGATAAAAGTTAGCGCCTAACATACTTGCTAGGGTATCGCCAATAATCGGAACGGTAAATCTAGCTAATTCATAGTACTTTCTGGGTGATAATGGTAATGTGATTACTGCTCTATTCATTTATTTTCCTCCTTAATCTATTTAAGATGTTCTTTAATTCTTGTTGCATTTCTTGATAAGCTTTGATCAATTCTTTATTTACATATTTTTTTATATCATTATCATAATGAATACTAAATATTTCTCCTGCTTGTTCTAGGGTGTAGGCAAGATGTTCTACTTGATCTAAGTAAGCATATATTTGTCTAAATTCTTCTTTGGAGACAATTTTTAAAAATTTCTCATTTTTTAGGAAAGCGATTAAATTAAAATATGGTATATCCTCGTGATTTAAAATTAAATAACATCTTACTAATTCTAATGTATTATAAATTTGATAGTACATATTGGTTTGATATTTTTTTTCACATTCTGTTCAGAATCATTTTCTATTCTTTTTTCTAAATCGATAATTTGTTTTTTTAACTTTTGTTTCATTATTTGCTTCTTTTCATAATGAAGTAATGATGCATAAACTTGATTCCAAACTTCTTCTTTGTTGATAGCTAAAAAATTATGGGCCCATTCTCTATTTTGATTTTTGATTTCTTTTTTTAGATAATGGGTAAATGATCTTAAGCTTTTGGAATTTCGGTAGTTTAAATAGAATCTTTTTTTCGTGGTTGGATAAAATGTATAGGAACGAGACCAATCTTGGTATTTCAGAGTTACGGTTAACTCTCTTTTCGTTTGAACTTTCATACATTTCTTAAGATTTTTCTTACTTAATTTGGTAGTAATAACGGCATGGATGCGGTTTCTTTTGATGTGAGATAAAACGGAAGCTAGATAAAGATAAATTTCTTCTTCGATTGCGAGGTGCTTTTTTAAGTGATTGGGATAAATAAAGTGAAGATCTAAATCACTATCAAAGCGATTAGTTCCTCTAGCAAAGCTTCCCGTTATGACAATAAGAACAGGATATCTTTCAAAATCTGGGAATTCTTTTAAAAGTTCTTTTAGCAAGTGAATTGTTTTTTCTTTTTCTTCTTCAATTGTTTTTATTTTATTATTAAATACAAAATGGGTTTCTTCTTCTTTTACGGTGATTGGTTTTATGGTATTTAAAACATGATCAATTTGAGCTTTTTCTTTTGCTTTTAATTCTAAAATAATATTATCATCATTATATTCTATTTTCTTCATGATTTTATTAGAAGGTCTTTTAAAGATAATGGATAGATATTTAGTTCTTTTATTTTATCTTTCTTTATCCAAAAGAGTTCTTCTTTTCCCTCCTTTGTTTTAGGCATATTTAACTTTTTAGAACAACTCATCTCAAAAATAAAGAAGTATTCATGAATGGGCACCTTTTTTTCATAAAAGTTTTCTAAAAAAGTAAAATAAGTGGGATTTATATCTAGACCCAATTCTTCTTTTATTTCTCTTTGGATACTTTCTGTGATTTTTTCACCAAATTTTACATGACCGCCCGGTAAGACATAATAGTCATTTTCCATCTTTTTTAAAAATAATATTTCTTCTTGATAAGTTAAAATAAGACCGACACGAATATTAATTTTGTGGTTATGATAAATAAATGCTAAATCCATAGAACCCCTCCGTTTTTCGTATTATATCACTAAGTCATTCGCTTGTAAATGAAAAGAAATTAGGGTTTTATTCACTAATTTCTTCTATTTTTAAAAAGTTGGTTAATCTGATATTGTTGATTGCTGGTAAGCCGCCAGTAATAATAATTTTATCTCCATTTTCTAGTTTGAAATAATCAATTGCTTTTTCTCTTACTAAATTTACAAGTTCATCCGTGTCATCCATTAATGGTACAAGTGTTGTATATACACCATAATTAAGGGCTAGACTTCTAGCAACACTTGCGGTTGTACAAGTAGCTAAAATTGGACATTTTGGTCTAAAATTACTAATCATGCGCGTGCTATATCCACTGATGGCTTCGGCAACAATTGCTTTTACATCAACATAATTGGTTAAATCAACAGCACCTTTGGCAATACACTCTGTCCGACCAATTTTACCCAAATAGCTAAAGTGATTTTCACTATGTTCTTCGGCATCCATGGCAATACTGGCCATATATTTAACTGTTTCTACTGGATAAGCACCTACCGTTGTTTCGCCACTTAGCATGACTGCATCTGTTCCATCCAAAACCGCGTTGGCAACATCAGTAACTTCGGCACGAGTAGGTCTTGCATTTTTCTTCATACTTTCTAACATTTCTGTTGCGACAATACAAAATTTGCCATGTTCTCTTGCTTTTCTAATGATACGTTTTTGATATACAGGTAAAAGAGAAATTGGTACTTCTTCACCTAAATCACCACGTGCTACCATAACGCCATCCGAAACTTCTAAAATTTCATCTAAATGATCAATTCCCGTTTTACTTTCAATTTTAGCAATAATTTTCATTTGGCTATTTTGCTCATCAATGATCTTTCTTGCTTCTAGCACATCTTCTTTTGTCGATACAAATGATAATGCTAAAAAGTCACCGTTATTCTTACAAGCATAGATAATATCTTCTTTATCTATTTCACTAATAAATGGAATATCAAGTTTTACGCCGGGAACAAATAAACTTTTTCTACTTTTTAAAATACCGCCATTTATAACTTTGCAAGTAACACCATCACTCTCTTTAGAAATTACTTCAATTTTCATTAAACCATTTTCAAGTTGAATAACACTACCAATATTTAGACTATCTAAAGCTTCCGGATGATTAACACTAAAACGTTCATCATTACCTATAACACTTTCTTTTACAACACGAATTGTATTACCTTCTATTAGATTAATTCCTTCTTCTACAGCTTCACCGCTTCTAAATTCTGGCCCTTTGGTATCATAAAGTAAACCAATATTTAAATTTTCTTCTTCATTCATCCATGAAACTAAATCACGAACCGTTTCTCTTTCTTCAACGCTCGCATGAGAAAAGTTTACTCTTGCTACATTCATACCTGCATGAGCGAGTTCTCTAAATACCTCTTTGGTGTTTGTAGCAGGTCCAATACTACAAATGATTTTTGTTTTTTTCATCTAAAAATCCCCTTCCTTAAAACGTACAGGATATCATTTTACTACAAAACTTGACAAAAATAAAGACAAAGTTTATGATTCTTTGTCTATACTAGATTATTGTATTTTTTAAAATCTGGTTTTTTCTCTTTTAATTTTACTTTACTTAATATGGTTTGAATGATACTTGTGATAACTAAAGTAACAGCGGAAATTAATAAGGTTTTTGTTTGTAACAAGATATCTACCATACTACCTAAAGTAGGAATTACTTTGATCACTTTTCCTAAAACAAGTTCTTTATCCACTTCTATTTCGATACCACCATTTCTTATTTTTACAGCTTCCGTACCAATATCAGTTATTTTTCCTATACTAGTTTCTTCATCTTCCTCAAATAATACCATTTCTTCTTTCATCGCAGATTGTTTTAAATCAATTAAAACAAAATCTTCTTCTTTGAAATTTAGATAATCATTGGGTTCATCTACAATTACATAAGTATAATCCATAAATGATATATAATCATTATTTTGAACTTTTAATAATATTAAATGAATTAGATTTAGAACAATAATGATGATTAAAAAAATGTTAATAATTCCTATTAGTTTTTGAACGATATTAGATATAACCTTTAATACTTTCATGATTACTCACCTATTATCATTATAAAATATAGTTGTAAATAAGCGGTTAATATTTACAACTATTTTACAATTAATTTACAACATATGGGTCAGTCATAGTACCTGAACCGGTTAGAGTGATATCTACAGACAGATTTAATACTGGTCGCACACCATAAGTGTTATACACCCTTTCATCGCTCATGCCAAATCTACCAGATGACCATATAAGGGATACATTAGCACCAACAGTTCCACCACCAGCAGAAACAGTTTCCGGAGTCATTGTCCAATAGTTCTGCCCAGTATAAAGGTAATAACTAATATTACTACTTCCGTACACTCCTCCAGCCATAGCTACTTCATCGGCGGTAATTAAGCCTATTTTTGTTGTATACAAATCTAAATTATTACTACAGTATAATATTGGTGTTTTATTTGTGTATAGTCTTTCATATGCTGCATAGTAAAAACCTCTACTTGGTCGTGCACTCCAACTGTATCCACTTGCCACTTCTCTATCATTGCAGAATCCTGGTGCACTTACTACTTTACTATCTAATCCTTTTCCTGCTATATTAGTTTGATACCAACTATCTAATACATATTTAATGTTACTCGTCGTTCCTTCATTTTGACTACTTGGCCTTTGAGCTGTTGTATAAGTATATCCTACACCATAACTATAATTCCATAAAATATTAAATGCACTTGTTCCCGTTTGACGATCACTTGATGATTCTCCATTCGCATGAGCGCTTGTTCCATCATAGATAATTCTGATTGAACCGTCGCCATTAATTCGGATGATTCGCCAGTAGTATCCTGCAAAGGATACATAATTATTGGTAACAGCCCCTCTAAAGTAATAACTCGTTCCTAAATTATCCATTGCAGTATACACACCTTCATCCGTTGTCGCTAATTGACTAAAATCAGGTGTACCTGTATGAACAGTACTATTTGCTAATATAACATCTTTGGCACTTGGACTATCTGTCATTACGTTTCTTGTTTCCACACTAGATACCCTTCCAGACCTATCTACAGATTGGATTGCTATATTATAACTTGTTCCACTATTTAATCCTGTAAATGTATAAGTGTAACTATTATTACTTGTTGTTACTGTTGTATAACTACTTCCTCCATTATTGCTGAATCTGTATTGATAGATTCCACTATGGGCATCTGATCCACTTACGGTTACACTTATACTGTTTTCAGTTACACTTGTACTTGTAATTGAAACTGTTGGATTTACTGTATCTACACTATATGCACTACTACAAGTTGTACTACTTGTATTTCCAGCATTATCTACGGCTTGTGCACATATTCTTTGTGCTGATGCATTAGATGATAATGTTACATTTGTATTACTTCCATTTACTGTTGTACTTGGTGTACAACTACTACTTGTCGTTGTACAATATTTTACTAAAGATACTCCACTATGGGCATCACTTCCACTAACACTAAATGTTAAGGCTTGATACCAACTATTTGATCCTGCGGTTGATGATGCAATTGTTACATTGCTGGTTGGTAATATGCCATCAATATAATATGCATCGCTACATCCTTCTGTTGTTTGATTATATTCATCTACTACTCTGGCACATACTTTTTGTGGCGATGCATTTGATGATAGTGCTGTTGTAAAACTATTATTACTTACATTTGCTTGTGCATCTGGTGTACATGAATCACTTGTCGTTGTGCAATAATATGCTTCATAATTATTTGTTTGAGTAGTTATATTGGTGATAATGCTTGCGCTTGTATACCAGTTATTACTTCCACTTACAGTTGAGCCTATCATGCTCATTACTGGTTTTTGATATTCATTTCCTTGTTCTATCGTAATGTTTCCACTAATACTACTTCCCATATCATCATTTTGATTCGCATCTAAATTTGGAT
>OLSM01000801.1_pt1 | contig 27684 bp, 22 predicted proteins | sample 1672721 | NCBI WGS metagenome assembly OLSM01 (sample SAMEA3136717, study PRJEB25190) | human gut metagenome
TTTTTGAAAAATACCGATAAAAATGTGGACAAAACCGAAAATAATGGTTAATATATACACATGCCTAAAAAACAAAATATGAAAATTATGCGAAATATATAATATAAACCCGGCGTTGATAAAAAATATATAGATATATTTACAAATCAACATCACGGATATCAATACCTGAGGAAGTGGGAAAACAACGGGAGGAAGAGGATATGTTGAAATTTTTTAAAGGAAAAGATAAAGGAAATTTAATTTATGCACCCTGTAAGGGTAGAGTGGTTCCCCTTGCGGAGGTTCCGGATCCGGTCTTTGCGGATAAGGTACTGGGTGACGGTTTTGCCGTGATCCCGGCAGACGGCAGGATATATGCTCCGGCAGACGGTGAGGTGGCAATGGTATTTGATACTCTTCATGCTGTTACGCTGACAAGTACTCAGGGAGCAGAAATACTGATACATATCGGACTGGATACAGTCACACTTAAGGGCGAACCCTTTAAAGCCCACGTTGCAGCAGGTGACAAGGTCAAAAAAGGTGACCTTCTGATAGAAGCTGATCTGGATAAAATCGAGAAAGCCGGTTTAAACACAATTATCCCGGTTCTGATCTGCAACACAGATGATTACGGAAAGATAAGCCTCCAGAAGGAGGGGGATGTTTCGACAGAAGAAGCAGTCCTCAAGCTTTCATGATCATCTTCATGCAGCTGACAGGCTTATAGCAGCCCGGAGATAGTAGCAATTTTCGGGGTGTTATAACCGGAGTGATCCGGTCAAATATATTTATTTTAAGGGAGGGGAAATATATGAAATTTCTTCAAAAACTGGGAAAAGCGTTAATGCTTCCGGTGGCAGTACTGCCGATCTGTGGTATCCTCATGGGTATCGGATACTGGTTATGTCCGGCAACCATGCAGGGTGGAGACATTCATGGCACAGCCAATCTGATCGGTCTGTTTCTGGTTAAGGCAGGCGGAGCTCTGATCGACAACATGGCAATCCTTTTTGCTATCGGTGTCGGTGTCGGTATGTCAGAAAAGAATGACGGAACCGGCGGAATCGCTGCACTTGCATCCTGGCTGATGCTCACAACACTTCTTTCTACAGGATTTGTTACAACCATCATGCCATCAATCGCTGACAATGCAACAAAAACTCTTGCGTTTGACAAAATTGCGAATCCTTTTATCGGAATCCTTGCCGGTATCATCGGATCTACATGCTATAACAAATTCAAGAGCACCAAGCTTCCTGACTGGCTGTCATTCTTCAGCGGCAAGCGCTGCGTAGCGATCATCGCAGGAGTGGTTTCCATTATCGTATCTGTTGTATTACTGTTTGTATGGCCATTACTTTTCAGTGCACTTGTAGCATTAGGAAAAGCAGTTGCAGGTATGGATGTTGTTGGTGCAGGTATCTATGCATTCCTGAACCGTCTGCTGATCCCTACCGGATTACATCACGCACTGAACAATGTATTCTGGTTTGACACCATCGGACTTGGTGATCTTCAGCACTTCTGGGCAGGTGAAACCTCTGCAGATGTATCCTGGAGCCTTGGAATGTACATGTCCGGATTCTTCCCATGTATGATGTTTGGTATTCCTGGTGCAGCACTTGCAATGGTTAAATGTGCGAAACCTGCAAAGAAAAAAGTTGCCATCGGTCTTGTTGCATCCGCAGCGATCTGTGCATTTATCTGTGGTGTAACTGAGCCGTTCGAGTTTGGATTTATGTTCCTTGCTCCTGGCCTCTATGTGATCTATGCATTACTTTACGGTATCTTCACCATGATCACAGTTGCTCTTGGCTTCCGTGCAGGCTTCAGTTTCTCCGCCGGTGCGATGGATTTACTTTTCTCATCCTCACTTCCGGCAGCACAGAAGACATGGCTCATCCTTCCTCTTGGAATTGCAGCATTTATCGTATTCTATGTTGTATTCCTTTTTGCCATCAAGAAATTTGATCTGAAGACTCCGGGAAGAGAAGACGATGACGATCTTGAGGCAGAGAAGAATATCGAGCTTGCAAATGATGACTATACTGCTATTGCCGCGAAGATCCTGGAAGGCTGTGGCGGAAAAGAGAACATCACAAGCATCGATAACTGCATCACAAGACTGAGACTTGAGGTTAAGGATATTACAGCTGTAAATGATAAGGTGATCAAATCTGCAGGTGTTGCAGGCGTGATCAAACCTGGAAAAACTTCTGTACAGGTTATTATCGGAACCAAGGTTCAGTTTGTTGCAGATGCATTTTCTGAGCTTTGTAAATAATGGCTTTTTTGGAGTCAGGTATTTGTTAAAATAATTATGGGGGCAGCAGAACTGTGAAAACGGTTCTGCTGCTGTTTTTTGTATACCTTATATTGACCGATACTTTCAAAAAGCGTACAATGTTACTTCGATAAAAGGCAACCGGTCAGTGCGTTTACGATTGCAATATTTCTACAGGGGGAATGAAGTTAATGAAATCCTGCATATTTCACAAAAAATATCTTTTAGCCGGCATATATATTATTTTTGTTCTGTTTACCTGCTGTAATTCCCGATTTTATCATACACCGCTGGCAAAAATATGTTCCGTAACAGAAAAACAGACTCTGAGCAGAGAAGGAACCAGGGGCTCAAAAGAATATTACTATACTCAGAATATTACGGCACGGATATTAAACGGTTCGCATAAAGGGGAAAAAATAACGGTCTCTAATGAATATACATCTTCTCAGGTTCAGACCAAGAAATATCATAAAGGAGACACCGTTCTTTTAAGCGGTTCAAAGGAAAGCCCCGGAAAAACGATACGTTCTGTAAAAAGGGATGGGTATCTGGCATTACTGGCAGGAGGATTATTTTTTCTTCTGATCTGCATTACAGGAAAGCAGGGATTTTACACGATCGTATCGGTGATACTGAATACAGTCATATTTGCGTATGGATTTCAGGCTTTTACAGAAGGGAAAAATATTTTAAATATCTGTAATGTCATCGCAGTTCTTTTTTCACTGACTACATTGATCTGCTTAAATGGAATTCATAGAAAAACATTTTCCTCAGTTCTTTCAACACTGTGTGTTCTGTTTCTGATCATGACATTGTTTGAATTTTCTATTTATATGTACGGAGATCTGGATTATTCCAATCTGGAATACCTTGGAAGTATAGGCAATTCAGCAGATATATTCTGGGCAGATATTATGCTGACAGGACTTGGTGCAATTATGGATGTGACGGTGACGATCAGCGCAGCAGTAGGAGAGATCGTACGGAAAAATCCATCGGTTTCTCTGAGAAGACTGATACATTCCGGTCGTGAAATCGGATATGATATTATGGGAACCATGATAAATGTACTGCTGTTTGTTCTGGCAAGCGGCATGATTCCCATGTTCATACTTAAGATGAATAATGATATAAGCTTTGTAACGATCGTGAGATACCACATTCCATATGATATCTGTCGTTTTCTGATAGAAAGCATTGGAATTGTACTGGCAATACCGGTATCCGTTTTTATTGCTTCAGCGATTATGAAAATACCATCATGGAAAAGGAGTGGCAGAAAATGATCATTTTTCTTACATTGGTCTTGATTATGTTGATGGTCCTGATCGGTGGTGAACGTGGAGCCATGTCAATTATGACACTGGCAGGGAATATTGTAATTTTGTTTTTTTCAATTATGCTGATGTCTGCCGGTTTTCCTGTACTGCTCCTGATATTGGTGGCAGGTGCAGGTGTCTGTTATATTTCTCTGTTTTATCAGAACGGAAATAATCCAAAGACGCGGGCGGCTTTTCTGGCTACACTGCTGGTAATGTTACTTTTGTTTGTTCCGATTTATATTATCACATGGAGATCAGGAAGCTACGGATTAAATGAGATCCAGATTTCAGAAGATGATTTTATGTATTATTACAGTACGGATCTTCATATCAACATGCTTCATGTAGGAATATTTGTAACTGTTTTCAGTACTCTTGGAGCTGTTATCGATACGGCATTATCCGTAACCTCCTCTGTATATGAAGTCTGGACCCATAAAAACAGTCTGACAGCGAAGGAGCTTACAGCTTCCGGCTATCAGGTCGGAAAAGAAATCATAGGTACAACAGTAAATACACTGCTGTTTGCTTATCTTGGGGGAACTATTCTGTTATTTTCATACATTCAGACACAGCAATATACCCTGGAAATTATTCTTAATTCCCAGTTCCTTTTTCAGGATGTTGCGGTTATGTTATTTGGTGCGGTGGCATGTCTTATTACCGTCCCGGTGTCGATCAGATGCATCATCCGGCAGATTCACCGTACTGGTCCAGAAGAAAAACAGTCAGATCTGTGAAGAAGAATTTTCTTTTTCTTCACAGTCCTGACAGATTCCATGAAGCGTAAAGCAGTGTCAGATTTGTCGTAAATGTCATAAATTTGTGGTCAAAAAATGATGAGAAATGGAGAGTGCTAATTAAATATTGTGAGCGAAGTAAGGCGTGAGTCATAAAATATGGCTTGCGTCTTTTTCTTTGCCAGAAAGGAAGTTATAAGTTTGAAGGAGTAAATGTATGGACAACATGTAAAAGGAGCCAGTAAAACAACTCCAGGCTTTGCTGTTATGGATTATGAATAGAACACACATTCACCGAATGTTAGTTATCTGTTTTATTACAACACATCACAGATGCATAGAACATTCCATCCTCTGTTTTAAAGTGGCAGACACCATTGTAATGTGCGGCAATGTTTTTGACCGATTGTGTGCCGAGCCCGAGTCCCTTATGCTTCGTTGAAACAAGCTTGTCATCATTTGTACATTTGAGTGTTCCTGAGAAGGTATTGTCCACCGTAATACAAAGCGAACTGCCGGTCAGGTTGGCACGAATCAAGATTTTCCGGTCATTGCCAGACTCATTTTTGCAGGATTCCAGTGCGTTTTCAATCAGATTGCCGAATATAACAGAAATATCGGTATCTGAAACGAAGATATCATTCGGAATCTTAACTTTAACAAAATAATTAATACAGTTATCCTTAGCCTGCTGAGCAAAGTAGAGCAATACAGCGTTTGCGGCAGTATTTTCGCAAAAACGGACAAGAGAGTTATCCGGAAGGCTTTTGCTGTACTCATTAAGGTAATCATGCAGCACATCAAGTTTTCCTTCCGTCAGGTATTCTTGTATGAGAGCGATATGATGACGCACATCATGCTTTGCACGGCGGGCGTCAGTGATTTTACGGAAAATGTGTACGCAAAATGTGAAGAAAGTGTGAAATTAGCACTCACCTCTTGACAGTGCTAATAATGCGTGTTATAGTACATACAGAACAAAGGAAGAGAGAAAAAAGAAATCTTCCGGAGAAAGTTCTTACAGAATTAGCAGATGTTTTCAGAAACAGTAAATTAAAAACGCCTGCGCAGCACGCAGCGAATATAGATCAGGAGGAATGAGTTATGTTAATGCCAAGTATTTTCGGAGAAGATTTATTTGATGATTTTATGGGATATCCGACAGGCCGTCAGGCAGCTGCCAATGCTTATCCTCAGGTGAAGGATATGATGAAGACAGATATCCGTGATGTAGATGGCAATTATGAACTGGAGATCGATCTTCCGGGATTTAAGAAAGAGGATGTGAAGATCCAGCTGAAGAATGGTTATCTGAACATTCAGGCAACCAGAGAAGAGAAGAAGGACGAGAAGGATGATAAAGGTAAATATGTTCGCAGAGAACGTTATACAGGAACCTGCAACAGAAGCTTTTATGTAGGCTCGAGCATTAAGCATGAAGATATCCATGCGAAATATGAGAACGGAATCCTTCATGTAACCTTCCCGAAGGAAGAGACCAAGAAAGAAGCAGAAGAGAAGAAATTTGTTTCTATTGATTGAACAGCATTTATTGTGAAGCCCAGGTACTGGATTGCAAGTCCTGGGTGATGGGATATAGCATAATAACAATATCCGGAACAACCCAAACGGATATTGCAAATATTAAAGATCCAAATTGCACATTGCATTTGTTTATATAAATGAATATAACCCCCTTTTTTCCACCCCTCTGCCAATGCCCGGCAGAGGGGTTCTTTACGTTTCGGCCTGAAGTACAGAGGTGAATTCTGATTAACTTTACACTCTTTCCTCACTCTGTTATACTTGGAATAGGTAAACAGCGGAAATTCGGCAATACTATAAAATTGGGGAAAGAGTTTTTACAGAGGTGAATATATGGGAGATAAGATCAAGGTTATCATGGACTGTGATCCCGGAATCGATGACGGGATCGCACTGGCATATGCGGCAGCACATCAGGATGAACTGGAGCTGCTTGCAGTGACGACATCTGCAGGAAGTACCAGGATAGAAAGAGTGACCCAAAATGCACTGGAGCTGGTGGATTTTTACGGACTGAAGGTTCCGGTGGCAGGAGGCCAGGACCGTCCTCTTGTAAAAGCGGCAATTTATGCGGAAGAATTCCACGGAGAGACAGGGCTTGGCCATTGCGTACTGCCGGAAGCAAAATCAGAGGCTGCTTCTGATAATGCAGTGCTTTTTATACGTGACATTCTGAAGGCCATTCCGGAGGGCGAGCAGGTAGTAATGATCGAAACTGCACCAATGACTAATCTTGCACTTCTGTTGAAGGTTTTTCCTGAAATAAAGAATAAGATCAGAAAAATTGTATTTACAGGCGGCGCAGCAAAAGGCGGAAACATCACACCGGCAGCGGAATTCAACATCTACGCAGATCCGGAGGCGGCAAAGATCGTATTCGATTCCGGAATCCCACTGATCATGTGTGGACTGGATGCTACCCTGAAATGTAATCTCACCAGAAACCAGATCATGAAGCTGTGCCAGTCCGGTGATCCGGCAGCCAGAGCCTGTGGAGATATGGCTGGCTACGTACTTGAAAATTTTTCCAAATATCGCTGCGTGGCAAGTATCCATGCTGCTGTACCGTTTATGTATCTCATCCATCCGGAGTTCTTTAAAACAGAAAAAGTATTCCTGGATGTGGATTGTTCAGACGGTGCCGGACGGGGTGCCACATTATGCGATTTCCGCTGGTGGCTACACGAAGAAGACGAAATGAAAGATATGATTCTGACAGATGCAGATACAGAAAGCTTCCAGCAGGAGCTGTTTGAAGCGATTTATTCTGTGTCCGAATGCAAAAATATGAAATAGCCGGACAACGATCCGGAAACAGCTGCATTTATGAAGCAGCTGAGCAGTCAGATAAGAGGACAGAAAACCCATGAACTATATTGTATTTGACCTGGAATGGAACCAGAATCCGGATGGAAGAAGACATCCGGATAGTCGGCTCCCGTTTGAGATCATAGAGATCGGGGCAGTAAAATTAAATGAAAAAAGAGAGATCGTTGATACCTTTCAGTGCCTGATCAAGCCCAAAGTGTACCACTGGATCCACGACAGTATCCACGAAGTGATCCACGTGGATTATCATGAACTGGAAAAAGGCATCCCTTTTCCAAGGGCGATCCGCAGATTCCTGGAATGGTGCGGGGAGGAGTATCGCTTTTTTACCTGGGGAGACCAGGATGTGATGGAACTTCAGCGCAATATGAAATACTATAATCTTCTGAAGCTGATGCCAGGGCCGGTGCATTACTACGATGTGCAGAAACTTTTCAGCATAAAATTCGAGGACGGAATATCCAGGCGTTCCCTGGAATATGCTACAGACTACCTGCAGCTTCCCAAAAGCCGGGATTTTCACCGGGCACTGGCAGACGCCAGCTATACTGCCAGGATACTCCTGGAGATCGATGAAGCCTGCATGATCCGCCATCCGTCCCTGGATGTATATCAGAATCCAAAATCCAGAGACAGCGAGATCTATATTTCCTATACAGACCATGACAAGTTTGTGTCCAGGGAATTTGTATCAAAGGAGCGTCTGATGAAGGACCGTACTATGGTAAGTACCATGTGTCCTATCTGCAGATGCCCTGCCAAGAGGAAGATCCGCTGGTTCAGTACCAACAATTCCAAGGTATATTACAGCCTTGCCCTTTGCCATGAGCATGGACCTGTTGCCGGAAAGATCCGGATCCGAAAAACCGACGAGGGAAAATATTTCGGGGTGAAGACCCTGAGAGCAGAAGATACAGAAGCGGCGGATGAGATCCGTGAAAAGCACGAATCTCTCCGCCGCAGGAAAATGTTACGAAGCCAGGAGAAGATCTGATACGATGTTTCGTTCGTATTGCATTCCCCATCCGACCATTTGTTTCTTATAATAATATTTGCTTTTCAGACGCAGTGGGCCGACAGCATTCTGAAGAACGGCCTGGCGTTTGTTAAGCTGTGATTTTTTGATACCTTTTGGAAGAGTCACATAAACCTTTGTCTGATAATAAAACGGATAGGTGTTTCCGTTATTCTTAAGGATATATTTGTCACAAGGGAGTACCTTAAACGGGACTGGCTCCATGGACACCTTCATATCCACCTTTTCAAAATTTTCAAAACCATAATTAAAAAGAGAAGCGGTATCGCTGTAAGCATTTGCCGCGGAAGTAGAATTCAGGATCACGGCTACCAGCGTTATATTTCCCCGTTTGCAGTAGGTGACAAGTGTGTTGCCGGATGCATCCGTGTAGCCTGTTTTTCCGCCACGGACGCCTTCATAATAATATTCGCCGTTTTTCATCATCTTGTGATGATTGAGCAGCTGGCGGGCTTCCGCAAATTTATTGGTAGGCGGGATCTCGTAATAACGTTTGGTGCAGTATCGCCGGAAAAGAGGATTCAGCCAGGCGGATTTGGCGATCTTTGCCATGTCGGAGGCTGTGGTGTAATGATTCTCATCCGGAAGACCGTTGGGATTGTTAAAGTGTGTGTTCTTGCAGCCAAAAAGCTTGGCGCGCCAGTTCATGAGTTCTGTGAATTTCTTTACAGAGCCGGAAACTTCTTCCGCAACGGCGACAGACATTTCATTAGCGGACTGGAGCATGACAGCCATCAGGGCCTGATCCCTGGTGAATTCTTCACCGGGAGCAGCATAAATACTGGAATCTCCGGCAGTTACACTGGTGGAAGCGTTCTCAGATACGGTAATGTTTGTCTTAGCGTTCAGATTTTCGCAGGCAAGCAGTGTAGTCAGGATCTTCGTGATGCTGGCAGGGTAGAGCTGTGTGTCCGCATTTTTGGAATAAAGAACGGATTCTGTATTTACGTCCATAAGGACTGCAGCCTGTGCTTCGATGCCGGGACCTTTGGGCCACCCGTCAATGGAATCGGTGTCGGCAGCCTGTGAATAATAGCTGGAGTGAGCAGGCGTGACTGCTGCGGCCTGACCATCAGGAATCGGTGTGGCAGTGACGATAGGATCACCATATTCATCGTATCCATAGGCAGCCGCCGCGCAGGGAGCTGCGCCTGTGAGCAGGATCCCTATGCCGAGAATGCCTGCAAAGATCCGGCGCAAGGATCGTTTTTTCATATTTTTCATAACAAGATACCTTTCAGTGATAAATCCGGGCGAGAAGGTTATTATTCATTTGAGAATCAGTAACCGAAAAAATCTTGCCCGTTTTGTGATGAGGTGCAGTATTTCATTAATTATAGCATTGTATTAATGAAACGCTGTATTTTTGCCCTCAAGATTCTGTAGTAGTATACCACTTTCCTCCCGGAAAAACCACTGACAGACTATGAAAATTCCATTAAGACTTTTTTTGGATTATGTCAAAATATTATTGATTCACCTTGCATTTCAAACGTAGGATGTTTATACTATGGATTTAGACAGAGTAAATTTTTTTAAAAGCAAAGGTAGGATGTTTAATGAACGAGAAGACAATCAGTGCTGAGATCCTGAATAAATATCCCATTCCGGACGTGGCGGAAGTGGACAGGCTTCTGACTGAGGAGGCAGAAAAATTCGGCTTAAAGATCATAGTTCTTGACGATGACCCCACAGGCGTGCAGACAGTACACGATGTGTCCGTTTATACGGACTGGAGTGTAGAGAGCATGAGAGAAGGCTTTGCAGAGAAAAACAAGCTTTTCTTTGTACTGACCAATTCCCGTGGTTTCACAGAAGAAGAAACCATAAAGGCTCACCGTGAGATCGTAAACAATGTTCAGAGCGCAGCAGATGAGGCCGGCATGGAATATTGCATCATCAATCGAAGTGATTCTACTTTGAGAGGACATTTTCCGCTGGAAACCAAAATTGTAAAAGAAGAGATGGAAAAGAGAAATCCATGGAAAGTGGATGGCGAGATCCTTTGTCCTTACTTTAAAGAAGGCGGAAGATTTACATTAAACAATGTCCATTATGTAAAATATGGTGATGAGCTTGTTCCGGCAGGTCAGACCGAGTTTGCAAAAGATGAGACTTTTGGTTATACATCCAGTAATTTGTGCGAGTATGTAGAGGAGAAGACAAAAGGTGAGTTCAAGGCAGAAGACTGCGTTACAATTTCCCTGGAGCTTCTTCGCAGCATGGATTACGCTAAGATCCGGAAAAAACTTATGTCAGTGGAAAACTACGGAAAGATCATCGTAAATGCCATTGACAATATTGATGTGAAGATTTTCTGTACAGCGCTTTACCGTGCCATTGCACAGGGAAAACATTATACTTTCCGTACAGCAGCAGCCCTGGTAAAAGCATTCGGCAATATTTCCGACAAGGCTTATCTTGCCAGGGAAGAGATGATAAACAAAGAGACAGCGGCAGGAGGTATTATCGTCGTAGGAAGCCACACAGCCAAGACAACTGCACAGTTAAATGAGCTGAAAAATATTTCCGATATTACATTTATCGAGTTAAATTCCGATCTGGTCCTTGAAGAAGGAAAACTGGAGGAGGAGACAAAACGTGTCCTTACCATGATCCAGGATCTGATCCGCAAAGGAAACACAGTGTGTGTTTCTACAAAACGTGCGCTTTTAAAAGTAGAAAACGATACACCGGAGGAAGCACTGAAGCGTTCTGTAAAGATCAGCGATGCCCTTCAGAAATGTGTGGGAGAGCTTGAGGTGACACCTGCCTTTGTAGTTGCAAAAGGCGGCATCACATCCAGTGATGTAGGCGTAAAAGCCCTGAGAGTAAAACATGCAAAAGTCCTGGGACAGATAAGACCTGGAATCCCTGTATGGCAGACAGGCAGAGAAAGCAAATTCCCTGGGATCCCATATGTGATCTTTCCGGGAAATGTGGGCGAGATCAAAACCTTACGTGAAGCAGTAGAAATTTTAATGAATAAATAAAGGAGATCAGAAAAATGAAAGTAGGATTAATTTATACCAGTACAACACCGGAGCTTATCGAACTTGTAGAAAAAGAAGTAAAAGGACAGCTTGGAGAAGATGTAGAGTTATACAGCATTGAGGATCCTTCTATCCTGGCAGAGACAAGAGATGCAGGATATGTTACACCGAAAGCAGCAGCCAGACTGATCGGAATGTACATGAAGGCAGTAGGCGAGGACTGCGAGGCAATGTTAAACCTGTGCTCATCTGTAGGTGAAGTTGCAGATGCAGCCCAGGATGCGGCAAAATATATCGGTGTGCCGATCGTCCGTGTAGATGAGGAGATGTGCCGTGAAGCAGTACGCCAGGGAAAGAAGATCGGCGTAGTGGCAACTCTGGCGACAACACTGGAGCCAACCAAAAACACGATCCTCCGTATGAGCCGTGAGTGCGGAAAGCATGTGGAGCTGGTTGACTGCCTGGTAGAGGGAGCGTTTGGCCTGAATCAGGATGAGTTCCGCGCAAGAATGGCAGAAAGCATTGAGAAGATCGCAGATGATGTGGACGTAGTACTTTTTGCACAGGGAAGCATGGCATACTGCGAGGAATATATTGCTGAGAAATTCGGCAAAATTGTTCTTTCAAGCCCGAGATTTGGAGCTGCTGAGTTAAAGAAAGCACTGGTGAAGAAGGGAACAGTAAAATAAAATGAGTGAAACTGGGAAGAAAAAATCAGTAGTTGACAGAGTTGTGGATGGAATTGTATCCGGGATCATTTCAGGGGAATTCCAGCCCGGCTCAAAGCTTCCCACAGAAGTAGAATTATGCAGACAATATGAGGCCGGAAGAAATTCTGTGAGAGAAGCCATCAAGAAGCTGGAGGCAAATGGTGTTGTCTATATTAAACGTGCAGACGGTACATTTGTCAGCGAAACTTATAATCAGAAACTGCTTGACCCCATGCTTTATCAGATCATCCTGAAGAAAAACAGTTGGAAGGACTTTGTACAGCTTCGGGCTGTTATTGAGATCGGAACCTTAAATGTGATCCTTGAGAATGATCCGGATGAAGAGAAAATAAGAAATCTCTATGAGATCCAGGAAAAGATGGAAGCTGCGCTGAATGAAAAGGAACCGGATCCAAATCGGATCATGAGGACAGATACAGAATTTCATGCAGGAATTGCGGCGCTTTCAGACAATCCTCAGATCGTGACCATTACAGAATATATAACAAGACTGACAGTTCCTTCTCGCCTGGAGGCCATCTGCAAGGTCATAAAAAAAGGCGAGGTTTCCCACTTTGCAGAGCTTCACAGGGAGATTCTGGAAGTAATCTCAAAAAGGGAAAAGGACAAGATTGTCCAGACTGTAACTGATCATTATGTATATTGGAATGGAGAAAAATTATGAAAAAAATAATGCTTTCTGTAGCACCGGTAAGTGCGTCAGATACAGATATCAATCCGAGAAAAATCGCAGATGATGTTATTGAATGTTGGAAACTGGGAGCATCCATGGTTCATCTCCACGTAAGAGACGTCCATGGAAAACTCACTCCGGATATGACACTTATGGATGAAACAATCAGATATATCCGCGAAGCCTGTGACATTGTAGTTGAGATTTCCACAGGCGGTGTTTCCGACCTTACCATCAAAGAGAGAGTTCAGCCCTGTTACGCGCCGTACACAGAGGCAGTCAGCTTAAATGTAGGTTCTGTAAACCTTGGAAAGGCCGTTTATCAGAATCCCATTGATGATGTGGAATACTGTGTTGGCGAGCTGATCCGTGAAGATAAAAGACCGGAGATCGAGGTATTTGAACTTGGAATGATCAACACAGTCCGTGAGCTGGATGAGAAATTCCACTTTGTAGACCCGATCCTTTTTGCCCTGGTATTCGGCCATGGCGGAGAGATGCCTGCAACGGAAAATGCACTACGTCACATGAAAGAATATCTCTATGAGACATTCCCGGATGAGGGCAAAGTATTATGGGGATACACAGAGGCCAACCGTAAAGATTTCAAGATGGTAAGCAAAGCCCTGGATATGGGAGCTGTATCCTTAAGACTTGGTTTTGAGGATTCCAACTATCTGGAAAACGGCGTGCAATGTACAACCAATGCAGAGCTTATCAAAGCGGCCGCAGAACTGCTCCGTGAAAAAGATATGGAACCGATGACCCCTGATGAAGTAAGACAGATGTTAAAGATAAAGGCATTATAAAATATGGCTGACAAGATGAAAACAAACAGACGTACTATTCAGCAGCAGATCCAGGTGGCGATCATAGCCATCTCCATTCTGTCCATGCTGATCCTGGGTGTCAGTATTTTTGCGCTGACCACAAATAACATAGTGGAAAATTATCAGCAGGATTTTTATTACAGTCTACAGACTTCAGATAATATTGTGGAGCTTCAGCTTGACAGTATCATAGAGGAAATGAGAAATCTTCTTCTGAAAGACTCCTACATGAATGCTCTTTCTCAGGCAGGGGAAGAACCGGGTTCCTATTTTTCCTCAAAAGAAACAAGAACCCTGGAAAAAAGTGTAAATGAACTGACCTTACAGCAGGCATCTGTTCAGGAAGTATTATCAGTCAGCCTTAATGGAAAACTTTATATTCATTCAAAAAAGTCCGACCTGTCACAGTACACTTCGTTCTATAAAGACGGAGAGATACTGAAACAGGCCTGGATAAAAGAAGCCCGGGATGCAGATGGAAAAGAGATCATCCTGGGCAGTAATGCGCTTACGGGAAAAAATGATACATTGTCCATAGTGAAGTATCTGCGCGGTTCCCGGGAGGATAGCGGAGTAGGCTATCTGATCGTAAATGTATCAAAAAATATTTTCAAAATGGCATTTGAGAACAGAGGAAATTATAAGACCAACTGCTTTATGGTCATCGACGAAAACACGGATGATCCCCTTATTTATTTCCAGGGAGACGACAGCTATAAAGAGGAGATCTACAAAGCGTATGTCTCTGCTCTTTCAGTGACATCTCAGACACCGTATATTTTCAGTGCCAGGGAAAGTTTTGTAAATGGCTGGACTCTGGTGAGCGGTATTAAGGCAAGCGAATTAAATGCACAGAAGGTCAATGTGGGTATCCTGATCGGGGTGATGATCCTGCTTCTGTTTGGCATTGGCATGTTTGTGGCACATATGATTGCCATGAAGATCTATATGCCTCTGAAAAAACTGGAGCGCACCATGCAGAGTGTGGAAGAGGGAACACGTAATATCACAGAAGAATTTGATGACAGTGAGATCGGCCTTCTGGGACAGAAATTTAAAGAAATGGTCAACAATAATCTGGTATTAAGGGAACGTCTGCTTTATGCCAAGATCAGGCAGAGAGAGCAGGAGCTGCATCTTCTCCAGGAGCAGATCAACCCGCATTTTCTTTATAATGCCCTAGATGCCCTTTACTGTATGGCCATTGTTCATGAGGAGGATGAGATCGCCACAATGGTGGCTGCTCTTTCTGACAATTTCAAGCTGAGCCTGAACAAGGGAAGTAATCTGATCATGGTAAAGGATGAGATCCAGCATATCCGCTCATACATTACCATTCAAAATATGCGCTACAAAGACAGATTCCATCTGAAGATCCAGGTGGATGAAGATCTTATGGAAAAGAAGATACTGAAACTTCTTCTCACACCTTTTGTGGAAAATGCGGTATATCACGGACTGGAAACCAAAATGGGTGATGGAAATATCTGGATCACAGGTCAGGTAAATGAAAACAGGATCATCTTTACCATTATTGATGATGGCGTGGGGATTGATGATATGTCCAAGCTGGATAAAGGCTATGGAATCAATAATGTAAGAGAAAGAATTAAACTGTATTACGGTGAAAATTCAGAAGTAACGATCACAAGTGAGCCTGGAAAAGGAACCCGGGTAAAGATCATTCTGGCAGAAAATGAAATGAGGATATAAGTGAAACTATGAAAAAACTGGTAGTGATCGATGATGAATATCTGACCATTGAGGGAATCCGTGTAATGCTGAAAAGGATTGGTGCGGATTATGAGATGGCAGGCTCTGCTTCAGATGGTCAGATGGCACTGGAACTGATTGAAAATGTACATCCGGATGTTGTTTTCATAGATATTCGTATGCCCGGGCTTTCCGGTCTCGAGGTCATCGAACATTTTTATAAAAAATATCCGGATATGATATTTGTGCTGGTAAGTGCATATAAAGAATTTGAGTATGCCCGTAAGGGAATGGAGCTGGGAGTCCACAGTTATATAGACAAGCCGGTAACTATGGACAAACTGAAGGCTACCCTGGAAAAGATAGATGAAGAATTTAAAGAACGGCCCAGCAAAACAGATGTGGAGAATGAAAAACAGATCCGGGATCTGAGACTTTCCCTCAATGCTGTTGTGGAGATGATCAACGACAGTAATACGGAAAACTGGGAAGAGGAAACACGGAGGATCCAGCAGCTTCTGAAAAAAGCAGGATATGGCCTGCCAGAATACAAAGAAGAGAGCTATAAACTTATTACCGCTGCTTCTGCGGCCTTTTATGAAAAGTGGAAGCAGTATGAACATGATTTTAACTTCCCTCTTTTTAACAATATTGAAGAGATGAAGACAAAGGAAGAGGTAGATGAGTATGTCTATCTCATCCTGCAGCGTATTTTTGAAAAGATTTCCGTGAGAAAGATCGGAAGTTCCCACAGGGTTATCACACATATACTGGACTATATTAATCAAAATTACAGCCAGGATTTCGGCCTGAATGAGATGGCAGAGATGGTACACATGAACCATGCTTACCTGAGTATTCTTTTTAAGGATGAGGTGGGGATCAGTTTTGTGAGATATCTGACCCAGATCCGTATGGCCCATGCAAAGGAACTTCTGCTGAAAGGTGCCAAGGTACAGGAAGTAAGTGAGGCTGTAGGCTACAATAATTATCGGTATTTCTGCAATATTTTCAAAAAAGAAGAGGGTGTCACTCCTATGCAGTTTAAAGGTGGTGTCCGTAAATCAAAAGAAAACTGACAGATTTGATCTAAAGAAATATGACAAACATAAAAATCGGATTCTATAAAATTTGGACATTTTCAAAAAAATGACAGACTATCAATCTGAAACGTAGGATGTTAGAATAAAGCCAGCTTAAAGATAACGATATCACAAAAGAAATGTATTAGGAGGTTTTGAGAAATGAAGAAAAAAGCAATGGCATTAGTCATGGCTGCAGCAACAGCGATCTCATTAATGGCAGGATCCTTAAGTGTAAGCGCAGCAACAGATCCTGACACATCAGCAGAGAAAAAGATCAAGGTTCTTTCAATCTGGGCAGAGGACAGCGCAGATGGAAAAATCCTTACAGGAATGCTTGACAACTACACCAAAGATGTAAATCCGAATTTCAGCTATGAATATGAGTATGTATCAGCTTCAGACCTGAGCACAAAGATTTCCACACTGGTAGCATCCAACGATCTTCCTGATCTGTTTGCTTACTCAGCAGGTGTTCCGTTAAGAGAGCTGATCCAGGCAGGAAAAGTTGTAAATGTTTCCGAAGAGCTTAAAGCAATGGGCGATGAGGACAAAGTCATGGACAGTGCAAAGAGTATCATGACTTCTCTTTCTGACACAGATGATCTGTATGATCTTCCATTCGGAATGAATATCGAGGGATTCTGGTACAACAAATCTGTATTTGAGGATGCAGGCGTAGAAGTACCGACAACATGGGATGAGCTCCTTCAGGTATGTGACACATTAAAAGAAAAAGGAATTCAGCCGATCGCAACAGGCGGATCTGACAAATGGCCTACAACACGTATCGTAAACGCTTACGCATATCGTACAATGGGCGCAGATGCAGTTAAGAAAGCATGCGAGGGCGAGACAAAATTCACAGATGACGGATTTGTAGCAGCAGCTCAGATGGTAGCAGATATGGCAGACAAAGGATACTTTGGCGAAGGTGCTACAACAGTTGATAACACAACTGCTGAGGGAATGTTATTAAATGGTCAGTGTGCAATGCTCTATGACGGAAGCTGGTTCACATCTTCCATTACAGATGAGGAGACAAACCCGTCCGGAGAGGACAACATCGGATTCATGGGAGTTCCTGTAGTTGATGAATCTGTAAGCGAAGCTTCCGAGCTTCCTGCAAACTGTGGTAACATCCTTTGCCTGTCTCAGGACAAATATGACGGAGCAATGGCAGGATTCTTACAGTACTTCGTTGAGAACGTTGGTAACTACGCGATGGGCGACTATCAGTCAGTACGTGGTTATACATACGATGTAGATACAAAAGATATCAGCTCTGTTACCCAGACAGTAATTGATGCTATCGCTGATGCAAAGACTTCTACCGCATGGTGGGAAGCATACATGAATGATGAGACAAAAGCAACTGCACAGGATAATATTCAGTCTGTATTAAATGGAGATATGGATGGAGCCGCTTATATGGATTCCATTGAGGAAGCATATACAATCAGCAACTAAGCTGTAAGATCAACGGACTAATTAAGAGTATTGGGAGTGGCAGGATAACAGTTATGTCATTTTCAATACTCTTTTTATGAGAAAGGCAAGGAAACAGGATGAAACATGTATTAGGAAATAAAAAGGCAATTGCGCTGTTTGTTGTTCCGGGGCTGATTCTTTATGTGGGACTGGTATTCGTACCTGTAATCTGGTCCTTTGTATATTCTTTATATTCAGGAACGCCGGGACTTAGCTGGAGCTTCAGCGGCCTTAAGAATTATTCAAAACTTCTGATCGACTCAAAATTCCACGAATCACTTATGGTAACGATCCGGTATATTCTTACCACCATGCTTGGTATGGTAGTGCTGGGACTGGCACTTGCCATGATGTATCGCTTCTGGCTTGTTAAATTCAAGAACCTGATTCGTACTATCACATTTTTCCCGGTAATCCTCCCGACAGTAGCCGTTGGACAGTTGTTCCGTAAGATTTATGAGATCCAGCCAAACTATGGTCTGTTAAACAGTATTCTGGATGCGATCGGTCTTCATGATCTGGTACAGCCGTGGATCGGACAGGCAAGCACAGCATTAGGGTGCTTAAGTGTCATGGATATCTGGGTGTCTGTAGGTTTCTATGCGGTAATTTTCTACGGTGGTCTTATTGATATTCCGGATGATATTATTGAGGCGGCAAAGGTTGACGGGTGTAGTTCCTGGCAGATGTTCAAGAACATTATCTTCCCGCTGCTCCGCCCGATCACTATTACATGTCTTGTATTTGCATTTGCAGGTACTGTTAAAGTATTCGAGTCCGCAATCGCCCTTACAAACGGCGGTCCGGGAAGTGCAACAACAACATTATCCATGTACATGTACAACGTGGCATTTGAGTACAGAAACTACGGATATGGAAGTGCGATTGCCATCGTTATTTTCCTGATCTGTATTATCGGAACAAGAATCATCCGTTTCTTTGATGTAAAGGAGGCATAAAAAATGGAAAAAAAGACAATCACTCCGGTGGATGTTATTAAAAAGATCATTATTGCACTGGTTGTAATTGTTGATGCATATCCAATCTTTTGGTTGTTCACATGTGCATTTAAAAAATCATCTGAGTTTGTAACAAAGCCGTCCTTTGCGCTGCCGGAGGGACTTTACCTTAAGAACTTTTCAGAAGCATGGACCAGAGGAAACATGGGTCTGTATTTCAGAAACAGTTTGATCTATACAGCACTGGCACTTGTTTTTATTGTAATTTTAAGTATGACCATCGGATTTGCAGTAACACAGATGGAATGGAAAATGAAAAATTTCTTTGCAGACTTTTTCCTTCTGGGACTTATGGTTCCGGTTGCAACTGCACTGCTTCCACTGTTTCAGATCTACAATAATACAGGACTTACAAATACAAGACTTTGCCTGGTACTGACTTATATCGCATTTGGCCTTTCTCTTTCTATCTTCCTTGTAACAGGATATATGAGATCTCTTCCAAGGGAAATTCTTGAGGCAAGTGTTATTGACGGATGCGGAATTTATTCCATGATGTGGCACATTGTTTTCCCACTGATGAAAAATGCCGCAGTTACTGTTCTGGTTCTGCAGTTCTTCTATAAATGGAATGACCTGCTGTTTTCCATGACATTTATCAGTGACAGCAAACTGAAAACAATACAAACCGGACTTCTCTATTTTGAGAATGAGTTCGGAACAAAAGACTGGGGTGCGATCTTTGCGTCTATCGCGATCAGCGTATTCCCGATGCTTATCATCTATATGATCCTTAACAAGACAGTAATCGAAGGTATGACAAGTGGAGCTGTAAAAGGCTGATTTTAGGAGGAAAAACATGCTTGCGGATACAAGAAAATCGAAATATGCAAAAGTAAGCGGAGCAGAATATGACCAGATCAAATGGACCGGCGGTTTCTGGAAAGATGTTGTGGAGAACTGTGCAGAGAGTACAGTTCCTCACCTGCAGAAAATGTTTGAGGCACTGGATGCGGGACATGTAGTTGAAAATTTCCGTATCTGTGCAGGAGAAAAAAGCGGCGAGTTTGGCGGCAGTGATTTTGGTGACGGAGATTTTTACAAATGGATGGAGTCCCAGCTTTATTCTGCAGAACAGCTTCAGGACCAGAGCCGTCTGGACAAGCTGGACGAATATATCGACCTGATCGGACGCGCCCAGGAAGAGGACGGATATATTTCCACAAAACAGATCATCGGTATGCGTAACGGTACCCGTGAGGGAAGACTGGGAGATATCAACGAGTTCGAGGTCTACAATATGGGCCATCTGTTTACTTCTGCCTGCCTGTATAAGAGGATCACAGGAAAAGAAAACTTCCTGGATATCGCAAGAAAAGCAGCAGATTTTCTGGAAAACATGTATGCGGAAGCAGAGAAAAAAGGTGAGGTACAGACAGCAGTATGCCCGTCCCATTACATGGGCCTTATTGAAATGTACCGTACCACCGGTGAGAAAAAATACCTGGATCTTGCACACAAGGCGATAGTGCTACGTGATTCTGTAAAAGAAGGCATGGACGATAACCAGGACAGACTGCCGCTGAAAGAACACGAAAAGATCATTGGCCATGCAGTACGTGCCACATACCTTTACGCAGGAGTTGCAGACCTCTATGCAGAAGAAGGAGACAAAGATTATCTGGATGTCCTTCACAAGGTATGGAAAAATATGGTCAACACAAAGATCTACCTGACAGGCGGTGTGGGAGCTTTATATAACGGTGCTTCTCCTTACGGAGATTTCTGGAACCATCAGCTTATCCATCAGGCTTTCGGATATGAGTACCAGCTTCCCAATGTAACGGCCTACAATGAAACCTGTGCGTCCATCGGTCTTGTAATGTGGGCATACAGAATGTTTCTGATTGAGCCGAAGGCGGAGTATTTTGATGTGATCGAGCGTGCTCTTCTGAACGTAAACCTTGCAGCCGTAAGTCTGGACGGAAAGAAATTCTTCTATGAAAATATGCTGCGCAGGGCAAAGAAGCTTGAATATAAACTGATCTGGCCTCTTACAAGAACAGAGTATCTCATCAGTTACTGCTGCCCTCCAAACCTTGCACGTATAGTGACACAGTCCGGAGAGTATGCATATACAGTTTCCACAGACAGTGTTTACACCGGTATTTACGGAGAGTGTGATGCAGCCCTTACCCTTGAAAACGGTGCATCTTTCACTCTGAAACAGAAGACAGAATATCCGTATAACGGAAAGATCATCTTTGAATTTGAGAATGTTATCTGTGATAAACCGGTAACACTGAATTTAAGAATTCCCAAATGGGCAGAAAGCGGAAGCATCAGAGCTGGCGGCGAAGAGCGTAAACTTGATAAGAGTACAAGAGAGACTTATCAGGCAGTTCATATTGAGATACTTGCAGGTGCAAAAGTTGAGCTTGAACTTGACATGCCGGTACGCTTTACCATGGCACATCCGATGGTAGAGGAGGACAGTCAGCTTATTGCAGTGGAAAAAGGACCACTGGTATACTGCATGGAAAGCCCGGATGCAGATACAGATACACTGGATGATATCTGCATCAATATCCACAGCACATTTAAAGATGGCAAAATGGAGATTCAGGGCAGGGAGATCGGTGTTCTGGAGACAGAAGCCTACCAGATCGTCCATGAGGAGTATGATCCGGATGAACTGTATCAGTCCTTTACCGGAGAAAAGAAAAAGATTATTCCGGTCCGCCTGATCCCGTATTTTGCATGGGATAACCGTGAATACGGAGAAATGCGTATATGGATGCCATGGAGGGAATAAAAAATCCCTGAAAACACTTGACATATGGATTTTCCCCAACCTATAATAGACAGCGTATATAGAAAAAGCTGTGATGGAGACAGTAGGCCATATGGAAAGCTTGCAGCGAACTGGGGATGGTGGGAGCCCGGGACGAGTAAATATGGCGGAATATCACTCCTGAGCTTCAGTTCCGAAGTTGTCCGGCAGCAGCCGGAAGAATATCTGATATACAGATGATCATTAAGTAAGAACTGACGGATTTCCTCCGTTACAGGGAACATATATCGGCAGATACAAAGAATTGTCCGCCATGAACAGACATGGAACAACAGCCCGCGCCATAACACAGAGCATAAGAACACAGCAGAAGACGCAGGGATCTGGACACAGGCCCGTATAATGTAACAGGTGGTACAGCGAATCAGACTTCGTCCTTTTACAGGATGGGGTCTTTTTTTATAAGTGCCCGAAGCATTGGCACGAACAGGTATCTGTGAAGAAACAATCCGCTGTGGCCTTACAGATGAGGCAGCAGCCAGTAATCAGACACAGGAGGTAAATATTGTGTATCGTAAAGTTGACACGAATCTGAATTTTGTTGACCGTGAAAAAGAAGTCGAGAAATTCTGGAAAGACAACAAGATTTTCGAAAAGAGTATGGACAGCCGTAAGGAGGGCGAGACATACACATTCTATGACGGACCGCCTACCGCAAATGGTAAGCCACATATCGGACACGTTCTGACACGAGTTATCAAGGATATGATCCCGAGATACCGTACAATGAAGGGGTACATGGTTCCGAGAAAAGCAGGATGGGATACTCACGGACTTCCGGTTGAGCTTGAGGTTGAGAAGAAGCTTGGCCTTGACGGCAAGGAGCAGATCGAGGAGTACGGAATGGAGCCGTTCATTCAGCAGTGTAAGGAGAGCGTATGGAAATACAAGGGAATGTGGGAGGATTTCTCATCTACCGTTGGTTTCTGGGCTGACATGGAGCATCCGTATGTAACATACGACAATAACTTTATCGAGTCCGAGTGGTGGGCATTGAAAGAGATCTGGGAAAAAGGTCTTCTTTATAAAGGCTTTAAGATCGTTCCTTATTGCCCACGCTGCGGAACTCCTCTTTCCGCACAGGAGGTTTCTCAGGGATACAAGACTGTTAAAGAGCGCTCTGCGATCGTACGTTTCAAGGTTGTTGGTGAGGACGCATACTTCCTGGCATGGACAACAACACCATGGACACTTCCATCCAACGTTGCACTTTGTGTAAATCCGGATGAGATCTACTGTAAGGTAAAAGCAGCAGACGGCTATACCTACTACATGGCAGAAGCACTTCTGGACAAGGTTCTCGGCAAGCTTGCAAAGGATGATGAGCCTGCATATGAGATCCTTGAGAAATATAAAGGAACAGACCTTGAGCGTAAGGAATATGAGCCGCTTTTTGCATGTACGGGAGAGGCAGCAGCAAAACAGCGCAAAAAAGCTCATTTCGTAACCTGTGACAACTACGTTACCATGAGTGATGGTACCGGTATCGTTCATATCGCACCTGCATTTGGTGAGGATGACAGCCGTGTCGGACGTGAGTATGACCTTCCGTTCGTACAGTTCGTAGACGGACAGGGTAACATGACCAAAGAGACACCATACGCTGGTGTATTCGTAAAGAAAGCGGACCCGATGGTCCTTACTGACCTTGACAAAGAGGGCAAGCTTTTTGATGCGCCGAAATTCGAGCATGATTATCCGCACTGCTGGAGATGTGACACACCGCTTATCTACTATGCACGTGAGTCCTGGTTCATCAAGATGACTGCAGTAAAGGATGATCTGATCCGCAACAACAATACAATCAACTGGATCCCGGAGAGCATCGGTAAAGGACGTTTCGGTGACTGGCTTGAGAACGTTCAGGACTGGGGTATTTCCAGAAACCGTTACTGGGGAACACCACTGAACATCTGGCAGTGTGAGTGCGGACATATGGAATCCGTGGGAAGCCGCCAGGATCTCTATGAGAAGAGTGGTGACGAGCGTGCGAAGACTATCGAGCTTCACCGCCCATACATTGATGATATCACCATGAAGTGCCCGGACTGCGGAAAGACCATGCACCGTGTACCGGAGGTAATCGACTGCTGGTTCGATTCAGGAGCAATGCCTTTTGCACAGCATCATTATCCATTTGAGAATAAAGACCTGTTTGAGCAGCAGTTCCCGGCAGACTTCATCTCCGAGGCTGTTGACCAGACAAGAGGATGGTTCTACTCACTTCTTGCTGAGTCCACACTGCTTTTCAACAAGGCTCCGTATAAGAATGTAATCGTTCTGGGACATGTACAGGATGAGAACGGACAGAAGATGAGTAAGTCCAAGGGAAATGCCGTAGATCCGTTTGATGCACTGAACAAATATGGTGCAGATGCTATCCGCTGGTATTTCTACATCAACAGTGCTCCATGGCTTCCGAACCGTTTCCACGGCAAGGCAGTTGTAGAGGGACAGAGAAAGTTCATGAGCACTCTGTGGAACACCTACGCATTCTTCGTACTGTATGCGAACATTGACAATTTTGACGCAACTAAATATACTTTAGATTACGATAAGCTTCCGGTTATGGATAAATGGCTGCTCAGCAAGCTGAATACCATGGTGAAGACTGTCGATGAGGATCTTGGTTCCTACAAGATTCCGGAGGCTGCAAGAGCGCTTCAGGAATTTGTTGACGATATGAGTAACTGGTATGTAAGAAGAAGCCGTGAGCGTTTCTGGGCAAAGGGCATGGAGCAGGATAAGATCAATGCTTACATGACACTTTACACAGCACTGGTAACAGTTGCCAAAGCTGCAGCTCCGATGATCCCGTTCATGACTGAGGATATCTACCAGAACCTTGTAAGAAGCATTGATGCAGACGCTCCGGAGAGTATCCATCTCTGCGATTACCCGGAGGTAAACGAAGCATGGATCGACAAGGATCTTGAGGCAAACATGGAAGAGCTTCTTGAGATCGTTGTTCTCGGACGTGCATGCAGAAATACCGCAAACATCAAGAACCGTCAGCCGATCGGAACCATGTATGTAAAAGCTGAGAAAGCTATGGATAAATTCTACACAGATATCATCGCAGATGAGCTTAACGTAAAAGAAGTGAAATTCGCAGATGATGTAGAGTCCTTCATTTCTTACAGCTTCAAGCCGCAGCTTCGTACAGTAGGACCGAAATACGGCAAGCTTCTGAACGGCATCCGTACCGCACTCTCCGAGGTCGATGGAACCGCAGCAATGAAAGAGCTGAGAGATAATGGTGTTCTCGTTCTTGACATTGCCGGAAACAGAGTCGAGCTTGCAGAGGAAGACTTATTGATCGAAACAGCCCAGAGCGAGGGCTATGTGACAGAGACAGACGGTGAGACATCCGTTGTCCTTGATACAAACCTTACACCTGAACTGATCCAGGAGGGCTTTGTCCGCGAGATCATCAGCAAGGTTCAGACCATGCGTAAAGAGGCTGGTTTCGAAGTCATGGACAAGATCATTGTCTATGCAAAAGATAACGATAAGATCATGGATATCATGAAAGCAAACCAGGATGAGATCAAACGTGAAGTACTGGCAGAAAACATTATTCTGGGAGAAGCAGAGGGTTACACCAAGGAGTGGAACATCAACAAAGAGGCTGTAACACTGGGAGTATCCAAAGTACAGGAGGAAAACTAATGATTGACAAGCAGTTTGAGAAAGAGGAATTCAAAAAAAGTGTAAAAGAAAACGTAAAATTCCTTTATCGAAAAACACTGGAAGAGGCTACACAGGAGCAGATCTTTCAGGCTGTAAGCTACACTGTGAAGGACGTGATCATTGACAATTGGCTCAAGAGCCAGAAGGCGTATGAAAAACAGGATCCGAAGATCGTATATTATATGTCCATGGAGTTCCTTATGGGCCGTGCCCTTGGAAACAACCTGATCAACCTTGGTGCATACGGCGAGGTTAAGGAGGCTCTTGAGGAGCTTGGACTTGACATTAACTGCATCGAAGACCAGGAGCCGGATCCGGCTCTTGGAAACGGTGGACTTGGAAGACTGGCAGCATGCTTCCTGGATTCTCTTGCAACTCTGAACTACTGTGCATACGGATGCGGAATCCGTTACCGTTATGGTATGTTCAAGCAGGAGATCCGTGACGGTTATCAGGTAGAGGCACCGGATAACTGGCTGAAGAACGGCTATCCTTTCGAGCTCCGTCGTCCGGAGTATGCAAAAGAGGTTCATTTCGGCGGATATGTACGCGTTGAGTGGGATCCGGTGAAGAACGAGAATAAATTCATCCATGAAGGATATCAGGCAGTTAAGGCTGTTCCTTACGATATGCCGATCACAGGTTATAATAATGATGTTGTAAACACACTTCGTATCTGGGATGCAGAGCCGATCGTAGACTTCAACCTTGACTCTTTCGACAAGGGTGATTATCACAACGCAGTAGAGCAGGAGAACCTTGCACGTACTATTGTTGAGGTACTTTATCCGAATGATAACCATATGGCAGGTAAAGAGCTTCGTCTGAAACAGCAGTACTTCTTCGTATCTGCCAGCCTTCAGGCAGCGATTGCCAAATATAAGAAAACACACGATGACATCACAAAGCTTCATGAGAAGGTTGTATTCCAGATGAACGATACTCATCCGACTGTAGCAGTTGCAGAGCTGATGCGTCTTCTTATGGATCAGGAAGGTCTTGGCTGGGATCAGGCATGGGATATCACAACAAAATGCTGTGCTTACACCAACCACACCATCATGTCCGAGGCACTTGAGAAATGGCCGATCGAGCTGTTCTCCAGACTGCTTCCGCGTGTATACCAGATCATCGAGGAGATCAACCGTCGTTTCATTCTTGAGATCCAGCAGAAATATCCTGGAAACTTCGAGAAGATCAAGAAGATGGCGATCATCTATGACGGACAGGTTAAGATGGCTCACCTTGCGATCGTTGCAGGCTACTCTGTAAACGGTGTTGCACGCCTTCATACCGAGATCCTCAAGAATCAGGAGCTGAAGGATTTCTATGAGATGATGCCTGAGAAGTTCAACAACAAAACAAACGGTATCACACAGAGACGTTTCCTTGCTCATGGAAACCCGCTTCTGGCTGACTGGGTAACAGACAAGATCGGACCGGACTGGATCACAGATCTTTCCCAGCTTTCCAAGCTTAAAGTTTACGCAGACGATGAGAAGGCTCTTCAGGAGTTCATGACCATCAAGTTCAAGAACAAAGAGCGTCTTGCAAAATATATCCTGGAGCACAATGGTGTTGAGGTTGACCCGCACTCCATCTTCGATATCCAGGTTAAGAGACTTCATGAGTACAAACGTCAGCTTCTCAATATCCTGCATGTGATCTATCTGTACAACCAGATCAAGGCACATCCGGAGATGGATTTCTATCCAAGAACATTTATCTTTGGTGCAAAAGCTGCTCCTGCTTACTATTTTGCAAAGAAAGTTATCAAATTAATTAATAGTGTTGCAGATGTTGTGAATAATGATCCTGAAACAAATCCATATTTAAAAGTTGTCTTTATTGAAAACTATGGAGTTACAATTGCTGAGAAAATCATGCCAGCTGCAGATGTTTCTGAACAAATTTCAACTGCTGGAAAAGAAGCAAGTGGTACTGGTAATATGAAATTCATGATGAATGGAGCAGTTACGATAGGAACATTAGATGGTGCAAATGTTGAAATGGCTGAACGTGTTGGAGATGACAATATTATTATCTTTGGATTAAAAGATAATGAAGTTGAAACATTGAGACAACATGGACAATACAATGCATGGGATTATTATAATAATAATCCACATATTAAACGTGTTGTGGATTCACTTGTTGATGGAACATTCCATGAATCTAGAGAAGAATTTAGAATGATTTTTGATGAATTAATGAATAGAAATGATGAATATTTCTTATTTGCTGATTTTGAAGAGTATGTCAAAGCACATGAATTGATTGATGCATATTATCGTGACCGTGCTAAATGGTCAAAAATGTGTTTAGTTAATATTGCTCAGTCTGGATATTTCTCTTCAGATCGTACAATTGAAGAATATGTATCTGATATTTGGAAACTAGATAGAGTGAAACGTTAAA
>OLSM01000807.1_pt1 | contig 27586 bp, 29 predicted proteins | sample 1672721 | NCBI WGS metagenome assembly OLSM01 (sample SAMEA3136717, study PRJEB25190) | human gut metagenome
GCAGTATGGAGATTACAGGTGAATACAGGAGGCACAAATGTTGCCGACTATTGCTTGAAAAATCATGTCGCAGCAATGGGATGGTGTCTTCGTGAATTAACCCAGGCAGAACGTTCTGGGATACATACATTTTTGGATTACTGTAATCTGGCAAGAACTCAGTACAAATCATTCGACAGTGTATGCCGCATGGTAGAGGATGTGAAAGAAGGAGACCTCCTATGGATGCGCTCAAGAAATGAAGGAAAATACTATATTGCGAGAGTTAAGGCGAACAGTACCTGGGTGTTTCGCGAAGATGCAGTACAGATGGATGCAGCGAATCAGTTGACCAATATAGACTGGTATCCAGCTACAGATAAGGCAGATGAAGAATCCGTTCCTGGTGCTGTGGCAACATCATTTATTATGGGTTCAACCATCCAGAGAATTAAGAAAAATGGAGTGGAAGAATACAGTCAGATGTTGTATAACCGTGTCCACGATTCAGCGCTGGATCTATTCAATTATCCCGATCCAGCCCTCTCGTTATGTGAGAAGCATTTTTACAGCCTGCTTCAGCCGGAAGATGTTGAGGATTTACTTGCGCTGTGGCTGTATGATACGAAAGGCTACGTTTGCATTCCATCGACAAATAAAATTGCTACGCCAAAGTATGAGTGCGTTTTGGTTGATCCAAATGACCTGAACCGAAAGCATATTTACATTCAGGTAAAGAAGGGTGATGTTGATCTCAATACAGATGACTATTCCAGCCTGAATGGCGAAGTATATTTGCTTACAACAGAAGGAAACGTTCAGAATGTACAGAAATATTCAAATGTGAAAGTAGCAGATCCAACGGTTATCTATGAATTTGCGATCAATCCGGATAAGTCTCATATCATTCCGGAGAATGTTTTATACTGGGTGAAGTTTCTGACAGAAATAGAAAATAATCGTTTGAAGTTTTTTGCGTGTAAAGGAATCATGTTTGATACGAATATCTCGTATTCAGATACAAATGAATCCGAGATGATTCTCGGAAACAAAATAGCGGCATATGGAGATGCCAAACGGTATATCGACAGCTTTCGCAAAGATGACTATGCTCTTTTTTATTCCAAAGGAAGAGGAATTATTGCAGTTGGACAGATAGTTACAGACACACCAACGGAAGTGGGTGATGAAAAATATCATAGTGTCAGAATGATTGTGCCGGAAAATTTCAATGGAGATGTTAAAGCATTGCCTGCTCTTTCTCCGAATGAGATTAAAACAATTTTGAAGCGGAATTTTTATTGGGCATCGACAATCAAAACACCATTCCTTACAGGAGTACAGGTTGAGATGTTGATTCGTGAACTGAAAAAGAAGCATATCTAACGAGGTGGCAGAAGGGGGAGAAATAAGCAGTGCCCTTACAGATTATCAGAAACGATATTACAAAAATGAGCGTTGACGCAATCGCCAATGCTGCCAATACTTCTCTTTTGGGCGGCGGCGGTGTGGACGGCTGCATTCATCGTGCCGCCGGACCGGAGCTGCTTGCAGAATGCAGTACGCTACGGAAGAACGCTGCTATTACACCTATGTGAATGGGCAGAAGATTAAGCATGTGGTAAAGCCGAAGCTTGGTGAGCATCAGCCGAACAATCCGAAGTTGATATATACGATAGATTTTCAAGTGACACCGCATCAATTGCGTCACACTTATATCACGAACCTGATTTATGCTTCGGTTGATCCTAAAACCGTACAGTATCTGGCAGGCCATGACAATAGCAAAACGACTATGGATATCTATGCGAAAGTCAAGTATAATAAACCTGAGGAATTGAGCAGCGTTGTGAATGCAGCATTCGGGCTGCGTTAAATTGCACCAAAAATTCCCCGATTTCGTGGGTTTACTGAGAGAGGAAAGCCCGAAAACCCGCATGAATACTGGACTTTTCGGATCAAGGTCAGGTGAGTACGGTCTGAAGGCTGCACGTCGTGCACCCCAGTTCTCCAAGCGCTGATTTGTTTCAGATGTATCTTTACGGCTCTGCTTCGGCAGAGCCGTTTTTTGTTTGTTACGCTCGTGCACACAAAAAGAACACCCCCGCGCCTTTGGGCCGGGGGTGTTCTGCTGTGATAGGAAATGTCAGGTGGAAGCGGAAAGCATCTTTTGCAGCTGGGTTTTGGCCCGGTAGTAGGTCACCCGGGCCCATGCGGCGTTGTGGCCGAAGATCAGCCCGATGCGCTCAAAGGGCAGCTCGCCGAATACCCGGAGGCTGAACACCTCTTTGTAAGGCTCGTCCAGCGTGTGCAGGCACTGATGTACAGTGAATGCCGCATCCTGATCGACCAGCAGTTGGGCAATGTCCGGAGTGTCGGCGGGGGCGGTTTCGGCATCTTCCAGCGGGGCAGTGCGCTTTGTCCGGCGGCAGTGGGAATAATAGGCGTTGCGGGCCACCGTGAACAGCCACGCCCGTACATCCTGCCGGTCATCGTAGTCCTTCAGACCGTCCAGTGCCTTGAAGAAAGTTTCCTGCGTCAGCTCCTCGGCCAGCGCTTCGTTGTGGGTCAGGCCCTGCAGGAACAGAAACACATCCCGGAAATAGAGCCGGTAAACGCTGTCGATGTCCATAGGCTCAGCCCTTCTTATAGTCGATGCCGTATTCCTGGTCGGTGCCGTAGGCGTAGTCGAAGGTACCGTCCGGGTTTTCCTGCACGATGTAGCGGTCTACCAGCTGTCCATCGCGGTAGTACAGGGTCTGGTCTGCGCAGTCCACGGTCAGCAGCTGGGTGCGAGACACCATGACCCATACAGTGGATCGATCAGAACCCACCAGGGCTGTCAGTACCCGATGCACGCCCGGAAAGCGGTAGCGCATGGCCCGCACAGTGATCTGCGGCTTGCCCCAGCTGAAGGTGCCCTCCATATCCAGCCAGACCCCCTCGCCCTGCGCTTCCAGAATGCAGATGTCTGCACCATTCTCTTTGCGGTTGTAGGTCCAGAACTGAGCCTGCTCTGCGGTGGCCGGGACGCGGGCAGTGCCCATCCAGAATATCAGTGCCAGAGCGCACAGGGCCGCCAGCACTGTGCCGATTGCTGCGCGGATGCTCCTTCTTTGCAGGGCGGCCCTGATCCTGCGCAGGGGCGCATCCGGCTGCGCTTCCGGCCGCACCGGCACCGGCTGCTCCATCTGTTCCAGCTCGGCGCGGCAGGCTTCACATTCGGCCAGATGCTCTTCCACCAGCGCGTTGCTGGCCTCACTGGTGATGTGCTCTGCATACAGCGGCAGCAGGTCACGGATGATATCACAATTCGTTTTCATCGTCTTTTGCCCTCCTTTTTCATGGCCTTTCACCCCAATAACGCAGAAAAGGAGAAAGCGTTACAGGTTTCTGCAAATTTTTTGCAGGATCAGCCCTTCTCCTGCCAGAATAACCCGCCGCTGGTCTGGAACAGGGGCCAGGGGTTCACGCTCTTGCTGCCGAGCTTGAAGTCCATGGTCAGCTCCTCGCCCAGCACGCCGACAGCCTGCCCCCGCTCCACGGTCTGGCCGCGGGTCACGGAAAGCTCCTGCAGGCCGTACAGATAACTGCGCACGCCGCAGCCGTGGTCGATGACCACGGTGTTGCCGGTGAGAGCCAGATTGCCTGCAAAGACCACCACGCCGCCTGCCGGGGCGCGGCAGGGCTCACCGGGGATGGTGTAGAGCCGGGTGGAGTTGGATCGGCTGCCCTGCTGGCCACCGGTCACCTTGACCTGACCGAAATCCACTAACGTCATGTAGTTTTCTGCCGGGCAGAGAAAGGCACCGGCCCAGAGCTTTTCCCGCACGGGCTGCTCGTACAGAGGCCAGATGTTGTTCCGGAACTCGGCGTTGGCGGCTTCGGTGGATGCAGGTTCCGGCTCCACCTCCACGGTGCCGAAATCCTTGGGCAGAACGGTCAGCGTCCGGGCAAAGGTCTCGCCGTTGACGGTAACGTTGACCGTGTGCCCACCCGCCGAAGCGTTGTAGGCGGCGGGGATGTAGGCGCGCCAGCCGCTGCCCAGCCGGACGCACTGAACGCTGCCCAGGTCAGTCTCCACAGCGGGAGCGGCCTCGCCGGTCAGGCCGGTGATGGAAAGCGCCGCCACGCCGCCCTGCTCCAGCCGCTCGGTGGAAAGGGCGACCTCCGCGCTGGCCTGCAGGGTGAACCGGAAGGAGTAGCTGTACCAGCCCGTGGGCCTGGCCGGGTGCTCCACGCCCAGGTTCTTGCGGATGGCACCGGTGGTTCCGCCCTCAAACTGGGTAGCAAGATAGTCCTGCGGCAGCCGCCAGACCGTCAGCTTTGCCTTGTAATCCCCGTTGGCAGGGAAGAGAAAGTCCTCGTACTGAGAGGCTGACCCAGCAAACACGATGCTGCCGATGTCGGTTTCAATGGTCAGGGTGGTGTAGCTGGCCCAATCGGGCAGGGCGAGGGCCGGGTGTGCGTCATACAGCACGCCCAGTTTCTGCACGGTGAGCGTTTCGGGGCTGGTGAACACCTTATCGAACACGCCGCCCAGCAACGGTACCTGCCAGCAGGAGCCATTCACTTCCAGCGCCTGCCCGCCGAACTGCGTGTCTGCCGCCGGGCGGGAACCCTCGCCGGTAAAGGAATAGCTCACGGTCATCACCGCGCCCAGCAGCACGGCAACGCCCAGAATGACACCAACAACCCACAACAAAAATCGTTTCATGGATATGTACTCCTGTTACAAAGCCGCATCCCTGCACTTGGCTCCCCTGCCAGGGGAGCTGGCCGCGCCGGAGCGGGGAATGAGAGGTTGATTTCAAATCAATGCGGCGTATAAAAAAGCGCACCACAGCTTGCAGGGACAAGCCGGGTGCGCTTTTCGGTGTTTGGTTTATTCTGCGGCATCCTCGGCAGAAGTGTCTTCTGCGGGCTGCTCTGCGGCAGGCTCAACGGTCTCAGCCTTATCCTCGCCAAACAGCAGACGCTCGTACTCGTCCAGCTCCTTCTCACGGCGGTGCAGATAGACAGCCACGGCGGCCAGCGCACCGGCCACAGCGGCCAGCGTGGCGATAACAGCGATCAGACAGGATTTCTTCATAGGACACACTCCTTTTCTGGTGGGGAACGGTGGTTCATGGAACCGGAGTTCATTTTGATAAGGCTATTATACCCGGAAAAGCAAAAAATTACAATCCGAAATGCAGAAATTTCATCAATCCGGGCAATCACAGCAATTTGGTCAGCAGCAGCTTTTTGTAGACCTTGAAGGCACCGGGCAGGGTATACGCAGCCTCCAGCTGCTCCTTTCCGGCCCAGACGCAGCCTGCGGGGGCGGGCTGCTCCGGCACAGTGAGGAAATAGCCGCTCTGGTGCCACTCGATGTGGGTGAAAATGTGCTTGGCCGCAGGCAGGGGCGTGAAATGTACCCCGGTGCAGTCCAGCCCCAGGGCAGCAAGGCGGGCGGCGGTCTCTGCGGCGGTAAGGGTGGTATCCTCCCACAGCACCGGCTGCCACAGCCCGGCCAGCAGGCCCTTGACGGGCCGCTGCTGGAGCAGCACCCGGCCCTCGTTCAGCACCAGCGCCACCGTGACCGGTGTGATGCGCCGGGCCTTGGGGGGCGTTTTCTGGGGCAGGGAGAGGGCGGTGCCTGCGGCCCGGGCCCGGCAGAGCGTGCCCAGCGGGCACTGCTCACACAGAGGTGAGCCGTTGGGCAGGCAGACCAGCGCGCCCAGCTCCATCAGGGCCTGATTGTAGTCTCCGGCTTTTGCGGGCGGCTGGTGCTCCATGACCCGTGCCGTGAACTCCCGCTTCACCTGCGGGTCGGTGACCAGCCGGGGGTCGTTGTAGAGCCGGGCAAACACCCGCAGAACGTTGCCGTCCACGGCGGGCACCGGGAGACCGAAGCTGATGGAGGCAATGGCCCCCGCCGTGTACTCCCCGATGCCGGGCAGGGCCAGCAGGGCGTTGTAATCAGCAGGCAGCTGCCCGCCGTACTGAGCGCAGACGATCTTCGCTGCCTTCTGCAGATTGCGCACCCGGCTGTAATAACCCAGCCCCTCCCACAGCTTGTGCAGCTTTTCCTCCTCACATCCGGCCAGCGCGGGGATATCCGGCAGGGCGGCAAGGAAGCGCTCGTAGTAGGGCAGCGCCGCCGAGACCCGGGTCTGCTGCAGCATGATCTCGCTCAGCCAGACATGGTAGGGCGTGGGGTCCTCCCGGAAGGGGAGAATGCGGCGGTTGGTGTAGAACCAGTCCAACAGGGCAGGAGCGATATTTTCCACTTGTATTTATCTCCTTGTTGAAAACAACCCTCTCCGTCATTGCTCCGCAATGCCACCTCTCCCGAGGGGAGAGGCTATGCTGCCTTTATCCAAGAGCCGCAATAGGCTCCCCCTTCGGGGGAGCTGGCAAAGCCGACAGGCTTTGACTGAGAGGGTTGAATTTAATCCTTAGAAACCGTAAGCGGTGCGGGGGAAGGGCAGCACGTCACGGATGTTCTGGATGCCCGTGAGGTACATGATCATCCGCTCGAAGCCCAGGCCGTAACCGGCGTGCTCCACGCCGCCGAACTTGCGCAGGTTCAGGTACCACTCGTAGTTGGTCTTGTCCATGCCCAGCTCGTCCATGCGGGCCACCAGCTTGTCGTAGTTCTCCTCGCGCTGGCTGCCGCCGATCAGCTCGCCGATGCCGGGCACCAGCATATCAGCTGCGGCCACGGTCTTGCCGTCCGCGTTCATCTTCATGTAGAAGCTCTTGATCTCCTTGGGGTAATCGGTGACAAAGACGGGCTTCTTGAACACGACCTCGGTCAGGTAGCGCTCGTGCTCGGTCTGGATATCCACGCCCCACTCCACGGGGAACTGGAACTTCTTGTTGTTCTTCTTCAGGATCTCAATGGCCTCAGTGTAGGTGATGCGGCCGAACTCGCTGTTTGCCACCAGCTCCAGGCGCTCGATCAGGCCCTTGTCGATGAACTGGTTGAAGAAGGCCATCTCATCGGGGCAGTTGTCCAGCACATAGCGGATGACGAACTTGGTCATGGCCTCGGCGGTGTCCATGTAGCCCTTCAGATCGCAGAAGGCCATCTCAGGCTCGATCATCCAGAACTCGGCGGCGTGGCGGGTGGTAAAGCTCTTCTCCGCACGGAAGGTGGGGCCGAAGGTGTACACCTTGCCAAAGGCCATGGCCATGGCCTCGGCCTCCAGCTGGCCGGAAACGGTCAGGTTGACGGGCTTCTCAAAGAAGTCCTGGCTGTAATCCACGGTGCCGTCCTCGTTCTTGGGCACGTTCTGCAGGTCCAGCGTGGTGACCTGGAACATCTCACCGGCACCTTCGCAGTCGGAAGCGGTCAGCAGGGGAGAGTGGGAGTAGATGAAGCCGTTCTCCTGGAAGAACTTGTGGATGGCGTAGGCAGCCACGCTGCGCACGCGGAATGCGGCGTTGAAGGTGTTGGTGCGGGGGCGCAGGGTGGGCATGGTGCGCAGATACTCCATGCTCATCTTCTTTTTCTGCAGGGGGTACTCGTCTGCGGGGCAGTCGCCCAGGATCTCCACGCTGTCGGCGTTCAGCTCAAAGGGCTGCTTTGCCTGCGGGGTCAGGACGATGCGGCCCACGATGCGCAGGCTGCTGTACAGGCCGGTGTGGATGACCTCCTCGTAGTTTGCCAGCTTGCCTGCCTCCAGCACGACCTGCAGGGTCTTGAAGCAGCCGCCGTCCGACAGGGCGATGAAGCCGATGTTCTTGGAATCACGGATGTTCTTGGCCCAGCCGCACACGGTGACCACCGTGCCGTCGGCGGGAGTGTTCTTGTACAGCGAGACGATCTCAGTACGTTCCATCTTTCTTTCCTCCGATATAAAAATAAAAAGACAGCTTTGCCCTGAATTTTCAGGGCGAACAAGCTGTCTTGTAATGTCCGCGGTGCCACCTGAATTACCGGAAGTGTCCGGTCGCTCGCGCGCTCCAATAAGCGCTGCCCTGGTAACGCTGGGCTTTGCGGCGCACCTACTGGCGGCGGAATGCCGTGTTCAGTTTGCAGCTCCCGGGTGTTCGTTCGCGCACTGGCCCGCACGCGGCTCTCAGCTGCTGCCGCGCTCTCTGGAGCGTCCGGAATGCGTTACTTTTCCCGATCCTTGCTTTTCAGTAATTCTAAAAATAGCACAGCAGCACCGGTTTGTCAATCGGCTTTTTGTGGAAAAACGGTTGAATTCTGCCGGAAAGAATGATATTATTTATCCTGTTATAGTATGTGCATTGCACAAAACGGAACAAACATGAAGATTGGCTTTGTCCTGAGGAGTAGAGCATGAACGAAAATCAAACCACTTACCCCACCGGCGCACAGGATGAGGAAGAGATCGACCTCGTCGCGCTCATGGTGACCCTTCTGCACAAGCTCAAGCCCATCCTGCTGACCGCGGTTGTCTGTGCTGTGATCGCTGGCGGCCTTGCCGGGGTAAAGATCCTGCGCGGCGGCGCTGTTTCGGCAGAAGATCAGGTTGCTTACGAAGAGGCTCTGGCTGAGTATCAGCAGAAAGAGAAGGATTATGAGTTTGCTGTGCAGCAGTACGAGCTGACGGCGAAGAGCAACGAGGATGCGCAGTCTAGTGTGCAGGAAGCACTGAAACAGGCACAGGACTATGCAGAAAAGTCGCTGCTAAAAAATCTGGACGTTTATAATGTCTGGACGGCGCAGGCTGACCTTTATATTGACAGCGGCTACAAAATCCAGCCGGGTTCTGCGTATCAGAATGTTGACCCGACCGGTGCGTTGCTGGCTGCATATCAGAAACAGCTGGTCGGCGGTGACTCCATGAATGCTGCCGCTGATGCCGTAGGGGTAGATGTGCGCTACCTGAAGGGCGTGGTCACGGCAGAACTTTCCCAGAACGACAGTGGCGAGTATAACGGCGTGATGACCTTGCAGGCGTATGCTGCAGATCAGCAGACCGCAGAGAAAATTCTGAACGTGCTGCTGGGTCGTCTGGATCTGATCCATGATAAAGCGGCAGCTGCTGTGTGCAGCCACAGTGTACGCGTGATTGATCAGAGTGTGACACAGGGGGTCTCCACGGAACTGCGTGCGTTGCAGCAGACGAGCGATGAAGATGTTCAGAATCTGCAGAGCCAGCTGGTGGAACTGCAGAGTGCCCGTCAGGCGCTGGATGACAATCTGGCTTCTGCTAAGAGTACTTGGGAGAGTGCGGAGGAGCCCGCACTGGGCGGCGGCGCTGCCTCCTCGGTGGCAAAGAACCTGCTCATTGGCTTCCTGCTGGGCGGTGTGCTTGCCTGCGGCGTGGTCGTGGTCAAGTTCCTGCTGGACGGCATGGTCTACTCGGCCAGCGAGCTGAACCGATCCACCGGCCTGCCCGTGCTGGGCGCGCTGGCCAGCGACCGCACCAAGAAAGCCGGAAAGCTGGATGCAAAGCTCTATCAGATGGAGGGCCGCCCCGATGGCAGCGCGGACGCTGAGATGCTCTGCCTGATGGCTCAGACCATCCGCAGCCGCGCCCCGGAGGCGAAGAATATTCTGGTTACCGGCGATCTGCCTGCGGACCAGCTGGAAGCACTGGCCGCTGCCCTGCAGGCCACGGAACCCCTGCGCGGCCGGAGCGTGACCGCCGCCGAGAGCATCCTCAAGGCCGCTGCCACCGTGCCCCATGTGGTGGCTGCCGATGCCATTGTGCTGGCTGCCGACTGCACGGTCACCCGCACCGATGCCGTGCGGGAGCAGAACGAGAAGATCGTTCGGCTGGGCAAGCAGATCCTGGGCTGCATCGTATACGAATAAGCAATCAAAAATGCCGCTGGTCAGCCAGCGGCATTTTTGATTGCCTGGATCAGCCCATTGGCCGCCAGCTGCCCGGCATAGAGGGCCTCGTTCAGGTTGTTGCCGTGCCCGCCGATCTCTATGAGCAGGCTGCCGGGGGTCAGATCCTGATTGTAGAACCGGTAGCTGAACAGGACCGGGCGGGTGAAGCCGGGGTACAGGCCCTCCATGGCGGTTTCCCAGGCAGCGGCAAAGCGGAGGTTGAGCCGGTAGTTGGGCAGGCTGACCGTGGTGCCGTTGTCACACCCGCAGATGATCATCACCTGCGCTGTCTGCCGCCCGTTGACGGTGCACACCGGGGCCATGCGGGAGCCGTTCTCAGTCTCGATGGCATCCCGGTGGACATCCAGCACGATCTTGATGCTGGGATACTGCGATAAGTATTGCTGCACCACCGCGCGGCTGTTGGCATAGCTGCCGGTGTAGCTGGGGTAATCGTTCAGGGTCTCATCGTGCAGGGTATTGAGCCCGGCGGCGTTGAGGGTGTCCGCCATCACCCGGCCCACGGCGCACATGTTGAGGTCCCGGTCGGTGGTGCGGGAACCGTCCCCCGGGCGGTACCACAGCCCTGCTGAGAGCCGGTAGTCCTCAGTGGCATGGGTGTGCATGATGAGGATCTGCGGGTCGGGGCTGTTCCACTCCACCGCAAAGGGGAGCGGGTTGGTGATCTCGGCGGCAATGTCGGCGCTGGAGACGCTGGTGTTGTTCTTGATGCTGCCGCTGCCGCAGGGAATGTATTTTTCCCCGCTGCCCTGCGGATAGTTCTTTTCCAGGATGGCACCGGCTCCCTCCGGGCGGGCCTCATCGCCTTCCAGCGGGACAAGATAGGCTTCAATGTCACCGGCAGGCAGTGCGGGAGCCTCCTGTGCAGGCTCTGCCTGTGTTTCCTGCGCGGATTCGCTCACAGCCTGTGCGGCATTCTCGGAGAGGTCTTTCCGGCTCAGGTAAAGGGCGGTCTGCACGGCTGGCAGCGGCCCGATGACCACTGCTGCCAGCGTGAGGAGCAGCTGGTGCGCAAACAGTGCCAGCCCCAGCGCAAGGCCTGCCGCCGCTGCAAAAGGCAGGGGATGCCCGCACCCCGCCATTTCCCGCCTGCGCATGGAACCTCACCCCCTTCTGCAAAATAGATATGAGAGAACCGCTCCGTCAATGCGAACGGATTGCTGCCTCTCCCAGTAGGAGAGGCAGGCCGGCAGCAGCATAAACCTGCCCTCTGTCAGGGGAGCAGGCGAGCGAAGGCGAGACCGAGAGGGTTACCCCACCAGCCAGCACAACTGCGCCACACTCAGCTTTGGCTGCAGGGCTCGGTTGATGGCAGCCCCCAGCAGGGCCGCGCCGTGGGCGATGACTCCGTCCAGATCCCGGGGCGTGACGACCAGATCCCGGCCCTCCTCGGCCTGCATCAGAGTGGGGATGCCCGCCGCAAGGACAGGCACACCCAGCCGGGCGGCATCCAGATGCCGGGAGTGGTCGGGCTGGGCCGGGTGGAGCCCGGTGTCTGAAAACTGGAGCGTCCGGCCCAGCCGCTCCGGCTCAGCAGAGCAAAGGCTGTCCACACAGAGCAGGGCGGCGGGGCGCAGCTCCCGTACCAGTGCCCCGGCCAGCTGCTGTAAGCTCAGGCCCGTGGCCGCCGATACCCCCGGAGCCACAGCCGCCACCGGCCGGATGCCCTGCACCGGCACGGTGCGCGGCCCCATGGTCACGAACACCTTCTGCACCGTGCGGGGGCCCAGAGCATCCGCCGTGACCCGGCGGTTGCCCACCCCCAGCACCAGCACCGGGCCTTCGGGCGGCAGCAGGGGCCGCAGCTCTGCGGCGGCGGCTTCGATCACGGCGCTGTCCCGCTCGTCCAGCAGGCTCACGCTGGGGACCTCCAGCGTCACATACCGGCCCCGCGGCCGCGCCAGCCCCTCCCGCGCGATCTCTACCCGGGTGATCGTCACGCCGCCCTGACGGGCCGTTGCCACGCGCACCCCGGCGGGCAGGGCGGTTTTGCCCGGCTGGCCGAACAGTTCATCGGCAAGGTCAGTTTCCCGCATTTTGCATCCCCCATCCGGCTGAATTTCCGTATTTGGGCGCTTTTCCCGCCCAAACGGTACCAGAAGTATGGGAAAATGAAAAAATTCTAAACAAAAATTCAAAAAAGGCTTGCGCTGGTACGGCAAATATGGTATCATAAGGTGCGCTGTTATAGGTAGCCAAGGAGGTGGAACGAATGCCTAACATCAAATCTCAGAAGGACCGCGTCGTGCAGGCTGCTGCAGAGCAGGCTCACAACAAGGCCATTAAGACCAACCTGAAAACAGTCGTCAAGAAGGCAGACGCTGCCATCGATGCTAAAGCCGCTGACAAGGACGCAACTGTCCTGGCTGCTGTTTCCGCGATCGACAAGGCTCGCGCTAAGGGTGTCATCAAGAAGAACACCGCTTCTCGCAAGATCAGCCGTATGGCCAAGCGTGCAAACAAGAACGCCTGATTTACGACAGATCAAGTGATCGACTGACGAACAAAACCTCTGTATCGGGAACCCGATACGGGGGTTTTTGTTTTTCCAGCAGCTGTTCCGGGGGCAGGGGCGCGGGCTGCTCTGCCAGCGCCCAGAACGCCCAGCCTGCAGGCACAGCAGCCGCCAGCACCAGCCCGGGCCAGAGCACGGCGGGATATGTAAGGGCCTCGCTGCCGGGCAGGAACACCGCCGCCGCGCAGAGCACAAGGGCGGTCCAGCCCTCCCATAAGATCGTTGCAAGAGTCTCGCGCATGACTATCATCTCCTTTTCTGGAAAAGTATACCATGCAGAGGGCGCGAATCGGCGCAGAAAAGGACGATACACGAAAAAAGCGTATCGTCCCAGGAAGAGTTCTGCTTCAGTTCTGGTCGTGGCTGCGGCCCACCAGCGAACAGACCACGCCGCAGACAAGGCTGGTGGTGATGCCTGCAGCCGCGGCGGTCAGCCCGCCGGTCAGGATGCCGATGGCTCCCTCTTCGGCAAGGGCGGTGCGCACGCCTTTGGCAAGCAGATGCCCGAAGCCCAGCAGGGGAACGGTGGCACCGCAGCCTGCAAACTCGGCCAGCGGCGCATACCACCCAAGGGCCGAAAGCACCACGCCCGCCACCACATAGCCTGTCAGGATGCGGGCGGGGGTCAGGGCGGTCAGGTCGAGAAAGAGCTGGCCCACCACACAGATGGCCCCGCCTGTAACGAATGCCCAGAAATAGTTCATGTGTTCCCTCCGTTCTGTTCCTCCGGGGCAGCAAGCTCCACCAGGTGCGAGATGGCGGGGATGCTCTCCTTCTGCAAAAAGGTGGTCTGGCTCATCAGCGCGCCTGTGGCCAGAAAGAGAACCCGGCGCTGCCCCCGCCGCTCCAGCCGGGGCAGGAGATGCCCGCAGAGCACTGCTGCACAGCACCCCGGCCCAGAAGCGCCGCTGTGCACCGACTGGCCCTCGGCATCATAGAGGAGGGAACCGCAGTCCACATGGTTCTTGAGGAGCAGGCCCTCGGCGGCCAGCAGCTCCCGGAACAGCTGACTGCCCACATGGCCCAGGTCGCCGGTGCAGATGGCATCGAACTCCTGCGGCTGGGTGTTGGTATCGGTGAGGTAGCGCAGGAGCGTTGCCGCCGCAGCCGGAGCCATGGCGGCCCCCATGTTGTTGATGTCCCGGATGCCCAGATCCTGCACCCGGCCAAAGGTCACGGCCCGGATGCCAACCCCCTGCCCGGCGGGGCGGAGCAGGCAGGCCCCTGCCGCCGTGGCAGTCCATTGGGCGGTGGGGGTGCGCACGGCTCCGTAGGAAAGCGGGGTGCGGAACTGCCGCTCGGCGGTGCAGAAGTGGCTGGAGGTCATGGCCAGCAGGCCGTCTGCCATTCCGGCGCTGCACAGGCAGGCCCCAACACCCAGCGCCTCGGCCATGGTGCTGCAGGCCCCGAACAGCCCCGCAAAGGGCAGGCCCAGCGCCCGGGCCGCATAGCCCGAAGCTGTGCACTGGGCCTGCAGGTCTCCGGCCAGCAGGAGGCTCACATCCTTTTCGGTGGCGTGGGCTTTTTTCAGGCAGAGCCGCGCCGTCTGTAATTGCAGCTGCGTTTCAGCGGCCTCCCAGCTGGCCTGCCCGAGGCGGTTGTCGCTGTGCAGCTCATCGAACTCTGCCGCCAGCGGGCTTTCGCCCTCCTTTTTGCCGCCGATGCAGGCGTGTGCGGCGATGACAGGCGGTTTTGGGAAGATCAGGGTGTCACCCCGGCGGGTCGCCATGAAAAAATCCCCCTTTCAGGGCTGTTTTTCTTTGGGATTTGTGCTATAATAGCGCTCGTGCGATATTCTGCTCCATCCGCTCTGCCGGAAAACTGCAATTTTTGCATCCCGGCAGGCGTATTGTAGACAGAGCGGTCAGCCGCCCAGCAGCCAGAGCACCCCACCGTAGACCACAGCGGCCAGCGTGCCGTACACGATGACCGGCCCTGCAATGGTGAACATCTTGGCTCCGGTGCCGCAGACCCTGCCCTCGGGCTTGAACTCGATGGCGGCGCTGACCACGGCGTTGGCAAAGCCCGTGATGGGCACCAGCGATCCTGCCCCGGCTTTGGCGGCAAGCTTCTGGTAGAGCCCCAGCGTGGTCAGCAGGGCCGACAGCACGATGAGGGTGCAGCTGGTCAGGGTACCGGCAAGCTGGGCTTCCAGCCCCATGCCAAGATACCACCCGCGCAGCACCTCGCCCAGCAGGCAGATGCCGCCGCCCACGCAGAAGGCCCACAGGCAGTCGGAGCCCAGAGGGGAGCGGGGGCCGACCTGTTTCACCCGCCGCGCGTATTCTTCCGCTGTCATCTTCATCGCTGTCACCTCGGGTTTAGGATGCCCCCGGAGAAACATAATATACAGAAAACGAACCGAGAAAGAAGGTCTCTTATGAATCAGCAGCAACCCATCCACCGCCGCCGCCTGACCCGGGCAGAGATCCGGCGGCGGCGACGCAACCGCGCCATCCGCCGCATCGCCGGGCTGACCCTTGTGGTCTGCGTGGCCGTGGGCGGTGTGTCTTTCCTGCTTTCCCGCCGCAAGGCTCCGGTGCCCACGGCGGATGCCGCCGGGAGCGCCGCCAATAGTGCGGCCAGCAGTCTGCCGTCGGCTGCGCCGGGCAGCAAGGCGGAGAGCAGCGCCGTGAGCGGAGCCGCCGCCGAGAGCGTGGAGAGCCGGGATAACCTGCTGGGCCTGACCGCCGCCGAGGCGCAGGCCATGCTGGCCGACCCGCTGATGATCCTTGTGAACCACACCAATAAGATGCCGGAAAACTACACCTTTGAGACCGCCGAGTGCGGCTCCAAGACCGCAGTGAACAAGACCCTGCAGACCGTGGCCTGCAATGCCTTTCTGGAGCTGCAGAAGGCCGCTGCTGCGGAAAATGTGACCGTCTGGATGCAGAGCGGCTACCGCAGCGTGTCCTACCAGACCAGCCTCTACGAGAAAAAGACCAACTATTATAAGCAGCAGGGCTATGACGATGCCAAGGCGAAGGAAATGGCCGCCGCCGTTGTCAACCCGCCGGGCTACTCCGAGCACAACTGCGGCCTGGCTGCAGACCTGAACAGCCCCGAGCACACCGGCCTGGACGAGGGCTTTGAGAACACGGCTGCTTTCCGCTGGCTCTGCCAGCACGCCGGGGAGTACGGGTTCATCCTGCGCTACCCCAAGGGGGCCGAGGAGAAGACCGAGATCACCTATGAGCCCTGGCACTGGCGCTATGTGGGCGTGGAAAATGCCGCAAAGATCAACGCCAGCGGCCTGTGCTTTGAGGACTATATCGCCGCCCTGCAGCAGATCGCGGGCTGAGCGGCAAAGCGCTGGTGAAGAAACCGTAAAATCTTCTGCCTGCCGTTTGCAATTCGGGCTTTGATATGGTAAGATAACAATGGTTCGTTGTCGGAAACTCTTCCGCGTGGACGAACCGGTGTAAAACAGATAAAAGAGGGAATAATCCATGAAACTTCGTGCTAAAATCATTCTGACTGCTGCTTCTCTGGCCCTGAGCTGTGCTCTGCTGGCCGGCTGCGGTTCTTCTTCCGGTTCTACCGCTTCTTCTGCCGCGTCCTCTGAACCTGCCTCCACTGTGCTGAGCCAGGCCTCCAGCATCCCGCTGGGCGAGGACAACAGCACCGATGCCCTGAACGCACCGTTCGAGACCCTGCTGGATGCCAACCCCATCTCCAACCAGTTTGAGATCGCTGCCATGAACATTGAGTACGATTTCAATCTGCCTGCTGAGGATGTGGTGAGCTACAAGGGCGTGAAGAGCAACGACAACGGCGATGCCGGTATGGTGCTGGTCGTGGAAGCTGCTGACGGCAAGGCTGAGGAGGTTGCAAACCAGCTGACTGCTTACCAGCAGGATCAGGTGGCGTTCTACGGCAACTACGCTGAGTTCGCACAGGCCCAGGAAAATGTGGAGAACGCCGTGATCGCCTTCAAGGACAACACCGTGGTCATGGTCATCGCTTCCAACGAGTGCACTGCCGATCTGGACAGCGCGGTGGACAGCGCACTGGGAGAGTAAAATAAAACTGAATGGGGCTGCTGCAGGCCCTCTCCGTCAATGCTCCGCACTGCCGCCTCTCCCAAAGGGAGAGCTGACGAGCGCAGCGAGTGTGAGAGGGCATTTGCAGCAGCTCTTTTTTTAAAAGGAGGTCGAAGCCTTGGTTTTCAGCACCATCATCTTTTTGTTCCGGTTTCTTCCCATCACGCTGGCGCTGTATTACCTTGCGCCCGCAAAGCTCAAGAATACGGTGCTCTTTGTGTGCAGCCTGGTGTTCTACTGCTGGGGTGAGGTCCGGTTCTTCCCGGTCATGCTGGCCCTGATCCTCATCAACTATCTCTGCGGCCTGGGGCTGGAAGCGTTTGACGCAAAGCCCGGCGTGCGCAAGGTGCTGCTGCTGGTCGCCCTTGCAGCCAGCCTGGGGATGCTGTTCTACTTCAAGTACGCAAACTTTGTCCTGCGCAGCATCAACAGCCTGCTGGGCACCGGATTTGCGGCCATTCAGGGCATCAGCGTCCTGCCGCTGGGCATCAGCTTTTATACCTTCCAGACCCTTTCCTACACCATTGATGTCTACCGCCGGGAGGTAAAGACTGAGCACAACATCATCGACTTCGGCGCTTATGTTGTCATGTTCCCCCAGCTCATCGCGGGCCCCATCGTCAAGTATCGGGATGTCTCGGCCCAGCTGCACGTTTACAAGCATCGTTACAGCTTGCAGCAGATCGAGGAAGGCATGACCCTGTTCACCTTCGGTCTGGCAAAAAAGGTCCTGCTGGCGGATGCCGTCGGCGCGCTCTGGACAGACATCATCGGCATTGCCGACAGCCCTTCCACCACCTTTGTGGGCCTTGCCAATGCGTCCACGCCGCTGGTCTGGCTGGGTGTCATCGCCTATTCGCTCCAGCTCTACTTTGATTTTTCCGGTTACTCCATGATGGCCATTGGTATGGGCAAGATGCTGGGCTTTGATTTCCCCCAGAACTTCAACTTCCCCTATATCTCCCGTTCTATCACCGAGTTCTGGCGGCGCTGGCACATGACCCTTTCCGGCTGGTTCCGCGAGTATGTCTATATCCCGCTGGGCGGCAACCGCAAAGGCCTGAAGCGGCAGATCTTCAACCTGTTCGTGGTGGAGCTGCTCACCGGCATCTGGCACGGTGCAGACTGGAACTTTATCTGCTGGGGCCTGTACTACTTTGTTTTGCTGGCCCTTGAAAAGCTGTTCCTGCTCAAGTATCTGGAAAAAGGCAGAATCTGGCCCCACATCTACACCATGTTCCTTGTGGTGGTGGGCTGGGCCATGTTTGTGGGCAACGAGGCCGGGGTGGGCTTCGGGCTGCTGTTCCGCAAGCTCTTCCTCCCCTCGGGCGGTGCGTCTTCGGTCTACTTCCTGCGCAACTACGGTGTGCTGCTGGCGGTCAGCATCCTGTGCTGCACCCCGCTCATTGAGAAGATCTGGAACGCCCTGCGCAAGCACACCGTGACCCGTGTGGCTGCGGTGCTGGTGCTGCTGGTTCTCTCCACGGCGTATGTGGTGGGCAGCACCAACAGCCCATTCCTGTATTTCAACTTCTGAGGAGGGGACCTGAATGGAAAAGCATACAAAGAAAACTCCCTCTCTGTTCCGGTATCCGGTGCTGGTGGCCTTCGGGCTGTTCTTTATCGGGCTGTTCGTGCTGGATATGGCCACGCCCGACCGCGCGTACAGTGAACTGGAAAACACCACCCTGACCCAGCGGCCCAGGCTGACCGCTGTTTCCGCCGACGGGCTGAACAACTACTTCACCAGCTACACCCGATACGTCAAGGATCAGGTGTTTGGCCGCGACCAGTGGATCAGCCTGCAGAGCGCGGCGGAGACCACCCTCTTCCAAAAGACCCAGAGCGGCGGCATCCTGCTGGGCCGGGAGCACATGATGTTCGCCCGGCATTACAGCATCCTGAAAAATGAGGAAAAGGGGATGGCCAAGAACCTTGCCGCCGTCCAGAGCCTTGCCCAGCGCTACCCGGGCAGGGTGAACCTCATGCTGGTGCCGTCGGCCTCGGTGGTCTACCCTGAGAATGTCCCGGCGGGGGCACCCCAGATCGATGAGAAGGGCATTCTGGAAGGCGTTGCCGCACAGGGGGAGGCCTACGGGCGGTTCATTGATGTTCTGCCCGCCCTGACGGAGCACAAAGGGGAATACCTCTACTACCGCACCGACCACCACTGGACGACGCTGGGGGCCTACTACGCCTACCAGCAGTTCTGTGAGACGCTGGGCCTGACCCCCTTTGACCGGGATGCCCACACGGCCGAGACCTGTGAGGATTTCTACGGCACCCACTACTCCAAGACCCGCACCTGGAATGCCGAACCCGACACCATTACCTGGTACGACCTGCAGAACAGCCTGACGATCTGGAACGTCACCGGCCCGGGCCAGCCCACCGAGGGCACCACCACCGGCCTGTACGATCTGGACAAGCTGAAGGTGTATGATAAGTACGCCATGTTCCTGCACGGCAACAACGGCCTGAGCCGGGTGGAGGGTGACGGCGAGGGAAAGATCCTGGTCATCAAGGACAGCTATGCCAATAGCTTTGTGCCCTACTTGACAGCCAACTATGCGGCCATCGACGTGGTGGATTTCCGCAACTATAACTATGGGCTGGACCAGCTCATTGCGGCCAACGACTACGACCAGATCCTTGTGCTGTACAGCTATGCCAGCTTTACCACCGACCCGTATCTCTACCGTGCGGGCGTGGCAGGCTGAGTGGAAAATTATTGCAGTGCTTTTCACCAAACTTTCGTTTGTTTTTTCATGCGACTTTCCGATTTTTGATGGTTTTTCACAAAATCCATTGCATGAAACTGTGTGATGTAGTAATATAAGGCTGGAAACCAGATGGTAAATTGGGAAAGAACACCATCGGTTCAAGCTGCTCAAAAAAGGAGTATGAGACCTATGAACAAGAACATGAATCTGCCTGCTGAATACGCAGTGCTTTCCGAAGAAGAGATGACCTATACCCAGGGCGGTTCCGATATTGGCGGCTTTGCAACCACTGCCGCTACGGTCGTGGGTGCTGTGGTGCTGGGTGCCAGCTATATCTGGGGCATTTCCGCTTCCAAGGACTGGCTGAACAAGAAGAGCAACCGTGAGGGCAACCTCTTCACCGTTCTGGGCCGTGCCGCAGATGCTGTCGGCGAGGATATGTCCAAGTCCGCAGCCAACTTTGTCCGGGATGCCGTTTCCAGCACCATGGTGGTGGCTCTGGCTCCCCTGAGCGCTGTTCTGCTGATCCTGTAAGCCGGGAAAGTGGGATACCGGGTCTGTTTTCTGTAACCTGCGGTGTATGCTGCACCGTGCAATAAATGCTTTTGTAAAGGAGTATTATTATGGAAAAGAAGCTCATGCTGCCCGCGAACTACAACGTGATGAACGAAGAAGAAATGACCTATACCAGCGGCGGCGACGGTTTTACCGCTCCGTTTGCTGTGGGTTGGACGATTGGCGCAGTCATTTCTGTTGCAAACCTGATCTGGGGTCTGGATCAGACCCGTACCTGGATCAAGAACAACAAGAAGAACGGCGAGAATATCACCGATCTGGCAGCAAAGGGCATCAATGCCGCTGCCGATTACATGGGTAAGTCCATCGGCAACGCAATCGTTGGCGTTTACACCGCTCTGAACCTGACCGGCTGGTGGCCCGTTACCGCGATCGCCTGGGTCACGGCCTGATCGTTCTGACCAGACAGCCCGGAGAACTCCAAAGAATAACACAGGGCGGCGGCTCTCCCCAAGCGGGCGGGCCGCCGCCTTTTTTGTTCACAGATTGTTTCTGGAAAAATCCTGTCGTTTGGGGTATACTAGAGCCATAAGTAAGAATCACTCCTTCTTTTGAGGGAACTGACCGCCCCCGCAGAGGGTGCGGATAAAAAATGGAGGGAACCGATATGGCTGTTGTTACCGTTACCAAAGAAAATTTTGAAGCCGAGGTGCTGCACAGCACAAAGCCTGTTCTGCTGGACTTCTGGGCCACCTGGTGCGGCCCCTGCCGGATGCTGAGCCCCATCGTGGACGAGGTGGCCGAGGAGCGCACCGATGTCAAGGTGGGCAAGGTCAATGTGGATGAGCAGCCCGAGCTGGCCTCTCAGTTCGGCGTGATGAGCATCCCCACCCTGCTGGTGTTCCGCGACGGCAAGCTTGTGAATCAGGCTGTGGGTGCCCGCCCCAAGGCCGGTGTGCTGGCGCTGCTGGGCTAAAAGACAAAGAATCGAGCTGTATGGCCGCTGCCTGTTTTCCAATGGGCGGCGGCCTTTTTGCACTTGACAATATGGCATATCTGCCATATACTGAAAGGGGAAAAGTGTAGGGAGGATTTTGAAATGGGACCGTTCGTGGTGGAATTTTATGAAACAAGAGATGGCCAGCGCCCTGCGGAAGATTTTTTGGATGAACTGGATATCAAAATGCGGAGCAAGCTGGTAATGACCCTAAAGGTTTTACAGGAACAGGGAAACCGTCTGAGGGAGCCATACAGCAAGCATCTGGATGATGGGATTTTTGAGATCCGCGGAAAAGTTGGAACGGATATTTCGCGGGTCATGTATTTCTTCTATTATGGGGGAAGGATCATTCTGACGAACGGCTTTATCAAAAAGACCCAGAAAACACCCAAGAGTGAAATTGAACGGGCAAAACAGTATCGGAAAGATTTTTTGGAAAGAGAGGGAGAATCAGATGAAAACACTGGATCTGTATTTGAATGAACAGCTGAAAAATGAGGAGTTCCGCAAGGAGTGGGAAGAGAACCAGCCGGAAATGGACATCATCCGGGCGATGGCAGATGCACGCATTTCTCAGAACCTGACCCAGAAGGAGCTGGCCGAACGCACCGGCATCAATCAGGCGGATATCAGCAAGCTGGAAAATGGAACACGCAACCCATCTTTGAAGCTGCTGAAGCGTCTGGCAGACGGAATGGGAATGGACCTGAAGCTTGTGTTCACACCCAAAGAGCCGCAGAATCTGAAGCTTGCAAAATAAGAAAGATGCCGGGTCGGTTTCCAATGCAGGAGACTGGCCCGGCCTTTTTGCATCCCCGGTTTTCGCTCTCCATCATCTGTTTTGACGCTGGGGTGAAATGATTTCGCCTTTCTGTACAAACGCACAGAAAAACGGTAAGATAGGGCTGAAAAGCTGGCACTTTCATGCTTTACAACTTTATCTCGATAAAGTAAAATAAACAAAAGAAGTGGGAAATACGCAGAGAGGGAACGAGGAGATCGAGATGGAATTCAGTCTGGACAGTTTGCAGCCCAAGGAGCGGGCCTCCTTTGCGCTGCGGGCGCTGTATGAGGCGGCGGGCTGCCACAAATATCACATGGGCCGCTTTGAGGAGTACGGGCTTTATCAGGAGAACCGGAGCTTTTTGTCCTCGGAGCAGGTCATCACCTTCACCGACCTGGATGGCCGTCTGCTGGCGCTCAAGCCGGACGTGACCCTGTCCATTGCCAAGACGGCCCAGCCCGCCCCCGGCGAGACCCTGCGGTATTATTACCATGAGAACGTCTACCGCCCCTCGGCAGAGAGCCACACCTTCCAGGAGATCTCCCAGATGGGCCTTGAGATGCTGGGCGCGGTGGGGGAAGCACAGGTGCAGCAGGCGGTCCGGCTGGCAGCGCAGAGCCTGGCCCAGCTGGGGGCCGCGTGGGTGCTGGAAGTCAGCCACATGGGCTATCTGTTCGGCCTGTTCGATGCACTGGGCGTGCCGGAGAATGCCCGCCCCGGCCTGCTGGAAAAGCTGCGGGAAAAGAATGCGCACGAGCTGCGCCGTGCCGCGCAGGCCGCCGGGCTGGATGCCGCCGGGGCCGATGCCCTGACCGGCCTGCTGGAGCTTTCCGGCAGCTGCGAGGAGACGCTGGCAAAGGCAGAGAGTGCCTGCCGCAACGACCGGATGCGCGCCGCCGCCGCCGAGCTGCGGGCACTGGCCAAAACGCTGGAGGCCTCCGGCGGGGCGGTCCGCCTTGACCTGAGCCTTGCCGGTGAGATGGAATACTACAACGGGCTGGTCTTTCAGGGCTATCTGCAGGGCCTGCCGCGGCCCCTGCTCAAGGGCGGCCGCTACGACCTGCTGATGCAGAAGTTCACCCCCGGGGCCGGGGCCATCGGCTTTGCGGTCTATCTGGACGAGCTTGACCGCCTGAGCGCCCCCACCCCGCCGGTACAGAGGAACAGCACGGGCCAGGTCATGCTGAATGTGGCCCTGCCCAAGGGCCGTCTGGGCGACAGGATGTATGACCTGCTGGCCCGCATCGGCTACGGCTGCACCGAGGACTACAACGCCACCCGAAAGCTGGTGGTGGAGAACCCTGCGGCGGGCATCCGCTACTTCCTTGTCAAGCCCAGCGATGTGGCTATCTACGTTGAGCACGGCGCGGCAGATGTGGGCATCGTGGGCAAGGATATCCTCACCGAAGCCTCTGCCGATGTCTACGAGCTGCTGGATACCGGCCTTGGCAGGTGCCGGATGTGCGTGGCTGCCCCGGCGGATTACAAGGATGACCCCAGCCGCCCGGTGCGGGTGGCGACCAAATTCGTCAACATTGCAAAGAGCTACTATGCGTCCATCGGGCGGGATATCGATATCATCAAGCTGAACGGCTCCATTGAGCTGGCCCCCATTCTGGGCCTTTCCGATGTCATTGTGGATATCGTGGAGACCGGCACCACCCTGCGGGAGAACGGCCTGCGGGTGGTCACCGAGTTCATGCCCATCTCGGCCCGGTTCATTGCCAATAAGGCTAGCTACCAGTTCAAGCACAACGAGATGGATGCCATGCTGGAAAAATTAAAAAATGTATTGAAAAAGTAAGGAAGATAAATAATGGGTTATGTGATTGCCTTTTTGGTATTGCTGGGAATTGCAATTACAATAGTCGAGTGGCTGTGGGTGGTTCTCAAGGCGATAGTGAGCGCTGTCTGGCTTCCAGCAGTAATCGTGATGAGTTTGCTAATCCTGTGGTGTTTTGTAAATTACTTGATTGAATATTATATAAGTGCGAAAAGCGAAACTTTTTCTAGAATAAAACGACTCTATAACAGGACGAAAAAACTTCCGAAACCAATGAATATTGATTTGCAGAAAAGCCCAATTGGTCTTCAAGGACAGGAACTGCCGGAAGAAGTGTTCTTTGTAGAGCAGCATAATGCGATTCAGGATCAATTGAATTTAATAAAGAATAATTACAGCGAATATGAAAAAATCAACGCCGAAAAAGATAACATCCTCCAAGAAGAAAATGTTGCAAATTCCAAGGTGGTGTTTGAAAAGTATGTCATAAATAGATATGCGAGAAAGATTTCCAGTCGTATAAATCGGATACCAGATACATTTAAGGCCGAAGTTCTGTTTACGAAGAATGGGGAAAGCAAAAAGATTCAATATGCGTTTAATGAAATTGAATCTTATAATGAGCAATACAATGAATTAAAGGAAAGCCTAGACGGAAAACGACAGCGTCAACGTGAGTTTGAGGAAGAGCAAAGGAAAAAAGAAGAGCTGCGAAGAAAAGAAAAAGCAGAGCGTGAAGCTGTAAAGAAACGTGAGGAAGAACGTAAAAAAGAGGCAATCAAGCGAGAACGAGCTAAAATGAGCGCGTCACTGCGATATGATGTTATGAAACGAGACAATTTCCGCTGTACGATTTGTGGCAGAAGTGCTGATGATGGGGTGACACTTCATGTGGATCATATCAAGCCTGTGTCTAAAGGCGGAAAAACGGAAATGAGCAATCTGAGGACATTGTGCGATTACTGTAATTTGGGTAAAAGTGATAAATACGACCCGAGTGGAATGAACTGACCTCGACGATAGGAGGAAACAAAATGATCAAGCTGTATAATTTTGATGAGCTCAGGCCCGAGGAGATCCTGAACCGGGACATCCGCGCGGAGAAAAACGTGGAGGATGTGGTGGACGACATCATTGCCGAGGTCCGCGCCCGGGGCGATGAGGCGCTGAAGGAGTACGCGCTGAAATTTGACGGGGCAAAGATCGACGACCTGCAGGTGACGCAGGCGGAGATCGATGAGGCCTTTGCCAATATGGACCCCTATTTCCTTGAGACCCTGCGGGAGGCTGCCGCCAACATTGAGAGCTTTCACCGCCAGCAGGTGCACAAGAACTTCGTGATCAACGAGAAGCCCGGCATCGTGCTGGGCCAGAAATATACCCCCATTGAAAAGGCGGGCGTATATGTGCCCGGCGGCACGGCGGCCTATCCCTCCACCGTGCTGATGGATGTCATCCCGGCCAAGGTCGCGGGCGTGTCGGAGATCGTGATGACCACCCCCGCCGGAAAGGACGGCAGGGTGAATCCGGTCATCCTTGCCGCCGCCGCCACCGCCGGTGTGACCAAGATTTTCAAGACCGGCGGTGCACAGGCCGTGGCCGCGCTGGCCTACGGCACCCAGAGCATCCCGGCGGTGGACAAGATCGTCGGCCCCGGCAACATCTACGTTGCCACCGCCAAGCGGAAGGTGTTCGGCAAGGTGGGCATTGATATGATCGCCGGCCCCAGCGAGATCCTGGTGCTGGCCGACGGCGGCTGCAACCCCGCCTGGGTGGCGGCAGACCTGCTGAGCCAGGCCGAGCACGACAAGCTGGCCAGCCCTGTTCTTGTCACCGACAGTCCGGCGCTGGCCAGGGCCGTGCAGGCAGAGCTGGAGGTGCAGATCCCCCAGCTGCCCCGTGCCGCCATTGCCCGCGCCAGCGTGGACGACAACGGAAAGATCATCGTCTGCACCGACCTGCACAAGGCCATTGAGGCCTGCAACATCATCGCACCGGAGCATCTGGAGGTCTGCGTGGAGGACCCCTTCGGGGTGCTGAACGAGATCAAAAACGCGGGCAGCATCTTCCTGGGCCGCAATGTGCCCGAGGCCCTGGGCGATTACTTTGCAGGCCCCAACCACACCCTGCCCACCAGCGGCACGGCCCGCTTCTCCAGCCCGCTGGGTGTGGACGACTTTGTGAAGAAGTCCAGCTTTCTCTACTACACCCGCGAGGCACTGGGCGAGGTGGCACCCCGCATTGCCGATTTTGCCGAACGCGAGGGCCTGCACGCCCATGCGAAGAGTGTGACGATAAGATATGAAGAGGACTAAAGGCGGCTCGCCCTCTCCGTCATTGCTTTGCAATGCCACCTCTCCCAAAGGGAGAGGCTTTGGCAATTTCCCGCAAGGTTACGGAAAACCGCCAGAGGCTCCCCCTTTGGGGGAGCTGGCGCGAAGCGCCTGAGAGGGCGAGGACGCTGACAGTGAGGAAATTGCTATGAGTAAATATCTCTCTCCAAAACTTGAAACAGTCACCCCCTACACCCCAGGGGAGCAGCCGCAGGACCAGCAATACATCAAGCTGAACACCAACGAAAGCCCCTATCTGCCCAGCCCGGCGGTGGTGGCGGCGGTGAGCGAGCATGAGGTGGAAAAGCTCCGTCTCTACTCCGACCCCGCCTGCACCGACCTGCTGAAAACGGCGGCGGTGCACTTTGGCCTGCAGCCGGATCAGATCATGCCCGGCAACGGCAGTGACGAGAACCTCTTTTTCGCCCTGCGGGCCTTCTGTGACGAGACCCACCCGCTGGCCTATGCCGACATCACCTACGGCTGTTACAGCGTTTGGTGCGGGCTGATGCACATCCCCAGCCATATCATCCCGCTGAAGGAGGATTTCACCCTTGACCCCGCCGATTACTACGGCCTGAATGAGACCATCGTCATCGCAAACCCCAACGCCCCCACCGGCTTGGCCCTGCCCCGCAGTGCCATCGAGGGCATCCTGAAAGCGAACCCTGACAATGTGGTCATTGTGGATGAGGCCTATGTGGACTTTGGCGGCGAGAGCTGCGTGCCGCTCATTGACCGGTACGACAACCTGCTGGTGGTGCAGACCTTCTCGAAATCCCGCCAGCTGGCCGGTGCGCGGCTGGGCCTTGCCATGGGCAGCGCCAGCCTCATCGCGGATCTGAACCGGGTCAAGTTCAGCCTGAACCCCTATAACATCAACCGCCTGACCTTGAAAGCAGGGCAGGCCGCGCTGGAAGATACCGTTTATTTTGAAAAGACCCGTGCCGCCATCGTGGACACTCGGGCCTGGACAAAACAGCAGCTGGAAGCCCGGGGCTTTGCGGTGCTGGACAGCCGCTCCAACTTCCTGTTTGCCTCTACACAAAAGAAAAACGGCGGCGAATTGTACCAGAAGTTGAAGAAAAAGGGCGTTCTGGTGCGCCACTTTGATGCCCCACGCATTGAAAACTGGCTGCGCATCACGATCGGCACGCCGGAGCAGATGCAGATCTTCCTGAACACTCTTGACAAAATAATGGAGGAATGACCCATGCGGGAAGTGACACTGGAACGCAACACCAACGAGACCCAGATCGAGCTGACCCTGAATCTGGACGGTGCGGGCCGCTATGAGGTGGACACCGGCTGTGGGTTCCTGAACCATATGCTGGAGCTGTTTGCCCGCCATGGCCGGTTTGACCTGGTGCTCACCTGCCACGGGGATGTGGAGGTGGATTACCACCACACGGCTGAGGATATCGGCATTGCACTGGGGCAGGCCTTTGCCCGGGCGCTGGGCGAGATGCGGGGCATCCAGCGGTATGGCAGCTTCTACCTGCCCATGGATGAGGCGCTGGTGCTCTGCGCGGTAGACCTTTCGGGCCGGTGCACCCTGAACTGGGATGTCCACTGCAAGACCGAAAAGGTGGGCGATTTCGATGTGGAATGCGCCTCGGAGTTCTGGCTGGGCTTTGCCCGCAATGTGCCCGCTACGCTCCACTTTGTACAATTTGCAGGGGAAAATACCCACCACATTCTCGAAGCCTGCTTCAAGGGCGCGGGCCACGCGCTGGCTGCGGCAGTCGCCATTGATGCCGCCCACCGGGACGAGATCCCCTCCACGAAAGGACTGCTGGTATGATCGCAATCATCGATTACGGCGTGGGCAACCTGTTCAGCCTGCGCTCCAGCCTGACGCATCTGGGGCTGGAGGCTGTTGTGACCGCCGATGCACAGACCATCCGCAAGGCCGACCGGCTCATCCTGCCGGGGGTGGGGGCTTTTGGCGATGCCATGGACAAGCTCTCGGCCACCGGTCTGGTGCCGGTCATCCGGGAGCAGGCGGCGCAAAAGCCTCTGCTGGGCATCTGCCTGGGAATGCAGCTGCTCTTTGAAAAAAGCTATGAGTACGGTGAGCATGG
>OLSM01000808.1_pt1 | contig 27560 bp, 21 predicted proteins | sample 1672721 | NCBI WGS metagenome assembly OLSM01 (sample SAMEA3136717, study PRJEB25190) | human gut metagenome
AAAAGTGGCGTCTGCCACTTTTTCGACACGCTGGACCAGGCCCAATGGCCTGGCTTCCTTTTTTTGTTTAGGAAGAGATTACATGAAAAAAGCCAGAGGGGGAGTTTGGGCCCCTCTGGCATCTTTCCCATTTTTGACCGTCCGGCACGCTGCCGCTCACCGCTTTGTCACCCTTTCATGCCTCAAAAAGCGGCGTGGACAGGTAACGGTCCCCGGTGTCGGGCAGAAGTACCACGATGTTTTTTCCCGCATTCTCCGGCTGGCGTGCCAGGCATGTAGCGGCCCAGAGCGCCGCCCCGGAGGAGATACCCACCAGAATGCCTTCCTGACGCGCCAGCTCGCGGCCCGCCTGATATGCCTGCTCCTCCGTTACCGGGATGACCTGGTCATACACCCTAGTATGCAGCGTATCCGGCACAAAGCCCGCGCCAATTCCCTGCAATCCATGGGCTCCGGCGCTCCCGCCGGAAAGTACCGGTGACCCGGCGGGTTCCACGGCAATCACACGCACGCTGGGATTTTGTTCCTTCAGATATTCCCCTACCCCTGTCAGGGTTCCACCGGTTCCCACCCCAGCCACGAAGATATCCACCCTGCCATCTGTATCCTGCCAGATTTCCGGTCCGGTGGTCGCACGGTGCGCCGCGGGGTTGTCAGGATTGGTAAACTGTCCGGGAATAAAGCTGCCTGGCATCTCACGGGCCAATTCCTGTGCTTTCGCAATGGCCCCCGCCATGCCCTGCGCGCCATCGGTGAGCACCACTTCCGCGCCATATGCCTTCAAAAGCGTGCGGCGCTCCACGCTCATGGTATCCGGCATGGTCAATATCACGCGGTATCCCCAGGCGGCAGCCACCGCAGCCAGTCCGATGCCGGTATTCCCGCTGGTGGGCTCAATGATGACCGCGCCGGGCTGCAGCTCTCCCCGCGCCCGGGCGCCGGACAGCATGGCCAGGGCCACGCGGTCCTTTACGGACCCGGCGGGATTCAAATATTCCAGCTTTGCCAGAAGCGTGGCGGTCAGCTGATGCTTTTCACCATAGTGGCCCAGCTTCATAAGGGGCGTCCCGCCAATCAGCTCGGTAATCTCCTGATAAATTCGCATGGGTTAGTGCACCTCTCCTTCCTGTATGCCAAAACACCATTTTCTTTGCTCCTGTTGCCGGACATGCTCCGCCGTGAGCGCCAGAAACTCCCGGTTGGTGGGCCGTCCCTTCTCCGGGTCCACCGTGTGCCCGAACCATTTTTCTATGGCTGGCAGGCTGCCACGGCTCCACAGGGATTCCAGCGCGCTGCGCACGTCCCGCTCCACAGCGCCCGGCCGTAAGCCGTACCGCTGGGCAAAGCAGGGATACAGCCGCCCGGTGACCGCCTCCAGCAGCGGCGGATGTACGGCACACCAGGCGATCATCTCCGGCAAAAAGGCGGCTGCACGCAGCTCCTCCCGCAGCCCTAACTCATCCAGCAGCGCCCGCGCCAACGCGGTCAGTGCCGGCAATAGCGGTTCACACAGGCAGGGTAAGCCGCGCTTTTGTTTCAGCGTCCTGGCCAGGGCATCCCATGCTTCGGCGCCTGCCCCGGGCGCCAGCGTGCCATCCACCGGCCCATAGCCTTCACCCATGGAAAGCAGCCACGGCGGCGGCAACGGCGGATGCGCTGTTACTGCCCCCAGCCCGGCTTTGCCGGGTATCTGCGCCATCTGCTGGTCCACAATCAGCATCTCCACGGCCCCTGACCGCAGATGCTCCAGCCCGGACGGCATATCGCAGGCCCAATGCACCTGCCATTCCTCCCCAAGGTTTTCCAGTTCCAGCGCCAGCTGCCGCGCCATGGCCGGAGAATGCATCATTACCAGCGTGCGCATGCGGCCGCCTCCCCACCCGTCTGTGTCTGGGATTACATTCGCCGCAATGCAAGGGAATTCCTGTTATCCCATGGTATTCCCACATGCTTGCCGCCGTCAGAGGATGCTTGCCTTTGGGAATGTTTTTCTATCCTGGAGAGCGTGGAGGTGAACCGTGGCGCTTTGCCGCCCTATGGCCTTTTTCGCCCGCTGCTTCGGCCGGGAGATGGTTTGTCTGCTCCGTTTCCACTGAACGTGGCAAGTGAAGCCATCATGGAGACCATGAAAAAGGCCTCCCCAAGTTGTTTCCCTTGGGGAGGTCCTTTGCCATGTATCATGGAGTCGCGACGCTATGCTTATGCTTCCGCGTCCACAGGCGTCACAATCCAGGCAGCGTTGATCTGTCCGGGCAGGGACATGGTCATCACGCCATCAAAGTATACCGTTACTTCTTGGCCATCTTCCACCGTTTCCAGCTGTTCGGACAGGGCACGCACCCACACATCCCCGGCTTCTTCCGTGGTCAGCAGGAAGCCATCCTCCTGCAGCTGGGAAACTGTGCCGGTGAAACGGTAGGCGGTAACCTTCTCCGCCGTCACCTGAGGCGGCAGGGACCGCGTCATCATGCCATTGTAGGATACAAAGATGTAGTCACCCACGGCAAAATCCTCGGCACCCTCCAGCAGCGTCTGCTCGGTGAAGTGTACTTCCACCAGGCCGAATTCCTCCGTTTCCATGGTCAGCGTAACAGACAGCAGCGCTTCGGTTTCCTCATCATACTGGGGATCGATGATTTCCTGAATGGTGCCCTGCAGCGGGGGAATCACTGTTTCATCCTTGTCATTTCCATGGTTCAGGTTGGTATTGGTGGAAATATCCGTATGGGTGGCGCCATCCGCCAGGGCGATGCCCGTCAGGCCAAGCGCAGCGATAAGCAACCAGATCATCAACTTCTTCATTTTCATGTCCTCCTTGTTTTTTGGGGTACACCAGTAAGACGGGCGGATCGCAGAAAAGTTCCCGGTCGCGCAGAATTTTTTCAAAAAAGGAAGCCTCCCCATAACAGGTGGCTCCCTTCCGTGCATACATGGCGTTATTTCACCAAAAGGCCGGGGTCCTCCAGGTTTTTCACGTTGATTTCCCGAGCATGATGTTCAATTTCCTTAATCATGGTAACCAGGCGCTGGTTCACCGGACAGTCCACATGCAGCTCCTGACCTTTCCGGGCAATGTAACCATTGAAATAATCAATCTCCGTGGGACGGCCACGTTCCAGGCTTTGCAGGCTGGAGGATTTGAGCTTGCTGTACTTCATGCCCACCAGCCGGATCATCACATGGCGGCGGAGAGAGTCCAGGGGGGTGTCTCCATGCATGAGCTTTTCATAGTCCAGCTTGCCCCCGAAGGGTGGCACCTGCAGCTTCATGGCATGGGCAACGTCCATGGCCTCCCCAATGATGGCCAGAAAAATGTCCCGGGCCCGGCGCCGCTTCAGCATCTCGCCCAGATGCAGCCCGCATATGGCTCCCAGGGAAGTAATGCAGCTGTTGACAATCAGCTTGGAATACAGTTCAGCGTAGATATCCTGGCTCACCCGGGTTTCCACCACCGCAGAAAGTGCCTGACGCAGCGCTTCCATGCGGGGATGCTCCCCCTTCACCAGCCGTCCAATGATAAAGTCCCCGCCGCTGGTCATCTCCAGCTCCCCCGGTCCATGCATGGTGGCACCCCAGCCAATCACGCAGCCCACGGTACGTTCCTTGCCCACAATAGCCGCCAGGGCGTCGGTGCAAATGCCGTTCTGCATGCTGACCACCAGGGAGTCCTCCCGGAGGAGCGGCAACATGGCCTTGGCGCATTCTGGCATGTCATAGGCCTTTGTGGCAATCATGCACAGGTCGAAGGAATCCTTCAATTCTTCCACGGCAGCCACGCTGTGGACAGGTACGGTATGCTCTCCGCAGTAGCCACGGACGTGCAATCCACGGCCATTGGCCAAATCGGCTATTTCCATGTGCTTGCATACAAGCCACACATCATAGCCCTTTTCGGCCATGAGCGCGGCTGTGATTCCGCCAATGGCGCCCGCGCCGATGACCGCAATACGACTTTTCTCCATTTTCATTCTCTCCTCTTGTATACCAACGGGGTAAATACCACAGAGGGAGCGGCCGGTCCATGGCCGCTCCCCGCGGAAGCTTACTTAATCATGCTCTGGGTCGTCTGCCAACCCTGATCGATGCACTTTTGGTGACTGGTAGCATACGGGCCGATGGCCGTTACCTGTGCCATGGTGCGCGGGAAGTGGATGCACAGATGCCCGTCAAAGTTGTTGTCCGTGCGGTGCTGCGGGCTATGGGGCATGGAGTGCGTGGACGCCATGTACACACTGCCATCCGCAAAGATGACCCACACCGCCTTGGGATTCCAGGTGTTACCGCCAAAGGCCTTTTCCAGGTTTGCGGTATCCTGCGCCGTCAGCGGCTCGGCGTCCGCATGGGCGCCCAGGGAGAACATATGCACCTGCCAGCTTAGCCCGGTGGAGAAGTCATAGACCGTGGCATAGGGGTACTTCCGGGCCAGCGCTTTCACCGTGGTGTACCAGTTGGCATACTGCACCATGCTGGCCGTGGGTTTGGTCACGGTACCGGTACTGCCGCCGGTGCTGGTGGTGGGCGTAGCCGTAGCCAGGGAGGTTGTGCCGTTGGAAATAGCGTTGGAGCTATTAAGCAGGGTAAGGGTATTCGTTCCGGCAATGCCGTCCACCTTCAGGCCATTCTTGCGCTGGAACGCCTTCAGTGCCTCAAAGGTCTGGACGCCAAACTTGCCGTCCGCGCTGCCGCTCAGATACCCCAGGGCAATCAGCCGCGCTTGCAGTTCGCGCACCGACTCGTTGCTGTCTCCCTTCATAATCAGGGAGCTGGTGGGCGCAGGCGTGGGCGTTGCAGATTCCGCCTTCACCGCGGTAGCGGAGTAGAGCTTGGTCTGGGTATCTTTTCCCGCAATGCCGTCCCGCAGCAGGCCATTGTTCTTCTGGAACAGCGTTACCGCCTCCGCGGTGGCAATGCCGTATTTCCCGTCCGCATCACCGGTAAGGTACCCCAGCTCAATCAGGCGCGTTTGCAGGGTTACAACCGCCGTGCCCGTAGCACCCTTGCGCAGAGTGGTATAGCTGTCCACAGTGCCGCCGGCAATGGCGCCGGAGTACATAACCGCCGTAACGCTGTACATCTTGGATTGGGTATCGTAGCCAGCCACGCCGTCCACCTTCAGGCCATTCTTTTCCTGGAAGGCCTTGATGGCTGCCACGTCGTCCGCCTTGCAGGTACCATCCACGTTAGCATCATAATAGCCCAACTGGGTCAGGCGCGTTTGCAGGGACGACACGGCCGCGCCCGTGACCCCCAGCTTGATCAGCACCACGTTGTCCTCCGTCAAAGGCGTGGGCGTGGGCGTGGGCGCCGGGGTTGGGGTGGGCTTGGGGGTAGGGCTAGGCGTAGGCGTGGGCGTGGTGCCCTCCTTGAGGGCCGTCACGCTGAACAGCACGTTGTAGGTATCTTTGCCCGCAATGCCGTCAGCCTCCAGGCCATTGGTTTCCTGGAAGGCTTCCAGGGCCTTCACGCTGCCGGAGCCGAATTTTCCGTCCACCTTGCCGGTATAGTAGCCCAACTCCTTCAGGCGGGACTGCACCAGCTTCGCATCATCCCCGGAGGAGCCGGAACGCACGGTGCTTTCCGGTATGGTATAGGTTGGTGCGGGCGTGGGCGTGGGGCTGGGCGTGGGGCTGGCCGTTACGCCGGAGGGCAGCACGTCAACGCTATTCAGCTTGTTTTTCGTTTCCGTGCCCACGGCACCGTCCGCGGTGAGGTCATTGGCCTTTTGGAAGGCCTTCACCGCGCTTTGCGTATCCTTATCGTAGGTACCGGTGATCTCTCCGTCGTAGTATCCCAGTTCCTTCAGCCGGGTTTGCACGGTAACCACCGCATCACCCATATTATTCAGGCGAATGATGGCTCCCGGCAGCGGGGACAGCGTCATAACCTCCGTGGCCTTGCCCTGGCTGTTCTTCGGCTTGCCCTCGTAGAGGAATGCCTGAAGGTTGGCGTCGGCCATGCCTGTTACAGGATATTCATTGGTCTCCTGGAATGCCTTCAAGGCGTTCTCTGTGCCGGAGCCAAACTTGCCGTCCACTTCTCCGGAAAGAAAGCCCAACTCGATCAGCGCGCTTTGCAGGGCCCGCACCGCCGTACCCGTGTCGCCCTTTTGCACGATGGTATAGCTGGGGGCCACATAGATGTCGGAGGTTTCCACCGGCACGGCCGTGGGGGCAGGGGTATTGGTCGCCTTTACGATCTCTTTGATGTTGATGTAATCCTTCACGCAATAGCCCGTGTCGCCCTTATACTCCACCTGAGCGTAGTCGCCCGACACGGCCAGGATGGTAATCGTCGCGCCCTGGGGAATCTGACGGATCAGCCCCGAGGAGGTGGATTTCTTTTCCCGCAGGTTCACGCTGTCCTTGGTGGTGGTTTCATAGGGATAGCCCGTGGCCGTTTCCACCACGGCCACCGTGGGCAGCGGGGTGGTAGCCGCCGACACATCCACGTACTGCTTGAGCACGTAGCCTGTCCGGTCGTTATAAGATACCTTATAATAGTTGCCGGAGGTCCCCAGCACCGTGATGCTGTCCCCCTTGTCAATCCGTTCCAGCACAACGGAGGAGGAAGAAGCGCTGCGGCGCATATTGACGTTATCCGTCGTGACGGTTGTAAAAGGATAAGACAGATCATCACTGGCAGCCAGGCCAGCCGAAAGCAGCATGGTGAATGCCAATGCCAATGCGGTGATCCGTCTGAACATATTCCGCGGTTGCATGCCTTCATCCTCCGGTTTCTAGAAATCATTCGTTACTATTTTAAGGCAGGAATCCTGCCCTGTCAATGCTCTGTGTCACATATTCGTAACATCTTTTGATGGACTATCCCCGACGTTTTCCGGTTCCGGCGCAGCCTGGTGCATTTCTTCCAGCAGTGCGCGCATGGCCTCCGTTTCCTGCTCGTTGAGCGGGGCGGATGGGGCGGGTTCCACCGCTTCGGCCACCTTGCCGGTGCCCCGAGGCTTGCGGGGCTTGGGTGCCGCCTTCACGTCCTCCGGAAGCAGCAGATCCTTGCGCCGGCCCACCTTATCGCGCATGAATTCCAGCACATCCTCATACTGGAAGGCGCTGCAAGGCACGGCCAGGCGCATCCACCAGTTGGGCGCATACAGCAGCACCGTGGCCTTTTCCGGCCAGAGCTGTACCCGGGAGATCTCCTTCCAGGCAATCTCACGGGTTTGCACCATCAGCACGGTTCCTGCCGGTCCCGTCACGGCCTGATGGGCCAATGCGGGGGAGCGCAAGCGCAGCATCAGGCGCAGCGCCGTAGGTTCCATTAGGTAGGTGGTGATGTGTACCCCCTTATGGTCCACCACGCAATCCAGCAGATCCCGGCCCTGTCCCAGGAGAATGAGCCACAGGCCGGCCAGCATGGCCAGGCACAGCGTTCCCCAGGTCCAAAGGAGGCCCCGGTTCACCAGTGCCTCCACCGCAGACCAGCCTCCGGCCAGCCCTTCCAGGAGCAGGATCATGCCCAGCAAAACCACCATAGCGGGCGCCATAATGCGCAGCACCGCATTCCAGCACATCCAGTCCTTCACCGGGCTGTGCTCCAGGCACCAGACCACGCGGGCGCTGGATTTGGTCAGCTTTGCGCCGCAATAGGGGCAGCTGTCGCCCCGGGGAACATCCTGCCGGCATTTCTTACAATAGGAAGTGATCGCCATTTTCACCCTCCCTTGCATACTTTTCCATTGTACCACAACCCTGGAAAAGTCGCAACGGAAAGCCCGCAGCAGCGGTTTCCCTTATTCTTCCTCTCCTTTCTCCAGCGCTTTGCGCAGCATTTCCAGGCCATGCTTCTCCACCCGCGATACATAGGAGCGCGAGATTCCCAGCCGTCTGGCCACCTCATGCTGCGGGTAAACGCGCCCATCCACCAGACCGTAACGCAATTCCAGCACCAAGCGTTCCCGTGGCGGCAGCTTTTCCAGCAGTTTGCGCACTCGTTGCAAGGTAACCCGGCGGATGACTTCTTCCTCCAGTTCCTCCTGGTCTGTCCCCAGAATGTCCATAAACGTGATGTCGTTGCCCTCTCCGTCAGTGCCCACGGGGTCAGAAAGCGAGACTTCCCCTTTGCGCTTGCGGGACGCGCGAAGCGTCATGAGAATTTCATTCGCTATCCGTTCCCCAAGGCGTTTTTGCCATACCGCCAAACGCAGGCTTTTCCGGGCTGTCGCCTTCCTCTTGGCTCTGTTCATACGCAACATCCCAGAACGGCACCAATTCCTCCGTTTCTTCCCCGTCATCGCACGGAGCAGCTCCAGCCGCTACGATTTCCGGATACGCAATCTCATCATCCTGGACGCCAAAAAGCACCACATGCGCGTTGACTCCATCCCAAACCACCTTGCGGATGACAGTGCGGATGGCGGCGCGCTTCTGCTGGATGCTCATGTGGTCGATGTCCTCCCGGAACACCTGCAATAACTGCCGCAGCACGTCAAACTCAATGTCGCTAAGGGCATGTTCAGAAGTCAGGCCCTCCAGTTCCTGAATCCGTTGCCCCAACGCTTCATACTCCTGGTTCAGCTGCTCGATACGGCGAGCCACATGCGCCTTGGCAGCGCCTTCCCCCACCTCCGCCAGCGAATCTACCAATGTATTGATTTTCTTCTCGATCCCGGCTTTCTCTTTCTGCATGGCAGACAAGCGCTCTTCGTAGTCGGCGCGATTTCCCGTATAGAACTTCCGGCTTGCCTCCAGCTGGTCAATGAAGCTGCTGTGATCGTCCTGGAGCGTCTTCATCTGCTCGATGATCGCCATGTCCAGGGTGTTTCCGTTGGCATTTTTGTTATTGCATACGGAGCGCTGACTCCGCTCTTTCATTTTGCAAACATAGGTATAAATAGGCTTCCCGTCCGCCGTTTTCCGTTTGCTCAGTTTGGGATACATCCTGGCCCCACATCGACAGAACAGTAGGCCCGTGAGCAGTGCTTCATTGCTGCGGGGCTTGCGGAAGGACTTCGATTTGTTCCTTTCCAGGGATTCCTGAATTTTTACCCAATCCTTGCCAGGAATCAGGCCAGGGTGCTTGCCCACGGATACGATCCATTGGCTGGTGGGCAGCATGATGGTAGCCCGTCCCTTCTCCTGGTCTGTCCGGTTATAGGCCATGATGCCGTGGACGCCATCAAATGCCTCCCTTTCCGAAAACAGATCGGCATCCTTCTCCACAAAATAATCATAGGCCGCCTGGTCTGCCATCATGTAGACCGGGTTTTGCAGGATGGACTTCACGGAAAAGCGGGAAAACCGCTTGCCGTTTTTGGTTTGGAATCCCTGCTTGATCAGCGTGGCTTCCGTCAAGGTCAGGGAATCGGTTTCCAGGTACAGCCGATAAATGGTTTGAATGATTTCCGCTTCTTCGGGAATCAACTTCAGCTTGCATGCCTTTTTGGTCTTGCCGTCCACGGTGATGCTTTTTACCGCTTCCGAGGCAAAGCCTGTGGGCGTGACGCCTCCCAGCCAGCGTCCGGTCTTGGCCAACTCCTGCATATTGTCCCGAATGCGCTCCGCAATGGTTTCACGTTCCAATTGCGAAAAGACGGACGCAATATACATCATCGCCCGGCCCATGGGCGTGCTGGTGTCAAACTGCTCCTTAATAGACACAAAGGAGATATTCAGCCGGGCCAGTTCCTCAATCAAACCGGAGAAGTCGCTGACATTCCGGCTGATACGGTCCAGCCGGTAGACCACAATCGCCCGGAACTTTCGCTGTTGCGCTGCCTCCAGCATTCTTTGGAAGGCAGGTCGGTTGAGATTTCCGCCGGAAAAGCCTTCATCTTCATAGATGATGGTTTTTTTCACCGCGTCGTCGCCAAAATGCACCCGGATATATTCCTTGGCAAGCTCCACCTGGTTGCCAATACTCTCGCCTTTTCCTGTGAACCTGGATTTGCGGGAGTAAATGGCAATGGCGTCTTCGTTCTCTCGCATCCGCTTATCCTCCCTGACTAGTATGTGATATATTTTATACTATTATATCGCAAAGTAATCACCTGTGTAAAGGGAAATGGACAGTCTTTCCAAGAAATCATTCACGAAGAAATCGGCGCCATTTGCATGAAGAGCATATGTATTGCCGCTTGACTCCTCCGGCCCTTGTTCACAATATGGCAGCAAAGTTGATCAGGAATCGAAAAAACGCCCCTTGCACACGAGAATCTTTTGCAAAGGGCGTACATGAAGCTATACGATTGTTTTTTTCCAGTTGACACGGTCGCCACACTTTGTCGCGTCGAATGCAATCTCGTTACTTCTGCTGATGAAGAGTATTCGTCTTTCTTTTTGATCCCGGACAACTGAACACCTCTGAAAACTGAAGATCCAGACTTATGCCTCCATTGCATCCGTCCACATCTCGCACTGGCTCATCACAGTCTGCACAGCATCCTCCATGCCCTCTGGCGGATACTTGTGCTTTTTGAGCAGCCGCTTCACCAACCGGCGCATACCGGCTCGGGCGCTCTCTTTCTTCTGCCAATCAATGGTGCGGTTCTGGCGCAGCAGGTCGGTCAGTTCTCTGGTAATCGCAATCAGCTCATCGTGTTCGTAAAAATCCTTGATCGCCTGCGGTTTGGTGATCGCATCGTAAAAGGCCAATTCCTCTGCGGTGAGTCCCAGCTTTTCGCCTTCTGCGTGAGCGGCAGAGATGTCCTTGGCCAGCTTGAGAAGCTCCTGAATCATTTCTTCGTTGGTCAGCATGCCGTTGAGATACCGGTTCATGGCGCTCTGGATGATCTCGGAGAATTTTTCCGATTTCACCAGATTGGTGCGCCGGTAGATGGAGACCTGCTCCGCAATCAGCTTTTTCAGCAGCTCGACGGCAAGGTTCTTCTCCTTCATGCCAGCGATTTCTTCAAGGAATTTCGGATCAAAGAGGGAGAACTCCGTGCCCACATCGGAAAACAGGTTGATGACGCCTTCGCTCTGGATGCTGTGCTTCAATAGCTCGTTGATGCGCTGGTTGATCTCCGGCAGCGTGAATTTCTTGCCTGTGCCTCCGGTTGTGAGCCGCACCAGCATGGTCCGCACGGCCTCAAAGTAGGCCGCTTCAAATCGGGTCCGTTCATCCACCATGCTGCTGCACAGGGAAAGGGCCTGCCGGAGCAGAAGGGCTTCCTTGATGTAGACGTTTTGCGCCTTTTCGCTGTCGGGCAGGCCGCGCTCGGCCACCGATTGGCCCAGCAGGAAGTTGACTCCGCCGCTAATCATCCGCGCCTTTTCCAGATCGTCCCCCGTCAGGAAGCCGGTGTAGTCAAAACCATGGAAGAGATCGCGGCAGACTTCCAGCTTTTCCAGGAATTTGGGATAGGCCGCCTTGCTCACATCGGGGTCGCCGTAGTTCTTCTTATCCCGGACGGTGTAATCGTTCATGGCCTGCTTAAGCGCGGCGGCGATGCCCACATAGTCCACCACCAGGCCGCCCTCCTTGTCCCGGAAAACGCGGTTCACCCGGGCGATGGCCTGCATCAGGTTGTGCCCGGCCATGGGCTTGTACACATACATGGTGGCCAGGGAGGGCACGTCAAAGCCGGTGAGCCACATATCCACCACGATGGCGATTTTCATGGGGGAGTCGTTATCCTTGAATTTGCGGGCCAAGTCCTCCTTGTGGGCCTTGTTGCCGATAAGCTCCCGCCATTCCTCCGGGTCGTTGTTGCCCTGGGTCATGACCACAGCGACCTTTTCCGTCCAGTCCGGACGAAGCTGGAGAATGCGCTTATATATCTTCATGGCAATGGGGCGGGAATACGCCACGATCATGGCCTTGCCCGTGAGCAGATGGGCGCGGTAGTTTTCGTAATGGTCCAGAATGTCGTCCACCAGCGAGGCAATGGTCTGGTCCGCGCCCAGAATGGCCTCCATTTGGCCCAGTTCCTTTTTGCTCTTTTCGATAACGTAAGGGTCGGCATTCTCCGCCATCAGGTCATATTCCGCGTCGATGAGCCGCAGGGTGTTCTCATCGAGCTTCAGGTGGATAACCCGGCTTTCGTAGTAGACCGGGCGGGTGGCGCCATCCTCCACCGCCTGGGTCATGTCGTAGATGTCGATATAGTCGCCGAACACGTCCCGGGTGCTGCGGTCCTTGGCGGAGATGGGCGTGCCGGTGAAGCCGATGTAGGTTGCGTTCGGCAGGCTGTCGCGGATAATGCGGGCAGTGCCGATGGAGGTCCGCACCTCCAGCTCGCCCTTTTCATTCTGGCGGGTGACCACCTTTTCGGTGAGGCCATATTGCCCCCGGTGGGCCTCATCCGCCATGACCACGATGTTCCGGCGCTCCGACAGGGGCTCTCCGGTTTCCTCGAATTTCTGCATGGTGGTGAAGATGATGCCGTTGGCCTGGCGGCCCGCCAGCAGCTCCTGCAAATGCTGGCGGCTTTCGGCCTGCTGGGGCGTCTGGCGCAGGAAATCCTTGCAGCGGGAGAACTGGCCGTAGAGCTGGTTATCCAGGTCGTTACGGTCGGTGATGACCACGATGGTGGGGCTTTCCAGCGCCTTTTGCAGATAATGGGCATAGAACACCATGGATAACGACTTCCCGCTGCCCTGGGTATGCCAGAACACGCCGCCCTTGCCGTCGGTGACGGTGGCGTGCCGGGTGGATTCGATGGCCTTTTTCACGGCGAAATACTGATGATAGCCCGCCAGAATTTTGAAGGTGTTGGCGCCGTCCACATTGAAGCAGATGAAATTGCGGAGGATATCCAGAAACCGCGCCTTTTCAAAGATGCCCTCAAAGAAGGTGTCAAACTGGGCGTGCAGGGTGTTTTCGTAGCTGCCGTCCCTGGTCTTCCACGCCATGAAGCGATCCTCGCCGGAGGTGATGGTGCCCGCCTTGGAGGTGGTCAGGTCGCTCATGACGCACACCTGATTGTAGATGAACAGGGACGGAATCTCGTGCATGTAGTTGCGCAGCTGCCGGTAGGCGGCGGAGGCGTCCGTCTCCTCCCGGGAGGGGGACTTGAGCTCCACCACCACCAGGGGCAGGCCGTTGACAAACAGCACCACGTCGGCCCGTTTCTCGCTGTTTTCCACCACCGTCCACTGGTTGACGGCGGTAAAGCGGTTGTTCTCCGGGCGCTGGTAGTCCACCAGGTACACCAGGCCCGCGCGCTCCTCGCCCTTCACCACGAACTTGACCGGCACGCCGTTTTGCAGATAGTCGGTAAAGACCATGTTCTTCTGCAGGAGGGAGCCGGAGGCAAAGTTCTTGAGCTTGTACACCGCGTCGTCCAGGGCCGCCTGGGGCAGAGCGGGGTTGACCGCCCGCAGCGCGGGCAGCAGCTCATCCTCATACAGGGGCGAGTGGTAGTCCCGCTGGATGTCCGGGCCGTAGGCGTAGGAGTAGCCCAGGGTCTGGGTAAAGAGCTGCAAGACGGCGTTTTCGCAGTTGGATTCGGTGAAGGACATGGTGGGTCACCTCTTGTGTGTATTAGATTCACTATCTGGAAGGGCAATACCCTTCGTCAAATTTGCATTTGTTCTGTGGCGAATTTGCATCCACTAACAAAAGGTCATGGGTATCTTTGGCAATTCTATATTTCTGATATTCGATCACTTTTCCTTCTTGATACCAGGCAAGGCAGCAAATTGTCGCGCTGATATATACATGGATTCCTCCTGTATATGAATATGGGCCTTTTTCAGTGAAACCAATCAGTTTATTAATGTCATTCTGAAAATGGGCTGATTGCCTATCATTGCGCGTTTTCACTTCTACAACAAGGAGATTGTTCTCGTTATTTCCTCGCCGATGAACAATCAAATCAGGATAATTATACTGTCTTCCTATTAAGGATTTCTGTTCATTTTCTCTTCTATTGTACTCACAATCGACATCATAGCCGCATTTTTCAAAGTTCTGTGCGACATAAAGCCCGAGCCTGAAAACGATGGAACGCTCACTGCATTGCTTCTCAATTATAGCAAAATCCTTATTGTATAGCGTTGCAAGCGCTGCTTCAAATGTTATTCTGGCAAGCTTAAAAATTTCATCCATTTTTCTCACCTTTATGTTTGACACTCAACGCTCTAACCTTCTGCAAATACATGATAATTTAGCTGGATGACCGGTGGTATAGCACTGGGGTGTCTTTTCGTAGTTGGATTTGGTGAAGGAAATGCGGATTACTTCGATATTATACAAAGGCTCCAGCTTTAATATCCTCTGATCTTGTGTAGCATACTGCTTAGCTTATCATTTAGCTTTATAAATTCCAAAAGATACTCCTCTGTTATTTCAAACTGAATATTCCCATCTTTTATCGGTTTTTTTGTTGCAAGTACCTGCTGGTTTGAAGAACTCGTAATCATGTAACTATGGATGATTCTGTTTCTTCGTTTAATAAGCTCTACAAATAGATTTTCAACTTCACTTCCACACTGCGTCGATATTACATTATGTACACTTTCCCTTAGTTTCCCTGATTCGAGATCTGTAAGATGATACCAATCATATTTTCCAGAAATATCCATTCTCAGTATTGTCTCAATAATAAATGCATTATTAGAGTTAAACACGCATAATGCTGTACCTAAAAGCTCTCGATAATATTTTTCAGGGAGAGATTGCTTCGTATAATCTTCGTACATCTTCTCATTTCTCCTGATACTTCATTACAGTATGCTTTTTATAGTTCGATTTCGCAAGGCATCAGCTTAGGTAGCAAAGTGTCTCGTAATATTACAAGTTGTTGGTTTTCCACTATATTTCTCAGTATAGCTTGATAGATAGGTTTCGCTACGTTAAGAAATGCTTCTGCATCAGCATCAGACAACGTCAAAATGCTTTCACTGTCGAAATCTCTAGTTGTGATTGCATCAAACACAGCTCCGCTGGCCTTGTGCTTGAGTATTTCGACTGTTTTTAGCGTATAGAAATAAACCAGAAGCTGATGAATTCCTTTTCCAACAAGTGCATAGCAAGATTGATTCATAGCCATAGGAACACCAGCCATTCCCACTTTGCCAACAGTACCTCTTGCGGTTACAAAAACGGTATTAATGGGATACAGACGGCTATTACAACGAGCAAGACCGTCCTCTGTAATTGTTTTTTCTGTATTAAGGGTATAGGGAGATCCAATGTCTTTGGGAGTAAAAAATGGGATCTTGCCACCCCAATATCCATTTTCACCGGTTTTAGGCGTACCGCCCCCAAGAATCTGAATTACATCCGTAAAGCCAACTTCTGTTTCTGCTTGTTCATAGAAGTTCTTGAATATGGCGGTTGCCTGCCGCTCCAAATTCTCGTTAATCTTGTTGTTCAGTTCGATTTTGTCATCAAGACAAGATAGTGTGTCTACTATTTTTTCCTGTTGCTGCAAAGGCGGCAAGTCAATTTCAACTTTTTTCAATTCAGCTGCCTTGATACCAATTACAGTAGTTCCAGTAGCTCGTGCCGCTATTCTGTTTTTGAGGACACTATCTTGCAACGCATAAAACAAATACCCTGCATTCAACCGTTGCGTATTGGGTTCTAAAATAATTATCCTTTGAGCAAAAGCTAATTTGTCATCCGTTTTTATTCTTGCCACTTCTCCTAGCGGTGCTTCTGTTGTAAATACCACATCTCCTTTCTGCGGAATTCCTCGTCTCATCCATTCGTCATAATAGTTCTCAGCAATAAATTCTTGCGGCTCTTGAATCATACCATTTTTAACTATTTTTGCAGTAACTAGCGGAATCCCGCTTGATGTTTTAGGGGGTGTCTTCCCGCGGTAATCTATGAAGGTGCATACATCACCCAAGCAACAAGTTTCACACCTCATACCCAATCCCCCCCAGCTTCTCCCGGATCTGCGCCTCCAGCTCGTGGGACTGCCGGAACAGCTCCGACAGCTCGCCGGTGAGCCGGGCCATCTTCTCCTCGAAGGGCTCGCCGTCGTCCTGCTGCTCCTCGATGCCCACATACCGGCCGGGGGTGAGGATGTAGTCCTGCTTGGCGATCTCCTCCGTGGTGGCCACGGCGCAGAAGCCCTTCACATCCTCCAGGGTGCCGTCCGCAAAGGCGTTGTAGGTGTCGGCCAACTTGCGGATGTCCTCGTCGGTCAGCTCCCGCAGCTTGCGGGTCACCATGGCGCCCATCTTGCGGGCGTCGATGAACAGGGTTTTGCCCTTCTGCCGCTTGTTCCTGGCCAGGAACCACAGGGAGACAGGAATCTGCGTGGTATAGAACAGCTGGGACGGCATGGCCACGATGCAGTCCACCAGATCGGCGTTGATGATGTTTTTGCGGATGTCGCCCTCGCCTCCGCTCTGGGAGGATAGGGAGCCATTGGCCAGCACCATGCCGATGCGGCCGTTTGGCGCAAGGTGCCAGATCATGTGCTGGAGCCAGGCAAAGTTGGCGTTGCCGGCGGGGGGCGTGCCGTACTGCCAGCGCACGTCGTCCAGGAGCTTGTCCTGTCCCCAGTCCGAAAGGTTGAAGGGCGGGTTCGCCAGGATGAAGTCCGCCTTGAGCTGGGGGTGGCAGTCGTTGAAGAAGGTATCGGCGTTGTACTTGCCCAGGTCGGCCTCAATGCCGCGGATGGCCAGGTTCATCTGCGCCATCTTCCAGGTGGTGGGATTGGAGTCCTGGCCGAATACGGAAATCCGGTTGATGTTGCCGCCGTGATTCTCAATGAACTTGGCCGACTGCACGAACATGCCGCCGCTGCCGCAGCAGGGATCGTAAACCCGGCCATTGTAGGGCTGCAAAATCTCCACCAGCGTGCGCACCACGCAGGCGGGGGTGTAGAATTCCCCGGCCAGCTTGCCCTCCTGCTCGGCAAACTTCGAAAGGCAGTATTCATAGGTGCGGCCCAGGATGTCCTTGCTATTGCCGTGCTCCACCATCTGAATGTTGGTGAACAGGTCCACCACCTCGCCCAGGCGGCGCTTGTCCAGCTCGGGCCGGGCAAAGTTCTTGGGCAGAATGTCCTTGAGGCGCTTGTTTTCCTTCTCGATGCTGCGCATGGCCTCGTCGATGACCTCGCCGATTTCCGGAGTGTGCGCCGCGGCAGCGATCACCTTCCAGCGGGCGTTCTCCGGCACAAAGAAGATATTCTCGGCGGTGTATTCGTCCTTGTCCTCCTCGAAGCCGTCGCCCTCTTCCACCAGTTCGTTGTGCTTGGCCTCGAAGCGGTCGGAAATGTATTTGAGGAAGATCAGGCCCAGTACCACGGACTTGTATTCCGAGGCGTCCATATTGCCACGCAGCACGCAGGCCGCGTCCCAGATCTGTTTTTCAAAGCCGATGTTGGCATTGGTGTTTGTTGCCATAAATGACGCTCGCTTTCGTTTGTAAATTTCTTCTTGATGGGGCAAGCACCGCATCCAGGTTTACGTCCAGGCGCTCGCAAACCTCCTGGATAGGGCACCAGCATTTCGTGGACTGCTGCGCCGTTTGCAGAATCAACCAATCACGCAGCTTTATGATACAGGGAAGGCCGCGCAAAATCAACGTTTTTTATGGATTATGGAACACAACACCGTTTGAGTGATTTCCATATTCTATGGTATCTCTGTTTGCCCCGGACTGTGCGGCGATTGTTATGGCTTCTCTCTCAACACCGGCACGGTTATTTCTTCACCTGACAGCTATTGCGGCATACCAGGTGCACCGGGCACACAATGGTCTGCGGGGGGCGGTTATCGCCCTGAATGCGGTCCCGTAGCAGCTCCATACTGGTTCTAGCCATCTGCTCCATGCCACAATCAACGCTGCACAAGGGAATAGGCGATGCAAGAGCGCTATCAATGTTGTCAAAGCTGACGATCTTAAAGTCTTCTATGCTCAGCTGGCTGGAACGCTGCAAGGTTGCCATGATATACCACGCTTCAACATCACAGAAAATAAACAGCCCTTCTACTCCATCCTGCTTCAAACGTGGGAGAAGTACCGCCAGGTCGTCAGAATCTTCATGGGCTACCGTTGTATCTTCATAATGAAATGTATAAAAGTACCGATTTCCAGGACCAATCCCTGCTTCATCGCAAGCGCGGAGAAATCCCCTGCGGCGTGGCATGTAGGAAAGAGCGCTGCTATAGGCTGCCAGGAAAGCAACCTTTGAACATCCAGCTTCTATTAAGTGCCTGCCTGCAAGATAACCGCCATGTTCGTCATCGATAACGACGCTGTCCGTCTGGTAAGGCGGGACTGCACTGGAAAGCAGCACAAAAGGCACATGCGCAGCTTGCAGCATCTCAATGGACTTACCGCTACTTTCAGAAGAAAACAGCAGCACACCGTCAGAATGTCGGGCAATGGCTTGCTCAATGAGCTGCTGCTCCATTCCAGGATCGCCACGAGGGGAAACGATAATCAAAGAATATCCCATTTCTTGGGCAGCCAGTTGTATCAGATTTGTAATGATGATAAAATATGGGTTGGTGAGGTTTGCAACAACGACCGTAATCATATTGGTACGCCCATAACGCAGCGCAACGGCTGTTTGATTCGCCACATAACCCATTTCCTTGGCAACCTGCTGGATCTGCGAAGTGGCCTCCGGGCCAATGTCACTCATGTTGCGAAGCGCGCGGGATACAGCGGTAAGTGAATAGCCTGTCCGATTCGCAATGTCCTGCAGGGTTACGCGTTTTCCAGCGTTTTGGCGGTACATAATGAACGTTCCTCCATATATTTGTGAAAAAAATGAAAATGCGAAAATATCTGTTGACATTTCCATTATAACATGGTATCCTAAAATTACAAGCCTGCAACGTTAAAGTTATTTAAGGAGGCATTGGGGAAATCTATTGGTTTTATGGATACTTTAACGTTGCAGCACAAGACCCAAGTTTTTTTAGTCTTTTCTTGTTGGCTAACTGCAACGTTATAGTAACGCATTAATTTGCGGATAACGCAAATTAAAATAGAAAAGGAGGAAACCATCATGAAGAAACTGTTTGCTCTGATTCTCGCGCTTTCCATGCTGTTGACAATGGGTGTCGCCAGCGCAGAAGACGCAAAGACCACCGTGGTGTTCTGGAACAGCTGGACAGGCGGCGACGGTGACGCGCTGCAGGCTCTGGTCACCAAATTTAATGAAAGCCAGGACGAAGTGTACATCGATATGACGCGTTCCACTTCCTTTGGCGATATGCTGCAGACCAGCCTGCCCACCAAGGAAGCCGCGGATCTGATCCTGCTCAACTGCAATGACATGAACAAGTACAGCAGCTACCTGCTGCCCATCACGGACATCTGGGAGAATACCACCCTGAAGGCCGAGGATTTCTCCGATGCTTATCTGAGCATGGCGAAGTCCGGTGACGAGCTGTACGGCATCCCCTTCCAGATCTCCACCTACATGATGTACTACAACAAGGATCTGCTTGCTGCCGCCGGTATCGAAGAGGTCCCCACCACCTTTGACGGATGGACCGAGGCCGCCGCGAAGATTACCGCCCTGTCCACCGAAGAGAAGCCCATCTATGGCTCCGGCCTGTTCTACTGCTACAACGGCCAGAACCAGTCCGTGATCCAGCGCTTTGGCACCGGCTACATGATCGAGGGCGACGCTGAGAATGGCTTCACCCCCAACCTGCTGGACAATCAGGCCTTGGCCGACGCGCTGATCTGGATGAAGAACCTGTACGACAATGGCTACAACCCCAAGGAGCGCGACATTGACTCCATGATGGCGGCCGGCCAGATTGGTCTGATGACCAACGGCGGTTGGCTGAAGGGCACCCTGGATGCCTCCGGTATCAATTACGGCATCACCATGCTGCCCACTGTCACCGGCGAGGATCAGGATGAATGGGCGCTGGGCGACCTGAACTGCTTCATGATGACCACTTCTGCCACCGAGGAAACCAAAAAGGCCGCTTACAAGTTCATCGAGTGGTGGTTCACCGGTTCCGGTTTGGAGGCGCAGGAAGTAACGCAGGGCGTGGACTACTCCGGTATCACCCCCAACGCTGAGTGGTCCATCTCCATGTGCTATGTAAACGCCTACCTGCCCACTGTGAACAGCCCCGAATATCAGGCCAACGAAACCTTGGTAACCATTTCTCCCTCCGCCACCGCGCAGGTGCAGATGTTTACCGAGATCGGCACCCTGTTCTGGTCCGATGCTGCTACCCTGCATACGCAGATGGTGGAAGACTGGGTATTCAACGGCCCCGTGAATCCCACCTACGAGGATGTGCAGGATTTCCTGGCCGTGTATCAGGATGACCTGGCTTCCTACATCGACGAATACTACAACTAAGCCTGCAAAATCATCTGCAAGAAGAAAAGCCAAGCGGGGGGACGCCGGTTCACTCCGGTGTCCCCCCCCTTTCTTCCGTGTGAGAAATGGAGGAGATCCCATGACATCCATTGGGAGCAGAAGACTGAGACCAAAATCCTTTGAAAGGAAACTGGAAAGAACAGCCTACCTGTTTATTATGCCCGCAGCCATTCTGCTGATCGTTTTCTGCATTGTTCCCATGCTGGGCTCCTTCTGGGTCAGCATGCAAAAAATGGGCGTGGATCTGAGCCAGGCGGAGTTTGTTGGCCTGGATAATTACACCAAGGCCCTTTCGGACCGGCGGTTCATTCAATCCGTTGGCATCACGCTGAAGTATACTGCCGTTGAAGTGCCGCTGCAGATGATTATCGGCGTGCTGCTCTCCGCTCTGCTAGCAAAAAACACCATCCTAAACAAGCTGTTCCGCAGCATTTACTTCCTGCCCGTGGTTGCCTCCGCCGTAACCGTGGGCGTGACCTGGCAGCTGGTGCTGCACTCCAACATCGGTATTTTCACCTACTGGCTCAAATGCATGGGCTTTTCCGATGTCAACCTGCTCAACAACACGAGTACCGCCATTTACGTGGTGGTCTTTGTGGCAATTTGGAAAACCTTTGGCATCTCTGCCATTATTTTGGTAGCGGCCATTCAGAACATTCCGGATTCACTCTTTGAAGCGTCTGCCCTGGACGGTGCTGGCAAAGTGCGTCAGTTTTTCTCCGTGACGCTGCCCAGCATCATGCCCTCGTTCTGGTTCCTGCTGATGACACGCATTATTGGCTCCCTGCAAATGTTCGATATTGTATACACCATGACGGGCGGCGGTCCCAGCCGTTCCACTACCACCATGGTGGTTTACATCTACGATCAGGCTTTCAACAGTATGAATAAAACCGGTTATGCAACCGCCATGAGCGAGTTCCTATTTGCAGGCATTATGTTGGTAACAGCCGTGATGTATTATATCATGAACAAGACTTCTGACTGAGGAAGGGAGGAGAGCACATGCGTAATGAAACGGCCCCAAACATCCCCTTGGTCCACCACCGCAAAACCCCTCCGGCTGTAGCTGCAAAAAGGATTCTCCGATATATTCCCGTCTTTATCCTGCTGGTATTCTTTGCTTTCCTGCTGTTGGCGCCCCTGCTATGGATGTGTTTGGGCGCATTCAAGAGCGATCCTGAGGTATTGACGTATCCCCCACGTTTTTTCCCCGTGGGCAATAACTTTTTGAAAAACTGGGCAAACGTGCTCAATCAAATTGACTTCTGGGGCATGACGTTAAACACGGCGATTTACTCCATTGGCACCACCATTCCGGCCATGTTCGTCAATGCCCTGGCAGGCTATGCCTTTGCTCGCTTCCGTTTCCGGGGAAAGAACTTCCTATTCCTTCTGTTCCTGGCCACCATGATGATTCCCTTCCAGGTAATCATGGTGCCGCTGTATCTGGAAGTTTACTACATCGGATGGCTAAATAGCTTCTGGGGACTGATCGTGCCCAAGATTGCTTCCGCCTACTGGATCTTCCTGTGCCGCTCCGCTTTCGAAGGGCTGCCCAAGGACTTGGAGGACGCCGCCCGGATTGATGGCATGAATGAGTTTGGCATCTTTACCCGCATCATGCTGCCACTGATAACCCCGACCATGATCACCGTGCTGCTGCTGAGCATCAACAACTGCTGGAATGACCTGCTCTGGCCCATGATTGTTGCCAGCAAGAGTTCCATGCGTACCTTGTCCAACGGCCTGGCGATCTTCATCGGCAACCGCACGGACAACTACAGCTCAGCCTTTACCGCAGCCGCTGTTTCCATGATTCCCATGCTGATTCTATACCTGTTCGGCCAGAAATACTTTGTGGCAGGGCAGGCGACCTCCGGCATTAAGGGATAATACCACAACAAGTAAATCAACAGCCGGTAAACCGCCCTGGTGTTTACCGGCTATTTCATCACGGAGGGACAATATGCCTACGATTCTTTGCTATACACGGCTCGGCCAAGGGATCTATCCTGATTCCAATTATCCCGGTCATGTGGGACACTTATGCGACCTGGAACACGCGCTGCACCTGGCCATCAGTGAGGACGGAACCGCCTTCCATCCCTTGCGCAACAACACAGGCATTCTGTTTGCAGCGTGTACTTTTTGCGAGGGCGATCCCAAGGGAACAACCAAAACGCTCATTGATCCCTGGTTAACCCGTAATGCAGCGGGTACCTTTCTCCTGTGCATGCTTCGGCGCAATGAGAATGCGCCTGATCCGTTGTCCGTGGGGAGCATCATGCTGTTCTCTTCCAAGGACCTTGTACGATACGAGGAAATCGGTTTTCTGAAGGTTGCGCAGGAAGGAATCCGCCATCCTCGCTGCACCTATCGTGTGGAAACCGGTGATTATGAGGTATATTGGGAGACTGAGCAAGGGCAAGCCTTCTGCGGTTACAGCAAGGATTTATCAGAAATCTCCAACACCCAACCATGCCAGGTGCGCCAGGCTTCCGCGGAAACCTATGGCATCGACAAATGCGTTCCCGGCAATACCATCTGCATTAGCGATGAGGAAGCCCGCATCGTTCGCATGTACCTAGACGAAATCCGCAATACCAGTGTGGACCCCGTGAGCTGCACTTTGGAGGCCGGTGCGCTCCCTTCCCAGCTTCCCAAGGCAGTTTGCCGGTACTCCGACGGCTCCACCCATGAAAAGCCTGTGGCATGGGACCTCACGGGCATTGACCTAGGCAAGCCTGGGGTTTACGAAGTTCCTGGGCGTATCAAGGTAAAGCGTTGGCCCTTCCCCATACCGCTAAACTTTGGCTCCTATGCCGCCAACGACATCAACGACCCCAACATGGCATCCGGCATGTCTGACCCGTGCGTAACCATGTACCAGGGCAAATACTACCTATCCTCCAGTGGAAACCAGAATATTGTGCTACGCTGCGCTGATACGCCGGAGGGCGTTTTCAGCACCGAACCGGTGGTGATTTATCGTGTCCCCTTGCAGCCTGGGCAGCACATGAACGGTACCTGGGCGGCAGAGCTGCATGTCATTGATGAAATTCCCTATCTGTTCACCACCATCTGCCCCAATGGTGACTGGACGCACGTAAAAAGCGTTATACTGCGCTGCACCGGCAGCAATCTGATGGAGCCCTCAGCATGGGAAGCCCCCCGCTACTGTATCAAAGCCAATGGGGAATTGCTGACAGAAGGTGGCATTTCCCTGGACATGACCCATTTTCGCGATCATGGTACGGACTACGTCATGTGGTCTGACAGAAAAATTCGCTACGGTACTGATCCGCTGGTAATCGAGCCGGCAGATATTTATATCGCCACCATTGATCCGGCCACGCCCTGGCAGCTGACCAGCGACCCGGTGTGTGTGCTTCGGCCGGTTTTGGGTTGGGACCGCTGCGAAACAGAGGTGGAAGAAGGACCTTATCTGCTTCGCCGGGGCAACGATCTGTTTGTTACGGTGTCCGGTTCTTCCACTGGCATGGCAGACCTGTATGCCGTAGGACTGCTTCGGGCAAAATCCGGAAGCAATCTGCTGAATCCCGCTTCCTGGGATTGGTGGCCCTATCCCCTGCTGACCAAAGAAAGCGTTCCTGGCGAATTTGGCCCCGGCCACAACAACTTTGTAAAGGACCCGGAAACCGGTGACGACCTGATGGTGTACCACGCGGTTCCCCACGACGCCAATGGCAAGACACTGCACCGCCGTCCGGCAATGCGCCGCGTCCACTGGGCGGCATCCGGCCTGCCTTATCTGGAAATGACGCCTGAACGCGATCTGAACCCGCAGTTTGAGAACATCGTAATGCAGCTGACCATTCGCGCAAAGGAAGAGTGAACATGAACGCAAATAGCTATATTCATACTGCATGGAACACGCCCTTCATTCCTCAGCGTGCGGACCCCTATGTGCTGCACCATGGAAACGAATGGTATTTTACCGCTTCCGTTCCCGAGTATGACCGCATCGTGCTTCGGCACGCTACCAGCCTTGAAGGGCTGCGTACAGCGCCGGAGCAGGAAGTGTGGCATGCGCACCCTGTCGGCGTAATGAGTTGCCATGTATGGGCGCCTGAGCTGCATCTGATAAACGGGAAATGGTATATCTACTTTGCCGCAGGCGAGCAAGCGGATGTCTGGAAAATCCGGCCGTGGGTGTTGCGCTGCAATGGCCCGGACCCTCTGCAAGATTCCTGGACTGAATGCGGCATGCTGGAACGTGCCAGCGGTGACGAATTCAGCTTTACCGATTTTTCGCTGGACATGACCATCTTTGAGCTGCGTGGAAAGCATTACTGCATTTGGGCTGAAAAGATCAGCGTGGGTAAAAAGATTTCCAATCTGTACATTGCACAGATGGCTTCTCCCACCCGTTTGGCTGTGCCGCAGATGCTGCTCAGCAGCCCTTCCTATGACTGGGAGCGGCACGGCTTCTGGGTCAATGAAGGTCCCTCAGTATTAAAAGCCTGTGGCAAGGTTTTCGTGAGTTTTTCTGCCAGTGACACCAGCGCTGCTTACTGCATGGGCATGATGTGGATGAATGAAGCGGATGATCCCATGGACATTTCTGCATGGCACAAGCTAAGCAAACCCGTTTTCACCACTGATGCCGGAAAAGGCATTTACGGCCCTGGCCACAATACTTTCTTTGAGAAGGATGGAGAAGCGTATACTTCTTATCACGCCCGCCCATATGATGAAATCGTTGGGGACCCGCTTTACGACCCCAACCGTCATACTTTCATCATGAAGCTTCCCATGAAGGATGGCTTTCCTGTATTTTCATTGGAAAATCAAGCGTTTCAAACAGAAAAGTAATTCCAAAACTAAGGCAATGCCGTATAACGCCGGCCAGGTAAATTCAACGACCCGCGAAGCCAGCAAATCCGGCTTGCACGATTGAAAGTCGGAGAGGCTTCGGCCTCTCCGACACATTTCGGGGGGGACAGTCTTTTTTGATTATCTTTCTTCGCCGTTTTGATTTCTCCGGCCCTTGTTAATAAACGGTTCTTCCCGATTTGTCCGCTGCGCCATCTTTCGCACAACCTTTCCCTCCGTCTCCTCGTTGCATAGTCGAGACACTGCCTTTTTGCTTTCCAGCATGAGGAGCGGGTTGTACTGATCCCTGTAAATCTCCTGCACTCGGTTCACTGCTTCCCTTTCCTTGCCGGGACGAATGCGCTGTCTTGCCTCATAGAGCTGCGCCGGATCGAAGCTCTGAGCCTGTTTTCGAAGCCCAATATACGCATCTAAAGCAGCATCCAATGCAGTGGAATATTGTTTCTCCTGTTCTTCCAACCGTTTCAGTGTTTGTTCCATCGCAGTGATGGTTTGGGTAAATTTTTCGTCAGTATCCATACCATTCAGTGATGCCAGAAGCAGCTTCTTTTCGGAATGGAGTTCTTCCAAGGTTTCTGTCAGCGCCGCAATCTTTCCAGACAGTTCCCGGTGCCGAAACACATGGACTGTGGAGAAGCTTTGTTTTTTGCAAAGCAAGCTGCGGCGCTCTTTCATTGTCTTCCGAATTTCTTTTGTCAGCTTAATGAACTGCAAGTGCACGGAACGCAGTTGCTCCAGCGAAGCGCACAGGCGCTCCCGGCCCCTGCAAATATACCCCAGCTGATAGCAGAAAAGCAGAAGATTCCTGCGCAGATTTTCCATAGTCTCAGCAAGCGCCGGGAGAGCATATTGGACCGCCTCCGCAAGCTTCTTGACCTGCTCTTTCAGCTCCCGGATCAGCGCATTGTCCGCCTTGATCTGCCGGTTCAGCTGGCACCGTTCTGCGATGGCACCTCTTTTTTCCATGGCCCTTGCAGCTACACTCTCATGAACCGTAGGCTGTTCCTCCAAACCGCGCTCATGATGACTACGATGATCCAGACGCTCCTTATGTCCGGCACACTCCAGATGACGGTTTGCCACATCCGCCCAGGCCGACCGCCATAGGACAAGCTGTTGGTCGCTATTCCAACGTTCTGTGATGGGATTCTGCCTGCCATATTTGGTGCTTTTGGGGTACTTGGACACCCGCTGGTGTCCCTGCGCCTGCGCTACGGATGGTGCCATATAGACCTTCTTTTTCCCCACCTGGAAGGGATATTGTTTTTCCCATCCATCAGCCTGCGCCTGTTTGAACTCGGCTGCGGTAAAACCCCGTTCTTCGCCATTTTTGACGCAGAGATATTCTTTTTCGGTCTTGTATTGCCATTTCCCGTGTTCGTCCAACGGGCGAACCGTCAGCAAAATGTGCGCATGTGGATTATGTCCCGGAGGATATGGATCATGGATGGCCGCATCAGCGCACATTCCCTCCGCAACCAACTGTTTTTCAATAAATTCTTGCAGGAGTCCAATCTGCTCCTCCCGGCTTAATTCTATAGGCAGCGCGATCACCAGCTCCCGGGCGAGTCGGCTATCCTTAGCAGTTTCTGCTGCCTCCACAGCATTCCATAGCTTTGCCCGTTCCCGCCATGCCGCAGGGGCTGTGACCGGCAGAAAAATTTGCTGCCAGATCAGCCCTTGCTTCCGGGTATAATCATGCTGCACGCCGTCATAGTCGTTAAGGATGCGGGAACAGCTGATATATGCAGCGGCTGCACAGGCGGAACGTCCGGTTCCCCGGATGACCACCTTCGTCTCCAAATGATAAATTGCGATTTCCGTTCACCTCGTTTACCAGTAGTTTTGCGTTATAAGAAATAGGCGGCGCGGACCGCCTGTCCCTGCGAAATATCTGTCCTGAACAGGCTGCGCAGGCAGGAAGAAGGACTGCCCAGAGAAAGCAGACTGGCATTCGGCGCAGGCAAGGATATGCACGCCGCAGTAGAAAAAACCTTGCCCAACGGCTTCTGCAGAAGACGCATCCTCCTCGAAGAGCGCACGATGCCATGGGCATACCACCGCTTGCTTTGCAAGTGGTGAGTAAGTGCCCCTTCGGGATATGAGGAGGGATGCCCCGGTTGCCCCGGAACATCCCTGCAAGTCATTGAAAAAGCGTAAACAGTTTCTCTTCCAGCGTCTTCAAATCCATGGTTGCCGCCGCAGGAAAGGCTTTCTCCAGGATTGCTCCAGTTTGAATCAGCCGTCGCGTTCGTGCCTTTCTCTCCTTAACACGATCCCGCATCTGGGCTTCTTCCAGTCTGTGCCGGGCCTGCAAAAGTTCCTTTTCGTTTTTTTCTTGCATCCTCGTCTCCCTTTCTCGTGCCGGTGAAAATGCCGCTTTTCGCACGCTTTCGTTTAGGTCAGCGCCATCGCGCCTCAACCTCGCGCGTGGGTTGATTTGATACGTCTGATAAAGCCGCAGGCTTGG
>OLSM01000815.1_pt1 | contig 27454 bp, 10 predicted proteins | sample 1672721 | NCBI WGS metagenome assembly OLSM01 (sample SAMEA3136717, study PRJEB25190) | human gut metagenome
GCGTACCAGGGCAGGACACCGGCGGCGGCGCGCCCTGGTACGCTTCCGCCCAGGCGTGGGCCGTGGAGAAGGGCGTCAGCGACGGCACAAACCCGGATGGGGTCGTCAGCCGTGAACAACTGGTGACCATGCTCTACCGCCACGCCCAGAACGCGGGTCGGGATGTGAGCGCGGGCGAAAATACAAATATTCTGAGCTACGACGACGCTTTTACCGTGTCCGAGTGGGCCATCCCCGCCTTCCAGTGGGCCTGCGGCGCGGGCGTGGTCAGCGGCGCCAGCGACACCACCCTCGCCCCCAAGGCAGGGGCCGTAAGAGCCCAGCTTGCGGCCATCCTCATGCGGTTTTTGGAGAACGTATCATTCGACATGACGGCATGACAGAACCAATTAGGAGGCGGGGCCGGGATCTCCGGTCCCGCCTCCTTCGCAGGTGAGGTGGTTGGATGATTTTTATAACCGGCGACACCCACGGCGACGGTACCCGGTTCTCCAGCGACATTATATTGGTAAAAACTGTCCATTGACGTTGATTTGCTCCGTGTTCAATGCTATCATACTGAACATAAGTATACACAATGGACGAGGTATGGCGCAATGAGTGTACGAAATTCCATGTATCGAATGGTATTTACGTTAATCGTTATCCCGTTCCTGCTATTTAGTCTCATCATCACGCATATATACTCCGGAAGACTCGAAAGAGCCATTACCGACAGCCTACATGTTGTGGCAAATGCGCAGGTAGAGGAAATGACCAACTTCTGTGAACAGCAGAAGGAGTATTTAATGATGGTCGGAAATATTGACCTGTCTCGCGCAGCCATGCGGGGTGAGCTTCGGGACGATATGCATCAATATTTGGACAACATGCTGTATTCTCAAGTGCAGGTAACAAGCGTTCAGCGCTCACTGGCTATCCTTGATCGTGAGTATCGTGTGGTAGCTTGTAGTCAGGAACATGAAGCGGTGGCCGGAATTAAACCCCTGATTGAGAGCATGGGAACCCAGGCATTCTACATCTCCAATGTACTCACTGACAAAAACGGCGTCAAGACGCTGGTGGCCATTGCCCGGATCGAGGCGGACGGCGAGCTGTTGGGCTATATTCTGGGGGAGATCAGCTTGGACTTTTACAGCGCAATCCGTGAGCGGGCGGAGCTGTGGAAGGATTCTACCTTTTATCTGCTGGATGGTCAACAGCAAATTATCAGCGCAGGCACCCCGAGCGAAAACCGAAAGGACTTTATCACGACCCGTCAGGAGCGGGAAGATTACAACAGGAAATACAGCGCCATTGACTTTGATAAAACTCCCCAAGGAAGTTTTGAGTATACCGTGGGCGGAAAGGACTATATCTCGTATTATTCTGACGTGTCATACACCGATTGGCGCGTTCTTCTGTCTGTCAGCATGGATAATTACCAGGCGCAGCGGACGATATATTTTGTGCTGACGTTTTTTATGGTTTTACTGTGCGCCATCCTGGCGGTTTGGATTGGTTGGTTTGCATCTAAGCGCATCATTCGTCCCATCCAAGGGATTTCTCAGACCCTGAAGGCCATTGAAAAACGGCAGGACTATTCATTACGGGTAGAGGTTGGCAGAAAGGACGAACTGGGGAGCCTGGCAGAGGAAATAAACGAGCTAATCTCGTTTATAGAAACCGAGGACCTATATCAAACACAGCAGCAGCGACTTTTGCAAGAAAAGGCGGAACAAGATGCCTTGACCAAAGTGCTCAATAAGGATCGCATCAACCACGATCTGCAGGAGGCGATCGCGCGACATCAAGAGGACGGCGCCACTATGGCGGTCTTATTTGTTGATATTGACGATTTTAAATCCTTTAATACCGCGTACGGACACAATGTGGGTGATCAGGTGCTCCTTTTTCTTACTTCCATCTTGGCCAAGGAGACAGGAGGAACGGTGGGCCGGGTTGGCGGGGATGAATTTTTAGTGATGATAGAGACGCCTGCCTGCGTCCAAAACTTGGACTCGTGTCTGAAAAAGGCGGAGGAAGCGGCGGCCAGCCGCTTTGTAGTCCGGGGCAGCGGCACGCGCCTTCCGGTTTACTGCAGCATTGGCGCCATTCGAATCGATTTTTCTCAGCCCAATACAAAGAAATTGACGGCGGAGCAAGTGACAAGCGCTGCGGATACGGCCATGTATCAAGCAAAGGATTCTGGAAAACGTGGCCATATCATTTGGGATTGGGACGATACAAAATCCATACGATCGGATTTCAGTACGACATAATGGAAAGAGACGCCGTAACCGCTTCATGCGTTAGCAAGCGGTTGCGGCGTCTCTTTCTGGTCTTGAGGGAGTCTCTGTGGTTGGCTTGGAGCCATGTAACCCGTAAGAGGGAACTCAAAGGTCCGGGGATAACAGTTTCCCCAATATGCCATATAAATAATTGACATCCAGGGGTTTCGGGACAAAGCCGTTCATGCCAGCCGCGGCCGCCGCTTCCATGTCCTCCTGAAAGGAGTTAGCGGTCATTGCAACGATCGGGACGGACGCTGCGTCTTGCCGAGCCAGGGAACGGATGGCGCTGGTCGCTTCCAAGCCGTTCATAACGGGCATCTGAATATCCATCAGAATTGCCTGAAATTCCCCCGGCGCGCTGGCGGAAAAGATAGTTACAGCCTGACGCCCGTCGGCTGCCCAGGTAACTTGGGCCCCCTGGATTTCCAGCAGCTCCCTGGCAATTTCAGCGTTAAGTTCATTGTCCTCCACCAGTAGAAGCCGGACATTCTGAAACGCTTGGGTGGGCTCGGGAACGGCGGCTTCCACTGGAGGCGCTCCATAGGGAAGGGTAATGGTAAAATAAAATTCGCTGCCCTTTCCAACGCTGCTGTGCAGCCTCAGTTCTCCGCCCATCCGTCTAATAATACTGCGGCTGATGGGAAGTCCTAGCCCTGTGCCCTGACTGCGGGACGCACTGGTGCCGGCCTGCTCAAAAGCATCAAAAATCCGTTTTTGATCTTCCGGTGAGATCCCTACGCCGCTGTCAATGACTTGAAACAGCAGTGAGACGCCTGTAGAATTCGCTTCGGTCTCAGTGATTCGGAAGAGGATTTGCCCTTCGGGGGTAAACTTAATGGCATTGGACAGCAGGTTGGTGAGTACCTGTCGCAGCCGGGTCACATCGCCGGTGAGGTCGGGGTGCTGGACGTTGACATCGATCTTCAGAGATAAGTGATGCCGCTGCGCCTCCGCGCCCATCATACTCTGCAGCTCATCCAGCATTTGCAGGAGAGAGAAGGGTTCGCTGACGAGGGTCATCTTATTGCTGTCTATCCGGCTCATGTCTAAAATGTCGTTTAATAGATTCAGCAGATAATGAGAGGAGGAGCGAAGCTTGGATAGATTGGCCTTGATGGCGTCGGGGACGTTGCTCATCATGCTGGTCAGCTCAGTAAGCCCGACAATCGCGTTCATTGGCGTGCGGATCTCATGGCTCATGCGGGAGAGGAACTCGCTTTTTGCATGGCTTTCCGCCTCCGCCTTTTCCAGCTCAGCACGCATTACGGCGGCCTTGACCCGTGATTTTGCGATGAGAAGAATGGCCGCCATCATCAGCAAAAGGAGGGCCGCGATCAGGCAGATAAACTGAACGGGATTAGAATAGATCAGGTCGCCAAAGGACAGGGAGAGGGATCCCATTGAGGTCATGTTTGCATTGGCAATGGAGGTGCTCTCCGTTTCGGACAAATTCGTTAAGGTTTTATTTAATATAGTCAGCAAGGCCGTATCCGCCGGTTTGGAAAGCGCAAAGCAGATGTCGGTCTCACTATTAAAAAGTGAAACGGGGACCACGTTTGGTAAATAGTTTACTTGCATAACATTTTCGATCTGAGAGGATAAGCCATAGATAAAGTCGATCTCGCCTCTGTTGACAGCAACCAGGGCGTCATGCACATTGTCAAAATACTGCACCGTCTCCGCCTGGATATTGGAAGGAAGCTGCCGGCCCTTTAAAAGACCGCAGGTCAGACCATCGCTGGGATAGCTGACTGATTTGTTGCGGACCACCATATTGCCCATGGTGACGTAGCATCGGCTCAGAGATACTTTGGCCTTTATGGCCGCAGTCTCGTTTCCCAAGAAAAACCCGGCCATATCCACCTCGCCCCGCTGCATCATTTCCAGCGCTTCCCCGTAGGTATCCGTGCGGATGTACTCAAATTGAAGGCCGGAAAAATCGGTCACTTTTTTCAGAATGTCCGGCACAATCCCATCATGGATGCTTTTGGGATCATCTAAGCAAAAAAATGGGTGAAAGCTGCTTGGAACCGCTACTGTGACAGGCCCGCGTTCTTTGATATAGTTCTGTTCCACCTCGTTCAGAGATACTGTCACGCGACTGCTGGGGAAGTTGGCTTCGTAAAGTTCTTCTGAAAAGTTGGGATTGGCCTCCAGAATTTGCGCCATCGCCCAGTTCAGCCCATCCAGAACCTCCTGGTTGTCCGCTGTTGTGACAATATAGTGGGGTTGGGCGTTAAAATAGGCCACGGACCGGAACCTGCCAGTATCGTCCATCGAGCTGCCCAGCAGCAGGTCCACCTCCCCGCTCTCCAGGAAAGAGTATAGGGTGTCGTCTGGAAACTCGGAGGGGGAGTAGGAGCGGATCGTGCAGTCCAGCCCATTCATGGACAAAAACTCGCGCAATCTGCGGATGTTCTCGGTGGCTCGTTCGTTGACGCCAATGGTCTTTCCATTTAAATCGGTCAGATCGTACCCCTTCAGGCGGCTGTCGTCCCAACGGGCCAAAATCACAGACTTGGCGTTGCCGGTGCTGTACTCCGGATAGCTGTAATACTGCTCCAGGGCGGGCATGTAGTAGGCGCCGCCCAACAGGTCGTATTCGCCGTTGATAAACTCATTGAGCATGGTTTCGCCGGTGGTGTCAACATACTCATACTCCCAGCCGGTATACTTGGCGATTTCGTTTAAATAGTCCACCACCAGACCGTAATGGGTACCATCGGCAGTTTTCATGGTAAACCCGTCTACCGGGGGAAAGGCGACCCGGAGTGTCCTGGGGGAGGAAGCTGTCTGCACTGCGGAAGACATCCCGGTGAGAAGTGAGAAAATCAGAATGAAAACAGTGCAAAATCGAGCCGTCAGGAGCAAAGCGCGCCTCATAACATCACCTCATATGCGGTTCGTTTATTAGTATCCATATCCCCCAGCAGGCGTTCCGGCAGCAAAGAAGACCGCGCAGTCAAAGAGATACAGGAATGCAATCTTTTTAACTATACGATAAAATATAGGTTCTGTCAAAGCTCAGTTGGTCACGAATGGAGCGCCGCATGAAGGGCTGGCTGTTTTGGGTGGAATTTTGAGACTGATTTGCCTTTTAGCAGTATGTATGATAAACTAATTGCAAAAAAAGCATGGATTTGACAGGAATTTTTTGGTACATGTTCCAGATAAGCCACTGGTTGGCGATCGGGGGATTATGACGGCAATGCAGGATAGGGGAAGAATCATGATGGGGAACAGAAATTCGGTTCTGGAGACAGTCCAGACATTTTGTCATACTTGGTTTGTATTGCGCGATGCGGAGGGTACGGCACAATTTTTGACAAAGGATGTTGATTTTGTGGGTACCGGTTGCCATGAATATGCCGTTGGTAGAGATGAGATGACCCAATATCTTCGCGATGACGTCGAGGAAATTCCGGAGCCGTTTTCCTGCGAGTGGTCGGTGCTTCACCAGAAATCAATCACAGAGCAAATTTGTAACTTGTCCATTCAAATTACGTTGAATAATTCCATGTACTCCTGGAATTTGCGAACCTTTTTTACCCTGGTGCGGGAGGCGACGGGCCCTTGGAAAATCGAGAGCCTTTACTTTGCGGAACCGAGCGGCAATCAGAAGGGCGGGGAGCACTATCCTCAGACGCTGGTGATGCAGCACATCGCCAAACAGCAGCAGGAGCTGCTGAGCGACTCCGTGCTTGGGGGGATGATGGGAGGATACCTGGAGGAAGGCTTCCCATTTTATTTTATCAACCGCCAAATGCTGGATTATCTTGGTTACGAAAGCGAGGCCGAGTTTGTTGCCGACATCAGCGGCATGGTCTCCAACTGCATGCACCCGGAAGATCAGCACATGGTGGAAGAATCGGTTGCTGTTCAGCTCGCCGAAAAGGGCGAATATACGGTGGAGTACCGGATGAAGAAAAAGGACGGCTCCTACATATGGGTCCACGATCTGGGGCGTACGCTGACGGCAGAAGACGGCAGACCCGCCGTTGTTTCCGTTTGTGTGGACATTACAGAACTTAAAGAGGCCCAAGAGGAGATCTTTCACTTTTATAATAACATACCTGGCGCGGTTTTCCGCTGCCGGTATCACGATCAGTTCACTGTGATCGACGCAAACGACGGGCTGTATGAGTTTCTGGGCTATACCCGGGAGGAGTTTGCATCCATGGGCAATTCCATGGCAGCCATTACCCATCCGGATGATATGGCGGACATTCGCAGCAAAGTCTTCTCGCAGCTGCAGGCTGGAACTGCCTTTCATTTTGAGAAACGTTTGATTGCAAAAGGCGGCGTTGTAAAATGGATCTCTCTCAAGGGGCAGCTTTTGACGGAGAAGACTGGCGAGCGCTATCTTTACTGCGTGTTTGTGGATATCACAGAGGAGATGCAGCTGCGGGAACGGGTGAAGGAGCTGTATGAAAAAGAGTTGGCGTACTTTACCACGCTGTCGGCTACGGAAGACAGCATGCAAGGACGTTTCAATGTCACCCAAAATCGAGTAGAAAGCGCCCATTTCAACGCGGAAACGGCCCTCATTAAGGTGAGCGATACATTTGACGGCGTGGTGGAAGATTTGGCATATTCCGCCCTGGATCCGGAATATGGAGAGCGCCTTCGCCATGCGCTTAGCCGGGAAAAGGTGCTGGCGGACTATGGGGTTGGTCAGGATACGTACCACTATGAATTTATGCGGAAAAACGCCAGAGGGAATATTCTCTGGGGAAGCGCCGGCCTGCGCACCTGCCTGCATCCGGAAACTGGGGATATTATCGCCTTTTTTTACACCAGTGACATAACGGAGCGGAAAACCCAGGAGATCCTGCTGTATAAAATTGCCGCGCTGGACTATGACAGGATTTTGGAAATTGATTTGCAGTTGGACAGCTGTCGGCTTATCACCTTTGGGCCTGACTGCAAAGGGGTGATTACCAATCAGAGCGGCTTTCAGCAACTGATCCGGGATACAGCGCGGGAGTCTATGGGCGAAACCGCCGCGCAAAAATACCTGGATAATCTGGATTACAACAAGATGCGCCAGCAACTGGCAAAGCGGGAAACCTATCGTTTTTCCGTTGAGGTGCAGGATGAATCCGGCGACATGCGGGTGAAACGCTTCCAGGTCTTTTACATTAATAAGGAGCTTGGCCGCGTATGCGTGGTGCGTACGGATGTCACTGATGTTGTCCACCAGGAACAGCGGCAGAAGGAGGAGCTGACCGCCGCTTTGATCGCCGCGGAGCAGGCCAACGCGGCCAAATCCGATTTCCTCTCCCGTATGAGTCATGAGATCCGCACCCCCATGAACGCCATTATCGGAATGAGCGCCATTGCAGCGCAGTCTATCGGAGACGACGAACATGTGGCCGATTGTATTGCCAAAATAGGCATCTCCTCCCGATTTCTCTTATCCCTGATTAATGATATTCTGGATATGAGCCGGATTGAGAGCGGTAAAATGCTGCTGAAACAGGAGAAAATCCCCATGGAGGAATTCCTCATGGGCTTGAATTCCATCTGTTACACCCAGGCGGCCGCGAAGGGCGTGGAGTATGAGTGCATCGTAGATCCGGTGCTCCACGACTATTATACGGGCGATGCGATGAAGCTTCAGCAGGTGCTGATTAATATTGTCAGTAATGGGATTAAGTTTACTGACGAGGGCGGAAGAGTCACGTTCTCGGTTTCCCAACACAAAAAAATGAAAGACTATGCCATGCTGCGTTTTACCGTCAATGATACGGGGGTCGGTATGGACGATGCTTATCTGCCCCATATCTTTGAGCCGTTTTCTCAGGAATCCACCGGGACTACCGCTGTATATGGCGGCACCGGGCTGGGACTTGCGATTTCAAAAAGCATTGTGGACATGATGGACGGAACCATTGCCGTGCGTTCGATCAAAGGCATTGGCACTGAATTTACCATTGACGTGAAATTGGGCATGACAGAGGAGGAAAAGCGCCACTATTCCCCCAAAAAGTACAACGGTACATTTACAAACCTGCAAACCTTGGTGGTTGATGATGATGTGGCTGTGTGTGAGAGCGCCGTGGTGACGCTCAAGGAGATGGGCGTCGCAGCGGAATGGGTAGGAAGCGGCAACAAGGCCATTGAGAGGGTCACGCTTCTTCGCAGCGCGGGGAAGCACTACGACATGATTCTCATTGACTGGAAGATGCCGGAGATGGACGGCATCGAAACGGCCCGACGCATTCGCAGCATCGTAGGGGATGAAGTGACCATCATTATTATGACCGCCTACGACTGGGTCGCCATTGAACACGAGGCGAAGCTGGCTGGGGTCAACCTGCTCATGAGTAAGCCCATGTTTCGGTCCTCGTTACTTTCCGCTTTCTCCAAAGCCCTGGGGGAGAAGCAGGCGCAGGAAGGGGCCGAGGAACAGCCGGCTGACTTTAATTTCTCCGGCAGCCGACTCCTGCTGGCGGAGGATAACGCCATCAATACCGAAGTGGCGGTGGCCCTTCTGGAGAGCAAAGGGTTTGCGGTGGAGACCGCGGAAAACGGTCTGCGGGCGATGGAGCTGTTCAGCAGCTCCTGCCCAGGATACTACAGCGCAATTCTCATGGATATCCGCATGCCCCTCATGGACGGTTTAACGGCTGCGGCCAATATCCGACACCTTAGTAATGCTGACGCGAAACGAATTCCCATCATTGCCATGACGGCCAACGCGTTTGACGACGATATTGAGAAGAGTAAAGCCGCAGGGATGGACGCGCATCTGGCCAAGCCGATTGATCCCATGCAACTCTATCAGACCTTATATGATTTTTTATTGAGAGGGGAGGCCTGAGCAGTGGTGCAATTTCAGAAGCCGGCTCAGACCTGCGGAACGAATCGGCAGGCGGCCTGGAAAATTTGGCGGGACAAAGAAAGTAAGCGTCTTCCGTTTTCGGCTCTGTTTTTTGATGGCGCCATGGGAGCGGATCCGCTTGGGGCGAAACGAAAGGGAGGCAACCCGGTATGATACAGGACAAATCGTTCGGTTTGCTCTCTCCTGAGCAGACAACCGCTATATTGGATAACGCGCCGGTGGCGGTATATGTCAGTGCCCTGGAAACCTATGAACTTCTCTATGCAAACGGACGGGCAAAGAAAATCCTATTGACCGTAGACGGCAAGCCGGGAGACACTTGTTATCAAGCTGTCGGTCTGGACCGGCCATGCCCTTTTTGCCGCGTTTCCAGTATGAACCGGTCTGAGCTGACCACGCGGAAATTCCGCCACCCCGGCAATCAACGCGTCTATCAGCTCAGTGGAATGCTGATAGACTGGAACGGCAGGGCTGCACATATTGAATACATTATGGATATCACTGAGGCGCAAAAGGAAGATGACCGCAATAAGGCGCTGAAGGAGGAACTCGTTGCAACCTTCAGCAGCATTCCCAGCGGTCTCTGCGTCTACCGGTATGAAAACGGCCGCATTACTCCCATTTTCCACAATCCGGCCTTTTATATCATTATGGGCTACTCTGAAAAGCATGTGAAAGCGGTGGAGGAAAACACCAATTTCCTTGGCGTTCATCCGGAGGATCTGACGCCTCTACAGGCGAAGATCCGGAAGGCGATCCAAACCGACGGCATTGTGCAGGACACGTATCGCGTCTGGAGCGATGCCAAACAGGAATATCGATGGATTCAACTGGATGGGTCCGTCAAATCTCAAGAGGACGGGACAAAGCTCCTTTATGGCGTATACAGCGATGTGAATGAGCGGCGCAGGCTGGAGCGGGAACTGACGGACGCCAACAACAAAATGCAGGACATCATCAATGCGATTCCGGGGGGCGTCGCCATCTACAAAATAGCGGCGGAGTTTGAAGTCGTATATTTGTCTGATGGCGTATCGGAACTGTCCGGCTATACGCCCATGGAGTATCGGAAACTGCTGAATGAAAATGAGGCAGAGTTGACCTATGGGGAGGATGTACCCTTGGTGGCCGCAAAGGTACGTGAGGCGATCCAAAATCGCGGTGTTTCCACCTATGAATACCGTCAGCTCCATAGAGACGGTCGCCTGGTATGGGTGCGCGCACAAGTAAAATGGATTGGAGAAGCGGACGGAGGCAGCTTGCTCCACTGCGTCTTTCATAATATTACGGAACAAAAGGAAGCGCAGCTGGAGATGGAGCACATGCTCAATTCCATTCCCGGGGGCATTGCCAGCTACCGGGTCGAGGGGGGCAGGCTGATTCCCACCTTCTTTTCCGACGGCGTATTGGCGCTTTCCGGGCATTCCCGGGAGGAACTTACGGAAACTACCCAACAGGATGCGCTGGGGATCGTGCACGAGTCGGATCGGGCGCGGGTGCAGGCCGCCCTGGAAACCGCGTTGGAAACCGGCGTGGGGATGGATATCTCCTACCGCATGCGCCATAAAGACGGGAGTCTCATCTGGATCCATTTAAACGGCCAGCGAATGGACCCTGTGGGAGAGGGCATGCGTTTTTATGCGGTCTTTACCGGAATGTCACCGGAAACTAGGCTGTTTCAAAGTATCGCCAATGAAATGGCGGACGGAATTTATGTAATTGATAAAGAAAACTATGACCTGCTGTATGCAAATGAGACGCAGGAGCTGTTCCAACTGCGTGATGGCGGGATCGGCCAGAAATGCTATGCCGCGCTGCACGGCAAGGAGTCTCCCTGCGATTTCTGCACCATTCAAAACCAGGACTTAAATGGCATTACACACACCATGCCGATTTCGGGTACCGAGCGCTGCTTCAACACCCGGTTTCGAGAGACGGATTGGAATGGAATTCCGGCTTATGTGAAGTATGTGCAGGATGTCACCGAAGAGGTGAAAACGCGCCGGGAAAAGCAACGTTTGGAGGAGTATTTTCAGTCGGTCGTCAAGAACCTGCCGGGCGGGATCGCCGTAATCCGTTATGAGGAGGACGGCAGTATGACGCCGGAGTTTATTTCGGACGGCTTTGCCGAGATGACAGGCATGACCCTGGAAGATACTTGGCGGTTGTACCGGCAGAATGCTATGATTGGCGTTCACCCGGAAGACCGGAATCTTGTAACGCAAAAGATGAGTGATTTTATCAGCAGCGGCGAGAGCCACTGCAAAATTACCTACCGGCTCATCAAAGGCGACGGTAGCTATATTTGGGTGAAAAATTCCCTGTCCGCAATTCAAAATGAAGGCGGTGGGCGTCGGGTCTATGCCGGCTATCAGGACATTACAAAGGAGCTGGAGGAGCAGGAACAGCTTCGACAGCAATACAATGAACAAATCATACAGCACTATCGCATGCAAACGGAGAATGAACTGGTGGCCGGTCACTGTAATATTTCCCAGAATCGCATTCTGGAGATTGTCGATTTAACAAATTCCGGCCTGTTGGAGGCGTTTGGTACGGAGCGGGAGTCCTTCTTTTCGGGCGTGGCAAGTTTGGTGGCAGATGAGGAGGAGCGGCAGGACTTCTTAAACACCTACCTCAATGGGCCATCTCTGGCCGCCTATGAGAGGGGCGATACGGAGTTGATACGAAAATACTTTGTTAAGCTGCCCAAAGACACCATTGGCCGTTATGTACAGTTTAAGGTTAACCTGGTAGAGACGCCGGACAGCGGCGACATTACCGGCATCCTCACTGTGACGGACATCACGGAAGAGACCATCTCCAACCGGATTCTGCAACAGTTGTCTGTGGCCAGCTATGACTTGGTGGTTGACGTGGATCTCAGGAATGACCGCTACCAAATTTTAACGGAGAGCAGCACCGGCGCGGACGCCCCGGCCCCGGCGGGGCGCCATTCGGAACAGTACGCGTATATGATCCACAAACAAGTGTTGCCAAAGGACCGTGCGCGCACCGCCAAGTTGCTCGACCCGGATTATATAAGAAAACGGCTTCAAAAGGAACGCTCCTATTCCTTTTCTTACGCCATTCTGGGAGAAAAGGGGGACGTGCTGACCAAGAATTTGACGATTACGGCATCGGACCTCCGCCTGGATAGAATTTGTCTGGCCAGAACCGACATCACAGACTCGGTGAGAGAGCAGCAGGGGCTGCTGAACGTAATTGCTTACACGTTTGAACTGCTGACGCTCATCAATGTCAACGCTGACCGCATGACCTTATATACCCGGCAGGCGGTACTGGAAAATCTGCCGCCCTTTGTTGTGGATCACTACAGCAAGTCCTTGGACCGCCTTGCGGCTGTTTACAATCCCCAGGGAGAACAGGAGGAGATCGCGGCAATCAAAACACATTTTTGTATCGAAGTGATGTTGAAGCAGCTGCAAGAATCCCCTGGGGGATATGACTTCGTCCTGCCGTATCAATCCAAGGAGGGGCTGCGCTATAAGCAAATCAACGTGCTGTGGGGGGACGGCGACCATCGGACGGTCTGCATGGTGCGGGCGGATGTGACGGATATGCTATCCGCCGAGCGGCAGACAAAGGACAACCTAGAGAAGGCGCTGAAACTGGCGGAGGAGGCGAATCGGGCTAAGAGCGATTTCCTCTCCTCTATGAGCCACGATATTCGCACGCCCATGAACGCCATTATGGGGATGACTGCGCTGGCGGCGGCCCACCTGGACGACAGGACCCGCGTGGAGGCTTGCCTGCGTAAAATAGGCCTATCCTCCAAACACCTGCTCAGTCTTGTAAACGATATTCTAGATATGAGCAAAATCGAGCGATCCAAGATTACATTAAACCGCATGAAGATTTCGCTGTCGGAACTGATCGAGCAGCTTTCCGACATGATGTCGCCTCAGGCGAAAGAAGCCGGAATAGAATTGCATATGCAGTCGGAGGGGATCAAGCACTGGTATTTTTATGGGGACGCACTCCGCATCAATCAGATTCTCATCAACATTTTGAGCAACGCGGTGAAGTTTACGCCCGAGCGTGGTCGGGTGGATTTTCGGATTAAAGAAATCCCACCGCTGCAAGATCCGTCCCATGTCCGCTTCCAGTTTTGCATCCGAGACACGGGGATCGGGATGTCGGAGGAATTTTTGGGACATATCTTCGAGCCGTTTACCCGGAGCCGGAATGCCACGAGGATTGAGGGCAGCGGTCTGGGCCTTAGTATTGTCAAGGGACTGGTGGACCTCATGGGAGGAAAAATTTCCGCGGAGAGCCAAGAACGCCGCGGCACCACATTTCACATTGAACTGGAGTGTATGGCGGCATCCGCTGATGAGAGAAGCGGCGAGGCCAAACAGAGGGACTTCTTTGCGGCGCCGAACGAAAAAAATTTAAGGGGCCGGCGCTTTCTCGTGGCGGAAGACAATGCCATTAATGCGGAAATCCTCTGTGAGCTGTTGCAGCTCCATGGGGCCAAGGCCGTGGTAAGGACAGACGGCGCCCAGGCGGTCCGGGCCTTCCAAACCGCAGAACCGGGCACCTATGATGCAATCTTAATGGATATTCAAATGCCGGTAATGAATGGATATGAGGCGACCCGCGCCATTCGAAAGCTCAGCCGTGAGGATGCCCGAAGCATTCCCATTCTCGCTATGACCGCCAACGCGTTTGCCGAGGACATCCAGGCTGCGCAGGAAGCCGGGATGAATGCGCATGTAGCAAAACCCATTGATATTCAACTGCTCTGGTCAACGCTTGGCGACTTGATGAGAGGGGCGGAGGAGTAGCAAGTTATCCAAAATGATTGCGTTCCCTGAGGCGCGATGTTATCATAAATGAGATACCATAGACGTGATGAAGCCGTTTTTTTGCAGGGAAAAACGGCACAAAACGAACGGATTTCCAAGCGCGAAGCGCCTGTTCCCGCCGCAGCGGATAGAGACCCGGAGCAGCCTTACCAATTCCTGAGGAGGTTCTTTCATGATGCGTAGATTGCAGAGGGTTCTGACCCTGTTTATGTTCGTGCTATTCTCGGGCGCACTGACGTTTCCTGCTGCGGCGCTGGCCAAAGAGCAGGAAAGCGAGACGGTCAGGTTTGGATACTACGAGGACGGGGATTACATGTCCCGGAATCAGCAGGGCGAATATGTGGGCTATAACATTGAATTCATGCAGGAGCTTGCCAAACAATCGGGCCTCAAGTTTGAAATTGTGGACTGCGTCAGTTGGAGCGCCACCTACGATCGGCTTGTTAAGGGGGAAATTGATTTTCTTCCGGCAGTGTATTTTTCAGAAGAACGGGCAAAGGAAATTCAATTTGTTACACAGCCCATGTGCTCGATCTATACCACCTTGAACGTTCGGATGGATGACGAGCGGTACGCTTATGAGGACTTTGAGGCGTTTCAAGGAATGAAGGTGGGGATTATTCGGGGCGGCGTGGATGGTGAGCGGTTTCAGAAATTTTGTGAAGAGCACGACGTGACGTTGGATATTGTAGCGTATGATGAGACGGCGGACCTGCTGTCCGCACTAGACGACGGAACCTTAGACGGTGTCGCCATCACCCACTTAGGAAAAAACAGTACCTACCGCAGCGTAGCGCAATTTGCCCCCAGCCCTCTCTATTTCGCCGTGACAGCCAAGAATCCAGAATTACTGGAAAAACTGAACAGCGCCATGGACAACATTCTGCTGAGCAACCCCGGCTATACCACAGATCTTTACGATAAGTATCTTGGACCCAGCACCAACCAAAAACCCGTATTTACAAAGGATGAACGGGAGTATATTGAACAAGCGGGTACTGTAGTGGTCTCGTTCGACCCCACTTTTGCGCCGCTGTCCTATCAGGACGACGCGACAGGGGAATTTAAGGGCGTAACCGCCGACATATTTCGATTTATTGCAGAAAACAGCGGCCTTACCTTCCAGTTTGAAGCCCATCCACAATCTGAGGCGCTGACGCTGTTGCAGCGAGGAGAGATTGACGCGCTCTGTCTATCCGATGGAGACTATCTCTGGGACGGACGTAACAACATCAATTCCACTCTCTATTATTTGAGCACCTCCATCTCCATGATTACGAGGTATGGCGCTGCCGACCCGAAGGTGCTGGCGCTGCCGGAGGGCTACGGTCTCTCGGAGACCATTGCAAAGGACTATCCGAACAACACGATCCGATATTATCCCTCGGCTGCGGCCTGTCTGGATGCGGTGAAAAGCGGAGAATCGGATCTGGCGTATCTCAATACGCAGGTCGCAGGGTATCTCATGAATGGCGCGCAATATGGTGACCTGAACGAGACGACGCTGGGACAGTACCTCAGCAAGCTCTGTGTTGGCGTCTCTGATACCCAGGATCCCAGATTGTTTTCCGTTATCAATAAATGTATCCAATATCTCCCCATTGAGGCGGTGGATTCCTACGTAGTTGAAAACTCCATGGCGGTCCGAGATGTGACGCTGGCGGAATTTGTCGCGCAGCATATCTGGGCCGTCATTGGCGGCGTCTGTCTGGTGCTGGGCGTGATTATCCTGCTGATTGGCTATAATTTGAGAAATGCCCTGCGCAGCAATCGGAGAATTCAGCAACTGCTCTATAAGGATGATTTGACCGGCTTGGACAGCATCAATGGTTTTTATCAAAACTGGCCGGAGATTGCCGCCATGAGGGGGCGGCGGGATAGGGCCCTGCTCTGCGCCGACATCCGTCAGTTTAAGCTCATTAACGATAACTTTGGCTTTTCTGTGGGTGACGAGGTGCTTGGCGCATGCGGACGTGCGCTCCAAGGGATTCTTACAAGCCGGGAAAACTGCGCCCGGGTGTCAGCGGATAATTTTGTGCTGCTGATGGACTATGAGAACTGGGATAAGCTGTTGACCAGACTAAAAGCTTGCGTATCCGAACTGGACCATTGGAGAACGGAACATACGGATATCCCGTATAAAATTGATCTGGTATTCGGCGTTTATCTGGTGAAAACCGCGGATGATTCGGATATTAAACAAATGTTGGATTTTGCCAACTATGCCAGACGAAGCGCAAAAGAAACGCCAAGCAGTTTTGCCGTTTTGTATGACGAACAGATGCGCAGCCAGGCCAATTTGGCCCGCCAGTTGGAGGGGGGCCTGGATGTTGCGCTTCGGGACCATGAATTTGAGGTCTATTACCAGCCCAAAGTTGCCATGGAGGGTGGAGAGGTCATCGGCAGCGAGGCGCTGATCCGGTGGAATCACCCTCAAAAGGGGTTCTTGCTGCCGGGATCCTTTGTACCCGTCTTTGAAAAAAACGGAATGATCAAACGGGTGGATTTCTGGCTGTTTGAAGAGGTCTGCCGCGCCATGAGCAAGCGAAAAGAGCGGGGAAAAAGTTTGCTGCCAGTTTCCTGCAATTTTTCCCGGCTGCATTTTGAGCAACAGGAGTTTCCGGAACGGATCTGCCAGATTGCCGACCGATGGGGCATTCCGCACCGGCTTCTGGAAATTGAGATTACAGAAAGCGCCCTGCTGGAGGATTCTGATATTATAGACGCCATGTTGCCACGCTTAAAGACGCTGGGCTTTCGGATTGCCATAGATGATTTCGGTTCAGGCTATTCCTCGCTGGGGCAGCTTCAGCACTTAGCGGCCGACGTTCTCAAGCTGGACAGGAGTTTTTTATGTCATGGCATCACCGGAAAACGGGAGCAGATCGTCATGGGACATGTAATCAGCATGGCAAGGGAATTGGGAATGACGGTAATTTGTGAGGGCGTGGAGACCCAGACGCAGTCTGAGATTTTGCAAAAAATGGACTGTCGTCTGGCCCAAGGGTTCTACTTTTACCGTCCTATGCCGCAGGAACGCTATGAAAACTTAATGGATGGGGCGTTATGAGCGGACCAGGATGGGTCATAGTAATTTTTAAACAACCTCGGCAAGGCAGGGGGCGGGCACAAATTATCATATCGCGATCTGTGACGATGTGGGCCCGACAGTCGGAGCAATATTATGTTACCCTGTCCGGACACATTCAGGAGGTGGCCGCATCCAGCATGACGGCCGGCGCCATCTGCGGGGACTCAGCGGCTATGCCCATGACAGGGCCTATGACCGATTATAGGAGTATCTGGCCGCTTTAATGGCATAGGCCAGAGGTGGGCGAAATGGTCTTTTGCGCCAATTACACGGCCCATATCGGGATTTTGTGCCGCGCGCGCCCAGACGGAGGGCATCTCCTTTCGCGGCGACGCGCAAATTCCCGCTGACCTGGCGCTTGCCCCTGTGGATCTCTGCGCAGTTCTGGGCAACGCCCTGCAAAATGCCTTGGAGGCCTGCAATCGCCGGGACTGGATGAAAACCGCTATATTTCTCTGCTGGCCCGGATGGCGGGCCGACATGTCACCCGGGAGATTAGAAACAGCTATGACGGCGTGACAGAGGAGGAGTCGGGACAGCTCCTCTCCCGCAAAGGAGGTCCCACCCACGGTCTTGGCATGGTCAGCATTCAGCGTGTGGCGGAGCAATATCATGGGTATCGCAGTACAACCCAATTAGAGAAAGAATTTACACTTCAGGTGGGTTTGAGCGCTTGAAACTGAATATTATCACAAAAATGACGCTGGGGATTACTTCCCCAGCGTCATTTCTGTGGTGCGGTATTCTCTGCACGAGAGCGTTGCTTTTCCCGTTTTTGGGAGTACATTCTGGCATCGGCTTCCACCAACAGAGACGCCGCGTCGGCAAATTCGCCGCTTTCCACGATGCCGTAACTGACGGACATGGGATAGGAAAATGCCGCGTCACTCTTCCGCCGCGCCAAATTTTTATTTAAGGAAGAAGCCCTTTCCCCAGCAGACACAGGGGAGATATCCTGAAATAGAATGATAAATTCGTCGCCGCCAAACCGAAAGATCTGGTCTGAATTCCGGCGACAGAGCGTTTTCAGCTCCTCGGCTACGGTTAGCAGGTAGCGATCCCCCTGTTCGTGTCCGTATTGATCGTTGACCTCTTTTAGACCATCCAAATCCAAAAAACACAGGGTGAAAGACTTCTGTTCTCGAATGAGGGCGGCAACCTCATTCAGCAGCGTTTGCCGGTTAAAAAGACCGGTAAGGGCATCATGGGTGACAACATTTCGCAGGTGTTCCTCCTCCGCCTGCTTTTCCACTAATGCCTGAGCAATTTCTTTGTTTTGCACTTGGTATTCTTCTAACTGACAAATCCGCAAGGTATACCGAAACCCAATATAAAAACCAACAATAGAAAATACGCAGGATTCCATTCCCCATAGTTTTAAGAGAATACTGTTGCTGGTCTGCTGATAGATCAGTAAATTAAGAAATAAGTTTAGCAACAGTCCGGCCATTAGTTCTAAGAGGAAACGGATATGTTGCGGATGCTTCAGAATGAGAAGCTGCCTTTGAATCGAAGACTGTCGGCTGAGCAGCTGCAATACAGCGCCGGAAAGAAGAAACCCCAGAAGAATCGGGATCCATTTTAGGTTTCCGGCATTGGAAACGGTATTGTCAAAGTTGATCGGAGGTTCCGCAATGAGGATGGCAATGAAGTTTCGGCAAAATATGTTGATAGAAAGACCGCTCAAAATACCCACTGTGGTACTGTATAAAGAAAATGTCCAATTACCATGGTTGCATAGGAGTGTTTCAGCGAAAAGAAACACAGCGAATAGGGCCCAATTAAGCATCAACTGTAGTTCTAATGCGGTGCATAAGTAAAATAGAAGAAAGTTTATGAAAAAGCAAATAGGGGAGGCCTTTTTAGGAAAAGATGGCCCTTGCGAGGTCTTTTGTACAAAGAGGAAATAACTTCGATTGTAGTAAAAATAGCTGGCGGCTATGGTCAGTGAAGTAAGAAGAACAAACTGGAAAGACCTCAAGAGATACCCCCCTTTTAACTTCGTGCGCGCCTTTTGTCCTGGTACATCGCTTGATCCGCCTGGTTCATAATTTGGGCTGCCGTCTCATGGGAATCGCTGGAAACCCCAGCAACGCCATAACTAAACGATCGTGGAGCTTGCGAGTCAGGCGCAAGCTCCAGTGCGGTACGAATCTGGCGGATACGTTCCTGAGCATCCTCTTGGGAGCAATCTGGAATTAACACGGCAAATTCATCCCCGCCAATCCGGGCAAAAATGTCAGTCTTGCGCAGTTTTGTTTGGAACAGGGCGGAAAACTGTATTAAGTATTCATCTCCCGCTTGATGCCCATATTGGTCGTTGACTGCTTTCAGCCGGTCCAAATCCAGGTAGACGAGAGAAAAGGGGCGGCGCTGCGCCAAACGGCTGGCAATCTCATGCAGCAAATAGGTTCTGGAATAGGTTTGCGTGAGAGGATCCCTCTGGCTTTGTTTCTCCAACTCTCTGGCAAACTGTTCCTTTGCCCCAAGTTCTGCCTGTAACCGATGGTGTTCCTCCTCCAGATATCGAATTTTTAAGAGGTGATAGATATGAAACAGGATACGAGTCACCAAAAAACCCACTAAAATGGTACTGCCGAGTAATAAAACGGGCAGGAGCGGCCATTCCAGCGGAGACAGACACAAAATGCTGTCCAAGAAAAGAAAAATGGAACACAGACGGAGAAAGAGTAAAAAGGGCTTCACTTCTTCACTGCCCGCCTGGCTGCGCAGAACAGCCAAGGGCAGTTCAAACCGTGGAAGTAGAAATAGCAACACGCTGCCTAACGCCAGTGTGATGGAGATGGAAAAAATTCGCCACACTGCATTTTGGAGCAAAGTGGCCATTGGCCGAGATACGACAATGGCGGTCACGCCGATCACCGATAACTGTATCACCATAAAACACAGATGAAACAAACCGATCAAAAACCATTCCTTTGCTCTGAATTCTGCCTGTTGATGCAGGGGGAACAGATAGCAGGCAAAGGTAATCAGGTAAAACAGGGGGAGAGGGATCTGGACCATGGACCATAGGATGGTGGAAAGGAAGGCAAGCAGACAGACCCGCAGCCTGTAGTGCGATAGGGATTTCAGTGTCGCCATGGCCCGTAAGGAGGCGCCCCCCCAGAGCGCGGAGAGAAATAAGGGGAGTAGCAGCCCCCATCCCCAGTAAATCCCCTCATGCAAGTGCAGCGCCTCCCTTCTCCGAATCACGCTGGGATTTCCCTTATGAAAAATACTGCTGGAACAGCTTTTGCAGGGCGTCTATATCGATGGGTTTAGAAAAGTGGGCGTTCATACCCGCGCGTAGCGCCGACCGTACGTCCTCCTCGAAGGCATTGGCGGTCATGGCAATGATGGGGATACGCTGCGCGTCCTTTCGGCGCAGTCCTCGGATGGCCCTGGTGGCCTCGTAGCCATCCATCTTTGGCATCTGGATATCCATCAGGATCATATCATACCAGCTCTCGGGGGACCGCGCCACCATGTCTACGGCCTCCGCCCCATCCAGGGCCTCTTCTGTTTGAATACCCATTTCTTGAATCAGCGTGCGGGCGATTTCCCGGTTTAGCTCATTATCTTCCACTAAAAGCACTCGTTTTTTCCGATATTGCGGCTGCGGTTTGGGAACTGTCGGTTCCGCAGCACTGACGTCGCCCTCCAGTTCCCGAAGTAAATAACAGATTTTGGAGCGATAGAAAGGTTTGGAAAGAAAGGCGGTCACGCCGGCCGCTCTGGCCTCGCATTCGATATCCGCCCAATCGTATGCCGTTAAAATGATGACAGGGATATCCGGACCCAGCGCCTCCCGGATGCGCCGTGCTGTTTCCAAGCCGTCCATTTGGGGCATTTTCCAATCCAAAATAACGATTTGGAAGGGGTCGTCAGAGTGCTGCGCCTGGGTGACCCAGTAGACGGCGTCCTGCCCGCTGGTGACAAACTGCGCCCGCAGGCCCATATCTTCCAGCAGCGCGACCGCAGTCTCACAGGTTGGCTTGTCGTCATCTGCCATGAGGCAGCGTACAGCCTGCCACCGTGGCGGGATTTCTTCTTGTTGGGCGTCCTGCAACTGCAATGGGAGCGTAACCGTAAATTCGGAGCCCTCCCCGGGAACGCTGGTTACCTGAATTTCGCCGGTCATGAGATCGATGAGATTTTTGGTGATGGCCATGCCAAGTCCCGTGCCGGCTATTTTGCTATTGGTTGAGTCTTGAGACCGCTCAAAAGGAAGAAAGAGCTTTTCCAAAAAAGCCGAGTCCATCCCAACCCCGGTATCAGAACAGCGGAAGACATAGCACTGATAGCCCCGGCGGGTACTTCGTTCCTGCCATACTTCAATCTTGATACTGCCGCCTGCCGGCGTATATTTTACGGCGTTACTCAGAATATTCAGATAAACCTGCCGAATACGGAGGGGGTCTCCAATGACATTCTCCTGCTTCAGCATGGTCAAATTGCATGTAACTTGAAGCTGGCAGGCGTTTGCTTGGGGCCGGATCAGCTCAACGATATCCGCCGTCAGTTCTGCGAAGTTAAAGGGTTCCTCCCGCAGGGACAGCTTGCCGCTCTCGATTTTGGACATATCCAAAATATCGTTAATGAGGCTGAGGAGATGCTGACTGGATAAGTTAATCTTTTTCAGGCACGCGGTGACGCGGTCCTTGTCATCCAAATGGGTGGAGGCAATGGCGGTCATCCCCACGATGGCGTTCATGGGCGTGCGGATATCATGGCTCATATTGGAGAGAAACTGCGTCTTCGCCACACTTGCCGCCTGTGCGCTTTGCAGCGCGCTTTGCAGCGCCTGCCGCCGCTGCTCTTCCTCATGTCGTTGCGTATCAATACGCCGGGAAATGAGAATGGCAAGTTTATCCTCAGAATAGGGATTGTCCACGTAAATAATCTGGGTGGAGGTCCAATGAAACTGGCCATCTGAAAGCATCTGTCTGGTTTCCAGAAAAATTTCACTGGTTTCCTGATTTAATGTCTGGCGCAGCGCATCAGGCGCGAATCGACTTTCATACTCCCCTGTAAAATCCGGATGTATGGTTTCCATAAAATCTTGGTAAAGTTCACTGTAGGACGTTTGTTGCCCCAGGTTGACCATAAGACCTGCTTTGATATAGACAAAATTGAGGGTGTCTCTGGTGAGATTGATCCGTATGATTACAGGATACGCAGAGGAAATGGCGCCCACCAGTGTGATGCGCTCTTGGAGCTGTTCCCGCTCCGCCTCCTGGGCTGCCATCTTTTCTTTGGTAATATCGTGAAAGGTTGCAATGAGGACAGGGTCTCCGTTTTCATCCAGGGTCTTCTCCACAAGGCCAGCAAACCAAAACGTACTACCATCGGATTTGATGATTCGATTTTCAAAGAGCTTTTTTTGTTCATCCTGCGCGGTGCTGCGGAATACTTCCGAAAGGAAATCCCAGTCGTCGGGATGTAGAATCTCCTGAAGCAAGGCCCCTTGTACGGACTCGCGTCTGGGATCGTCCGGGGCAAAAATTAACCGTGACCCCTCCTGATTGAGCTGCAGAAAGCGATAGGGCGCGTCTACGGTCATAAGGGCAATCCCTTCGGGAATGGCATTATAAAGATGTTCAATATACGCCGTCTGGCTGCGCAGCTGTTTGTTCATTCGCCGTATATAGCGGAGATAGAACGCGACCAATAGGAAAATGCCCAAGAGAATACTGGCTACCAGGAGCGAGGTGTCCAACAGGATCTGGTTGCTCTGGGCGTTTACCACATCCTGAGGGACGATAGAGACCAGGTACCAGTCAGATTGCAGCCTAAGGGGCGTATAACAAAAAACAGTATCCGCTTCCTGATACGCAAACGTAGCCCAACCTGTACGGGAGTCTGAGAGGGACTGCGCAAACTGCGCTAAACTTTCCGGGTTGTTTTGATCGGCCGGCAGCATGTCAAATAAGTTCTGTACTGTCTTGTTGCTGTTGGGGTGGGGGGGACGGATTAAAACGTCCCCCCGGGTATTGATGACATAGGAAAATCCACTGTCATTGTAAAATGACAAGGTAAAGCTGTCTACAATGCTCTCAATTTCGTATTCTTTCACCAGGTACCCGATCGTCCCATCCGACAGGGTTGTTTGCACAAAGAGATTAAACACATTCACGCCCGTTACGCTGCTGATATGGGGATCGATCAAGCCGTTTTGCCGATCGTTATTCATCAGATCCTGCACGACAGCGGCGTCTTTCTGGGCGCTGGCTGGGAGGCAGTCGCCGTCAGGCAGATAGAGGGACACGCCTTCGTCCAAAAACGCGTAATTTTCCATGATGGACGACAAAACAGAACGTTGGCTGAAAGAGATGGTTTTCAGGTTTTGGGACAAGGACCCCAGGGTTTCATATTCCCCGTCAAGTTGAACCCGCAGCGTATTACAGCCCTGCTGCGTGCTTTCCATCATCGTATGGATCGATTGTTCCCAAAGCTGGGTTTTGACCCCATTCACATAGAAAAAAGCTAACATACTGAGGAACAAACCAATTAGAATCGCAGCCAAGGCAATATACTTGGTTTTTCGGGAGCCAGTTTTCGAGATCACGGCGTTTCCCCTTTTCCTATCGTTTGTTGATCCAGCCAATCCATGGAAGCGGTGAGGGATTCTCCCGATAACAGCTTTTGAGAGACCTGTGCAGTCCAATCCCAGATGGGCAACTCGAGCATCCCGTCCGCGCCAATTACCGTCTTACCAGCCTGGTAGGTTGCAAGCAAGGGCTGAATTTCCTCCTCACCGGAGGGCTTGCCGCCCTTTAAAGGACTGAAGGAGGCCTGCTGGTCGGCAAACTTTTGAATGTTATCTTCCCGCGTAAAGAATTCCACAAACTTTATGGCCTGTTCTAAATGCGGGCTGTTGGCATTGACGCTCAAACGTGTGTCGGGGTTAATGACCAGAAACGCGCCGTCCTCCAGGGCTGGAATGGGGTTAACTTCAAAGGAGAAATCCGGATGCATCCCGTCCACCCGGCCGGCGGCCCAAGCGCCCGTCAGCATAAAAGGAGCGCCGCCCTGGACAAAAGACTGCAAATCGTCCGAGGTCTTTTGAGTCTCCAGGGCAACGTCAGCGTCAACGTACCCCTTTTGGAGCATCTCTTCCACCAGAGCGAATCCTGGCCTGAGGTATTGACTCAATGGTTCCTCCCCTCGGTTGAGGTTTCCGAACACTTCTTCCTGGCGGCCATCTTGGTATACGTGGTAAAATCCAACGCCAATTGCCAGGGTCTTGAGAGAGATGTCATTATTGGCGATGATGGGAGTGATGCCCTGGGAGACAAAGTAGTCACAGACTCGTTCCCACTCGGGTAAGGTTTTTGGAACCGTTTGTCCGTGTTTCTCCAGCAGGTCCAAGTTGCAGTAGAGGCCAAATGCGGAGACTGTGGTTGGCAGCCAGGTGATTTTTTGGCCGTCTTCCATCTGGCCGCGCATGGCGTCGGTATACTCTGTTACGGAGCTCAGCCCGGAAAGGTCAGCCAACTGACCTTTGGCCTCAAAAGCCAACACAGCGTCGTGATTGACCATAAAGACATCGTCGCCCTTGCCGGCGGCCATGCGATTTTCCAGGGCTTTATAGTAATCAGATCCCTTTAAGCTCTCATAGGAGACGCGAATTTCCGGATTTTCGGTCATAAAGTCGGAAATAATCTCTTCAATGACCGTAACGTTCTCTGGCTCATACTTGTTCCCGAAAAAAGTGATGGTAGCGCTTTTGGGGGAGTCTTCATAATTTACCACGCTGTTTTGACCGGCGCAGGCTCCCAATAGTAAAAGTATGCCGCATACGGCGGCGGACAGTCTTAATCTCGTTTTCTTTTTCATCATTGTTTCCTTCTTTGCAGCGACTGGCTGTGATCTGTGGCTGTAAGCGGGAGTGGAAATCTTTGCTGCGACGGCTTGAGAAATCGGCGGGAGGGAATAAAAAGCGTGGGCGATTTGCGCGCCTTTTTACAGTTCTTCCTGCCATAAGCAACAGTTGCCTTTGTTGCTGATTTTTGCACAATACAGCGCCTGATCGGCTTGGAGAATCACTCGGGAAAATACGTCCTCCGCGTTCCACATGACGATTCCGGCGGAACAGGCGGCTGTGATGGGAGAGGAGGCGTAAAGACCCCGAATGGCACGGCAGATCTCCTCCCCTTTTTTAATGGCATGGGCTTCCGACCCCATGCGCTTTATGACCACGATAAACTCGTCTCCTCCATAGCGGGCGACAATATCTGTTCCACGGGTGTGAGACCGGAGGAGATTGCCAAACTGCTGAATTAAGCGATCCGCCTCTATGTGTCCATAGGTGTCGTTTACTTGCTTCAGATTATCCAAATCAAATAAGTAGACCGCCAAGGGCGCATCCTCTTTTCCCAGAGCCTCTGTTGCGGCCTGCAGACCACGACGGTTGAGCAGTCCGGTTAAATAGTCGCGGGAAGCCTCGTCTTGCAGGACGCGTTCCCGCTCCTGGAGCAGGGAGGCGTGCATGGCGCGCAACGTACGTTTCCATAGGCTTTTTTGGGTATGGGGCCGGACGGCATAATCATCGGCGCCCAGCGACAGCGCCCGTTCCTCCCACTGGGCGTCAGGGGGACCTGTGGCGATCATGGGAATCTTCCAGATATCATTTTCTTTCTGCAGTGATTCCAGAACCGAAAATCCATCCGAATCCTGCAGTGACATACTTAAAATGATGGCGGAAATCTGATGTTCATGCTTGGCAATAAAGTTTAGCGTGGATTTGCCGTCGCAGGTTTCCGCTATTTGGTACTTTTCCTGGAAGGTTTGACGGACCTGGCTTCGATACTGCCCGTCTTCATCCGCGACCAGTAACAGCTGAGAATGAGCCGGCAGTTGGATCTTAATCAGGTCTCGATGTTCCAAGGCTTCGTTTTGGGAGTCCAGCAGGGCCTTAAATTCCTCACACGGCATGGGTTTTGCAAAATAGTATCCCTGGGCGTAATCACAGCCAATTTCACGAAGACGTTCCAACTGTTCCTTGGTTTCAACGCCCTCCGCAACCACATCCAGATTCATCCAACGGGCCAGCCCCATGATGAAGCGCAAAATGCCCTGGTCGGCGGGCTTGGCGGTTTCACTGCGTATGAACTGCATATCCAGCTTTAGAATATCCAAGGGCATCCTATTGAGCATATTGAGGGAGGAGTAGCCGCTTCCAAAGTCGTCCATTTCAATGACAAAACCCAGTTCCCGCAGTTGATCGACAGTATGAATAATTTGATCCGGGTCTTCCGTATAAGCGCTTTCCGTAATCTCCAAATGCAGCCGGGCTGGCGGAATATGATGTTTTTGCACAATCTTTAACAGGCAGTCGGCTAAATCCGCATGGTAGACATCAGCCCGGGAGACGTTGACTGAGATGGGAAGGGGCGGATACCCTTGATCGTCCCAATCCCGCAAGAGCGCGCAGGTCTTATCCCAAACGAACTGATCCAAGTTGGTGATGAATCCGTTCTTTTCAAACAGGGGAATAAACTCTGCCGGCGACTGTAGGCCCCATTCCGGGTGATTCCATCGCACCAGCGCCTCTGCCCCGGCCAAATGCTCATCTTGAATACGATATTTTGGCTGTAGGTAGATCATGAACTGCTCCTCAGCCAGAGCGGACTCCATGCTATCGGTAATGGCCTGTTCCCGCAGCAGCTTACTGCGCAGTTCGTCATCATAGGCGGCAAAATATTTTCCATACTGCCCCTTGATACTGCGGGCTGCCAATAGCGCCCGATCACACATTTGCTCTACGGGTATGCTTGCGCCCCGAATTTCATAAATTCCCCATTTCATCACAAGATTTTTGGCATTGGCCAGGGTGTTGATTTGATTGCCGGCTGCAATGAATAGTTCGTCAGTATACTCACTGTAGTGCTCCAGCAGACAGACGAATTGATCCGCGTTCATTCGGCCGCAAATCCCTTTATCGCCAACTAATTTCTGATAGTAATCGGCGACGCCGCAAAGCAGCGTGTCTCCCGCCTGCATACCGAATACGTCATTAATCAGCTTGAAATTTTCAATATCGGAGCAGACGATATCATATTTTCTGTCAGGATACTGCTGAAGGCATTCTTTAACCCGCTGGTAAAAGAACTCTTTACTGTAAAGCCCGGTCAATCGATCATACTGGAACTGATTGACCATGGCGGCGGTCTCCCGCAGGTGGATAATACTGGCTACCCGGTGCAGAATAATTTGTGGTTTGTATGGTTTTGCCACAAAATCCGCAGCGCCGTGGGAGAGCGCGGTGACTTCGTCGGACTCGCTGTCGCTCTGCGTGGTGACAATGACGGGGATCGAGGCGTAGAGGGGGTCTGCTTTCATGATGGAGAGGAAGGTGTATCCGTCCATTACCGGCATTATGATGTCAAGTAGTATTAAAGAAATT
>OLSM01000819.1_pt1 | contig 27378 bp, 22 predicted proteins | sample 1672721 | NCBI WGS metagenome assembly OLSM01 (sample SAMEA3136717, study PRJEB25190) | human gut metagenome
ATTATTTATACTCCCCTCAAAAGACCGATGGCTCCCCCATCGGTCTTTTACTTTTCTTTTTTCTAATATCGTCGGTTCCCACCGATCAGTCTGATCACGATCATAATGATCAGAAGAGGAACAAGAACCGGTGCCAGAAAACTGATGATTCCTGTTATAACAGACACAACTACTACGACTACAAATACAACTGCAAGAATCAGCAAAGCCTTCTTCCACCAGGTATCTAATCTGAACTCATGATAGGAACCATAAGAATGCTCTGTTCCATATTCATCCTTCTGTCCATAACCAGTATAGCTGTTCTGTGCCTGCGTTGTCTGGTTGTACGAATTATTGAATGGACTCCTGTTCTCATAAACCACTTCTTCGTCTGTTCCATCACTTGCATCTACAATGGTTTTCGCAATTGCCCACGGATCTCCGAGCAGTTCCAAGACCTCCTGCTCGCTCTTTCCTTTTCTCATTTCTTCTATAATATAATCATCATAAAACTTAAGATGATCCTGAATTGTTGCGGCATCAAGCTTTCCATTCAAAGCCTCCTGTAATTTTCGGATAAATTCCTGTCTTGTCATATTCAACTGTTACCTCCTGTTCCGAAGGTTACTGTTCACACGATGTGCGACCAGCAACGCATCTCGCCATTTTAAATCGCCTTTGGCGATGGGGCGAGATGCATTCAAGTCAAAACACGCATCCTCCGTGTCAATCAGCGGAGTGATTGACACGGGAGTGAACAGTAACTTCCGAAGTTCTCTTTAGATGTAGAATACCACACTGCCATTCTTTTTTAAACCGTTATTTTCCACTACATCTGTCGTTCATAATTTGTTCATTTATCATTTAAAAATCTTTCATCTTCTTATCACTTTTTCTTCATTTCTCTCACATATACTATAAGCATCAAAGGAAAAAACAAAAAACTTTGAATAAACTTTTTCATAATACATGCCGGGAACCAGTAAATGGTTACCCGGCATCCTCCCTTTTATGGAGACTTTTTTCTTATTCCGGAACAACCGGATCATTTATCACTTCTTGTTTCGTTTCCTGTTGTATTTCCTCTTCTACAGATTTTTCCGCAGTTTCCTCTGTTTGCTGTTCTGTCGTTTGCTCTGTTTCTTCCTTGTTTTCCCCGTTTTTCTCTTCTTTCGTCGTTTCTTCTATCTTTTTTTCACATGCTTTGACCGATTCCAGAATCTCCTGAACCCGTTCTTCCATCTCTTTCTTCCATTTCATATCTTCCAATGCTTTTTTTCTGTCCTGTTCAGTTTCACTATGTTCTTCTGGTATTGTTTTTACATCGTCTGCTTTCTGAGCTTGCACTGCCGTTTCACTTTTCCCAACTGTATTGTTGCTTTCTCTTCCCCGGCTCATCCCAATTCCTGCTGCCGCAATTACTGCCCCGGCAGCAAATAAAAGAACTGCCAGTTTGACATTCCGAAATTTTACTTTCTGTTCCAGATTCCATTCCTCGCGTTCCTCCGGAAGATCACGTATCACCTGGCTGATCTTATCATAATGCCGTCTTCCGCCACCGGTACAACGTTCAATGATCCGCTCCAGTCTGCGTTCTTCACTTCTGCTAAGTTCCGGGATCTGCTCTGTATATGCCAGTAAAAACTGCAAAATTTTACCATATCCGAACAAATCCACGGAACAATTTTTCCTGCTGCCTGACGCTGTCGGGCGGATAAAATGACTTCTCACCGCTTTCTGCTGCATCTTCTTCATAACAAATTCATTTTCCTGTGCATCCGGATTTAAAAGCAGCAATTCTCCTTCTTCTGTCACAACAATACTATATGGGGTCAGACAACGATAATTCTGCCCACGTCTCGACTGCTGATACTTTCTTATTTCCCCGGCAATCTGTCGGAACCATTCAAACAACACCGCTTTATCCAACCGTGTATTATCCCGCAGATAATAAATCAAAAGTTCTCCCTGCAGGCAATCGATCCCCGGCTGGCATTCTGTTCCTTTTTCCACGAAGCGAAGTACTTCATACATTTTTTCCATATTTAATTCTACTGCAATCTGTCATCTAAACGTGTGCGGCCCCACACCGCACACGATACAATACTTGTCCAATTGAAAATTATCAGAATCTGATACGAACTACTCTTCAGAATCTTTCCTGATTCTTCAGTCAGAACGACTGAAGTGTGACTCTCATATTAATTGAATTCTTCCAGTCTGTCAAGAGCTGCGGCAACAACTTTATCCATGTCATAATATTTATAATCTCCCAGTCGTCCGCCAAAGATTACATTTTCTTCCTTTTCTGCAAGCTTCTTGTATTCTTCAAACAATGCATTATTCTTCTCATCATTTACCGGATAGTATGGTTCCATGCCAACACTCCATTCTGATGAATACTCTCTGGAAATAACCGTCTTCTCCTGCTTGCCAAACTCAAAATGCTTATGCTCGATAATTCTTGTATACGGAACTTCACGCTCTGTGTAATTGACAACAGCATTTCCCTGATAGTTCTCACAATCAAGAACTTCTGTCTCAAATCTGACAGAACGATACTCCAATGCTCCTAGCTGATATCCAAAATATTCATCGATCATTCCTGTAAAAATAATCTTCTCTGCAATCTCCGGATTCTCTTTTCTGAGTTCAAAGAAATCAATCCCTGTGCGAACTTCTGTCCCTTCCAGCATCTTCTCAACGATTGCTGTATAACCGCCAACCGGAATTCCCTGATATCTGTCATTGAAATAGTTATTATCGTAAACAAATCGGAATGGCAGACGTTTGATAATAAATGCCGGAAGTTCTGTACACTTTCTTCCCCACTGTTTCTCTGTATAACCCTTGATCAGCTTCTCATAGATATCTCTTCCACCAAGAAAAAGTGCCTGTTCCTCCAGATTCTGTGGATCTGTGATTCCTGTCTCTTTGCGCTGTTTTTCAATAATCTCTTTTGCTTCCTGTGGTGTGCGGATATTCCACATCTTACTGAATGTATTCATATTAAATGGCAGGTTATAAAGTTCATCTTTATAAACTGCTACCGGTGAATTGATGTAATTATTAAATTCCGCGAACTGATTCATGTAATCCCATATCTTTTTATCAGACGTATGGAAAATATGTGCACCATATTTATGTACATGGATTCCTTCTATGTCCTCACAGTAAATATTTCCTGCAATATGATCTCTTCGGTCAATCACAAGACATTTCTTCCCTTTTTTCTTTAATTCATGTGCCATGACAGCTCCATAAAGACCTGCTCCGACAATCAGATAATCGTATTCTTTCATTTACTCCTTCTTTCCGCAGAACGATTGTCTGGATCCGGTAAAATTCAGAGATCAACCTTTCTGCCTTCTTTCTTTTCATATTATGATAGTTACTGTTCACTCCCGTGTCAATCACTCCGCTGATTGACACGGAGGATGCATGTTTTGGCTTGAATGCATCTCGCCCCATCGCCAAAGGCGATTCAAAATGGCGAGATGCGTTACTGGTCGCACATAGTGTGAGCAGTAACTTACGGTGTGTTTATGATAACACATTTTCTAATAAATTTGAATCTCTATCAAAAATACGGTATACTTAACAGCAAAAGGAGGATGAATTATGCTTATAAAAAATGGTTTTCTAATTGATCCTGCATCTGATACAGAACGTCTTGTCGACCTTCGCATCACAGACGGTCTGATCCAGACACTCGCAGATGCCGGAACTCTGACACCTGAAAATGGAGAGGATGAGCTTGATGCTGCAGGACTTATGATTTCTCCAGGACTTGTTGACACACACATTCATTTCCGTGATCCCGGATTTACTTATAAAGAAGATCTCCATACCGGATCTCTTGCAGCTGCTGCCGGTGGATTTACTTCCGTGATCTGTATGGCAAATACTTCACCGGTCATCGATTCTGTTCCGGTTCTCAAAGAACTGATGGAACGGGAGGCTTTGGAAGACATCCATATTTTCCAGGCTGCTGCTGTCTCCTGCGGACTCAAGGGTGAAGAGATGACTTCTATGAAGGAACTTGCCGCTGCCGGTGCCTGTGGATTCACAGATGACGGAATCCCTCTTAAGAACGCTGCATTTCTCTATAAGGCCATGGAAGAGGCGAAGGCACTTGACCTTCCGATCAGTCTTCATGAAGAAGATCCTGCATTTATTGAAACAAACGGAATCAACCACGGACCTGTATCTGATGCGCTGGGCATCTACGGATCTCCTTCGATTGCTGAAGAATCTCTTGTTGCCAGAGATTGTCTGCTGGCGCTTCGTTCCGGTGCACAGGTCGTGATCCAGCATATCAGCTCCGGACAGTCCGTTGAACTGGTACGTACCTTTAAAGCTATGGGAGCAAATCTGCATGCAGAGGCAACTCCGCATCATTTCACTTTGACAGATGAAGCTGTATTAAAATACGGCGCACTTGCCAAGATGAACCCACCGCTTCGTACAGAAAATGACCGCCTTGCTATCATCGAAGGTCTCAAAGACGGTACAATCGATCTGATTGCTACAGACCACGCGCCACACAGTACGGAAGAGAAATCCCGTCCTATCACACAAACACCAAGCGGTATTATTGGTCTTGAGACTTCCCTTGCTCTCGGAATCACTTCCCTTGTACGTCCGGGACACCTGACATTAAGCCAGCTGATCGAGAAGATGACGATCAATCCTGCCAGCCTGTATCACCTTCCGTGCGGTTCTGTCGCAGAAGGAAAATCAGCTGATCTTGTACTGTTTGATCCGAACGAGAAATGGACTCCTGAGACTTATGCTTCTAAGTCTTCTAATTCTCCATTTACCGGATGGGAATTGTATGGAAAAGTAAAATATACAATCTGTGATGGAAAGATTGTATACAAGGATTAATCCAAGAGGTCCCCTGCAGAATCTTTCATTTCCGCAGGGGACCTCTTCTTTGCTCATTAATCCTCGATCGCTGTTACTGTATAATCTTTGTCTTCGACTGTCTTTTTCAGCACTTCATTACTGATTTCGGAATTCAGTGTCACAACCGCTGTTCCGGCCTCATGGCTGACTTCTGCTGTATCAACCTGCTCAAGTGCCTCGAGAGCTTTCTTCACAGCCGCCTCACAGTGTCCACACATCATTCCTTCGATTTTCATTGTCTTTGTCATCTTTGTCTCCTCCTTGTTTTCTGACTCATTTTTGTCTGCTAAGACAATATCTGAAACAGTATTTTCTGCTGTTTCTACCTTTTTCATCTTTCTTTTTCTGTCTTTGCTGGCATCGTACATTTTAAACAGATTCAGTCTCAATGCATTTGTTACTACACAGAAACTGGACAGGCTCATTGCCGCCGCTCCGAACATCGGATTTAATTTCCAACCAAAGACCGGGATCCAGATTCCTGCTGCCAGTGGAATTCCTATCGCATTATAGAAAAATGCCCAGAACAGATTCTCATGAATGTTGCGCAGTGTTGCACGGCTCATACGGATTGCCGCCGGCACGTCACTTAACCGGCTCTTCATCAGCACAACATCCGCTGCATCGATTGCAATATCTGTCCCCGCTCCAATGGCAATTCCCATATCTGCCCTGGTCAGTGCCGGTGCGTCATTGATACCGTCACCTACCATCGCAACCTTTCCTTTTTCTTTCAGCTTGCGGATCACCTGTTCTTTTCCTTCCGGAAGAACACCTGCGATCACTTCATCCACACCTGCCTGCTCACCAATTGCCTTCGCTGTGCGCTCATTATCTCCGGTCAGCATAACAACATGGATTCCCATATTCTGAAGTTCTTTTACTGCCTGTGGACTATCTTCCTTGATCACATCCGCAACTGCGATCATGCCAAGGAACTGCTTATTCCTTCCAAAGAACAGCGGTGTCTTTCCTTGCTGTGCCAACCGTTCCGCCTGTTCTTTTATGCTGGCAGAAATCTTCATTTTGTCAGAAATGAATTTAAAATTACCTCCGTACAGCCAGTCCTCTCCAAGTTTTCCTGACAGACCATTTCCCGGAACTGCCTGAAACTGTGTGATTTCACTTTTCTGCTCTGCCTCCCCATTTTCTTCTGCCTTTGCAAGAATTGCCCGGGCAAGCGGATGCTCACTTTTCTTCTCCAATGCATTTGCAAAAAATAATAATTCATGTTCTGTCATTCCGTCCGCAGGGAGCAGATCCGTCACCTTCGGTTCTCCACTTGTGATCGTTCCTGTCTTATCAAGTGCAACAATCTCCGTCTTTCCTGTCTCTTCCAGCGAAACAGCTGTCTTAAACATGATTCCATTCTTCGCGCCCATTCCATTTCCAACCATAATTGCAACCGGAGTGGCCAGACCTAATGCACACGGACAGCTGATCACCAGAACAGAAATTCCCCTTGCAAGTGCAAATCCAACAGGCTCTCCGACAAGCAGCCATACGATCATTGTGACAACTGCAATAGAAATAACTGCCGGAACAAATACTCCTGAAACTTTATCTGCCACTTTGGCAATTGGCGCTTTTGTTGCTGCCGCATCACTTACCATCTGAATGATCTGTGATAATGTTGTATCCTCGCCAACTCTCGTCGCCTCGCAACGCAGAAAACCTGACTGATTCATTGTAGCCGCAGACACTTTATCCCCTTCTGCTTTATCTACCGGTATACTCTCTCCGGTCAGGGCAGCTTCATCTACTGCACTGTTTCCTTCCAGAACAATTCCATCCACCGGAATATTCTCCCCAGGTCTTACAACAAACTGATCTCCTCTTCTTACCTGATCGATAGAAACTTCCTGTTCTTTTCCATCACGCAGGAGCGTTGCTGTCTTTGGTGCCAGCTTCATAAGGCTCTTTAATGCATCTGTTGTCTTTCCCTTTGAATGCGCTTCAAGCATCTTTCCTACTGTGATCAACGTTAAAATCATTGCTGCTGATTCAAAATAAAATTCATGCATCAGCTCCATCACATGATCCATATCGCCTGCCGTCTGCGCTGCTGTCATAGCGAATAATGCATACACGCTATATCCATAAGATGCACCTGCACCAAGTGCAACCAGCGTATCCATATTTGGTGCTCTATGGATCATGCCTTTCCATCCACTGATAAAAAACTTCTGATTGATCACCATAATGATTGTCGTTAACAGGAGCTGCGCCAGCCCCATCGACACATGATTTCCTTCCAGAAATACCGGAAGTGGCCAGCCCCACATCATATGCCCCATTGACAGATACATGAGCGGAATCAAAAAACACAAAGAAGCGATCAGACGCCTTTTCATCTTCGGTGTCTCCCTGTCTTTCAACGCATCTTCCGCACAGTTCTGCTCACTTTGATTCATCCCATGCCCTTCATTCTTTGCAGATTTCAACGTTGCCCCATATCCAGCTTCCTCAACAGCCGCAATGACCGCATCTACTGTTGCTGTGCCTTCCACTCCCATGGAATTCGTCAGAAGACTGACTGAACAGTTCTCAACTCCGGGGACTTTCCCAACTGCCTTCTCAACACGGGCACTGCAGGCTGCACAACTCATTCCCGTCACATTATATTGTTCCATCTTACTCCTCCTTCAAGTTGTGATCCGGACTTTTTGTGCGGATCTCTCTTCAGATCTTTTATCGCATCAATTTCTGAAGTGTCGTCACGAGCTCGTCAATCGTTTCATCTTTTCCATCCCGGATATCATCTGCCACACATGTCCGGATATGATTTGCCAAAAGCACTTTATTGAAACTATTCAGAGCCGCATTCACCGCAGATACCTGAATCAGAATATCCGGACAATACGCGCCTTCTTCAACCATCCTTCGAACTCCCCTGACTTGTCCTTCAATTCTACTCAGACGATTCATCAGATCTTTATATTCTTTTTCCGGTCGATCCTTTGTCTTGTGACAACATCCCGGACAGACTTTCTTTTCTTCCATTGTATTTCTCCTGTCGTATAACCCCCTGGGGGTATATTTTCTAATTATTAATATATACCCCCTACAGGTATATTTCAAGTGCTTTTTAACAAAAAGTTACTGTTCATGCTACGTGCGGTTGCTGCTTACGCTATATGCGGCCGGCAACAACAAAGAAGCTGTCATGGAACATTTCACAATTGTATCTATGTTCCATGCAGCTTCTCTGCAATCCATTCTTATGTTCGTTATTATATTTCCTGACAAATCTGTCTTATTCTACACTCTTGAGTGATTCAACCATGTTAATCTTCTTTAACTTAAAATACATCACTCCATTGACAAACAAAGAAAAGGCCACTGTCAGAAGAAAGGCATACAGGAAACTTGGTGGATCGATATTTCGTCCAAACATAACCGAATCAATCTCCACTGTCTCAACAATAAAGCGGTGCAGAATTTTTCCGATCAACAATCCCGCCAGTGCCCCAATCAAGGTCAGCAGGATATTCTCTCTGTAAACATAAGAAGAAACTTCCTTGTCATAAAATCCAAGTACCTTTAATGTTGCCAGTTCTCTCTTACGCTCTGTAATGTTAATATTATTCAGATTATACAGCACTACAAATGCCAGCATTCCTGCTGAAATGATCAATACAACAATCACGATATCTAGACTCTCCAGCATATGATCTACCTGCTTTTTCAGGCTTGTCGTATAGCTGATGCTAAGTGTTCCATCACACTTCATTACATTTTCGCCGACATCCTTCGCCTCCTCTGTTGTACGATCCTGAGTTCTATAATAAATTGAATTATAGGCCGGAGCCTCACCGAATGTCTTTTCATAGACTTCAGATGTCATATAGAGATAATGTCCCATATAGTTCTCACAGATTGCACTGATCAAGACCGTTTTCTCTCCATCATCTGTATCAATCGTTAATTTATCACCGACATTGACTTCCAGCAGTTTCGCTACTTTTTCAGTCAGGATTGCTCCTTTATCATCCAATGAATAAATTTCTTTTGTTTTCCGATCCCGGATCACGACAAACTTTTTGAATGCTTCCACATCTTTTGGTACATCTAAATAAACTTCCTGAGAAGACTCTCCTGAACTAATCTCAATATTTTTCAAAAGATTTTCTGCAGTCACTGATACCTTCTTATCCGTATCCAGTTCTTTCTGAACCTCATTTCTCTCTTCTTCTGTCACATCTTCCTTTAAAATAACGTCTCCATCATAAAGCTGAATCTGTTCGTATTGAAGCGGAACGATTGCTGAAATAGAATCTTTTAATCCAAAACCAAACAACATCATGCCCATACAACCGCCAATTCCAAATACTGTCATGAAGAAGCGTTTTTTATACCGCACCAAATTACGCACGGTCGATTTCCATGTAAAATTCAGATTTTTCCAGATAAACGGAACTCGTTCCAGAAATACTCGTTTTCCCTGTTTTGGTGTCGGCGGGCGCATCAATTCTGCTGCCTGCTCTCGTAATTCTTTCATACAGGAGAACAATGTTGCGATTACTGTACATGCAAGTGCCGCTGCACATGCTGTTACAGCATAATACAAATTATACGGGATCACAACATCATGCATATGACGATACAGGATCTTATATGCAGTGATAATGATATATGGAATTATCTTTTCTCCAATTAGAATTCCGAAAACACCACCAGTTAATGTCGCAAGGATCGCATACCAGAGATATTTTCCAACAATTGAAGCATTTCCATATCCGAGAGCCTTCAAAGTACCGATCTGCGTTCTCTCCTCCTCTACCATTCGTGTCATTGTTGTCAGACTGATCAATGCTGCAACAAGGAAGAAAATGAGTGGGAACACTTTACCGATTGCCCGCATACGGTCTGCATTATCTCCGTATCCACTGTATTCTGTCAGATTGTTCCGATCATAAACATACCACTTTGGCTTTTCAAGATCATCAATCTTCTGCTGTGCTTTCGCAAGCTCTTCTCTTGCTTCTGTAATCTGCCGCTCTCCATCTTCAATCTTCTTCTGAGCTTCTATACGACCTTCCTCATACACTGCCCAACCGTCTTCCAGCTCCTTTGTTCCGCTGCTTAACTGCTGCTGTGCCTCCTCAATCTTCTTCTGTCCCTCACTGATCTGCTGCCATCCGCTGTCAATCTGCTGCTGACCGGATGTAATCTGCGCCTTTGCCTGATCTATCTGCCGACTTGCGGTAAGGATTGCAGCATCTCCCTGTGTCAACACATCCGTCAGTTTCTGTATATTATCCTGCAATACCGGAATACCTTCTTCAATCTGAGCTATCCCGGCTTCAACTGCTGGAAGCCCTTCGTTAATCTGCGTCAATCCGGCTTCGATCTTTGTCTGGTTTTTCTGAATCTCCGCTTCGGCAGCTTTCGCCTCCAGTTCCATTTTATCCAGATTTGCTTTCAATTCAGTCAACTTCTCTTCCATTGCTGTTTTTTCAGCTTCCAACTGTTCTAACTGAGCCTTTAATTCCGGATCTTCTTCTCCTGCTTCCTGCTTCCGGTCGTATTCTTCTTTCAGTGCCTCATAGTTCTGTAAAAGAAGTTCATACTGTGTATTTAGTTCTTCATAAGACTTTTTCAACGGCTGATAAATCTGCTGATACGCAGACTGATAGTCTTCTGCCTGTTGCTGCAATTCTTCCTTTGCTTTCAGAAGCTCGTCTTTCTTTTGCTGCATCTGTGTCTGTTGCGCTAAAAGTTCTTGTCTCTGATCTTCCAGACTTTCTTCCTGCTCTTTTAGTTGTGCCAGCTGATTTCTTAATGTTGTAAGTGCAATCTGTTTTTCGCTAAGTTCCTGTGCACCCTGCTCAACTTGTGCTTTGGACTGATCCAGCTCCTTTTGCTTTGATATCAGAAGATTTCTCGACTGCTCCAGTTCAAGCTTCGAAGCTGCCAGCTGATTTCTTCCTCGTTCAAGTTCTTTCTGCGCTGCATCAAGTTTCTCTCTTGCACTTGCAAGTTCTTCTTCCGCCTCTTTTTTTCCATCCGCCAGATCCTGCTCTGCCTGAGCTAACTCATCTTGTGCTTCATCCACTTTTTCCTGCGCTGTCGAAGTAATCTCATCATATCTGGCCTGTTCTCTTTCCGCTTTAATTGCCTGAACCTTTTTCAGCACAGAATCCACATGTTCTTCATATTCTTTCGTAAATGCAGTCGCTTCCTTTGCACCTTCAACCTGCACTGTAATCTCTGTATACACATCTAATGAAAATGCTTTCTCCGGAACGCAAAGAAAGGCACTGACACTTCCATTTCCAATTGTTGTACTGCCTCTGTGAAATGCAATATACTCCGGACTGCTGACCGTACCAACAATGGTAAATGTATCTGTCTTAAGTGTATCTTCCAAAGAATCCGAAGTCCCACTCGATAATGTGATCTTATCCCCAATCTTCAGATTCTTTCCATCCAGATAATCTGCATCTATTACACATTCATTTTCCTTTTCCGGAAGCCTGCCATCTTCTAACTGAACTTGATTCATCTTATCCTGGAGCGCCATAACATGAACTGCTACCTGGTTTCCCCGAATCGTACAAAGTACATCTGTTGCATAGCTTCCTTCTGCATCCAATACACCATCCACAGCACGAATTGCATCCAGATCATCTTTTGTCAGTCCCATTGTACTCATTACCTGAATATCCATCAGGTTCTTCTCATCGAAATATGCATCTCCTGAATATCTCATATCCGGCTCTGATGCACGGATTCCGGAAAAGAATGCACATCCTATCGCAACAATAAAGAAAATGGATAAAAAACGTCCAAGGCTATGACGGATCTCCATATAAAAGTTTTTTCGTAATGCTTTCTTCATCCACATCCCCTACCATTCAATTTCATCAATCGAAGTCGGATTCTCATTAGATTCTATTCTTGCTACCTGTCCATTTTTTATATGAATCAATCGATCTGCCATCGGCGCAAGTGCCTGATTATGTGTAATGATAATAACTGTCATTCCCTTTTCTCTACACATATTCTGAAGTAATTTCAAAATTGATTTTCCTGTATTGTAATCCAATGCACCTGTTGGCTCATCACAAAGCAAAAGCTTTGGGTTCTTCGCTAATGCTCTCGCGATTGAAACTCGCTGCTGCTCACCGCCGGAAAGCTGTGCCGGAAAATTATTCTTCCGTTCCCCCAGACCAACTTCCTCCAAAACTGCCTGTGCATCCAACGGATCCTTACTGATCTGCAATGCAAGCTCAACATTTTCCAATGCGGTCAGATTCGGCACAAGATTATAAAACTGAAAAACAAATCCGATGTCATCTCTGCGGTATCCTGTCAGCTGTTTGGAATTATAAGCTGTAATATCTTTTCCATCTACATACAGCTTCCCGCTTGTTGCCGTATCCATTCCGCCGAGAATATTAAGCACAGTTGTCTTACCTGCACCACTTGGTCCAACGATTACAACAAGTTCTCCCTGCTCAATCGAAAAGCTGATGTGATCCACTGCATGAATCTCAACTTCACCCATTTTATAAGTTTTCGTGATATCCTGCACTTTAACGAATTCCTTCATCTACATTCTCCTGACTCTTTTTCTCTTCTTCTGCATCTCTCCTGGCAAGCAGTCTGTTGCTCTTTTCTTCGATTCTCTACAGGCGCAGTTTCTCCCACTCTTCTCCTGCACCAAATGTTTCATGAAAACGTTCCGGAAGCGGTGTATCCTGGAATAATTTCTTCTGATACTGTACGATCAAACTCGCAGCTAACGGCACTGCACCTGAATATTGCCGTTTCAAAACCTTACAATATTTCTGACATAACGGATCTGGCTTTACACTCATCACTATGTCATGCAATGAATCGTATTTCCCCACTGCCTTCATCCCAAGAAACAACGCTTTTCGCTTTCCAGATGTCGGTGCCAGAAACAGCTTATGATAAAAAACCATCCCTTTTAATGCCTTATAGATCTGCTCGGCTGTTACATCTTTGAAAAATGGTGCGATCACTTCCGCATACTCCATCTTCGGCTGAATGTGCTTTGCTGTCAGATAGCGCAAAGGATCATGATAATCTTCCGTCAGCATCATTCGATCCAGTTCCATCTCAATCTCATTGTGTGAAACTCTTCCGACCTGCATAATTTTTTCAACATAAGGATGGCATTCACTGTCTAAAGCAAAATGACAGATAAATCCATAAATATATGCACGCGCCGCTGCCGGATCTTTTGCTTTCTCAATCACTTCAACAGCATGATGGAAAAACTCATCGGCAAATTGTTCATGAAGTGTATGCCCCTGTTCATTCACCGGATCTTTCTTTAATGCATTATAATAAAATAAAATATCCGGTCCATGTAACCCAATATCAAACAACTCTCTATGCGCTTCTATAGAATTCTGAAGGGGTCTTGGAAGTGCGCTGAGCACCTCTTTTCCGAATTTATAATGTGCGTATGTTGTTGGCATAAGAAACCTCTCCTTTTTCCGAATTTTCTTGTTAAGATTTATAATTACTCATATTATTATATTAACACATTCTTCCCTGTCTGACAGTAATTATCTTTATAAAAAATATGTGAAATGACATTAAAAATACTAAATTTTTACTGCTTTTTCACTTCTTTTAACGCAATAATCACTTGACATTTATATTTCTTTTTACTATATTAGTATGTACAGCACACAAGAGAATGTGTCTGTTACAGTAGAGAGTATTCATTACTCTACCCTGATCAGGGCTTGTACTGGTTTCGACAGGGATCTCGAAGATGGAGAAGCTATCCGTAGGCTGATGCGTTAAATCGCAAACTTAAAATTAAACGCTAACGATAATTTCGAATTAGCTGCAGCCTAAATGCTGCATGTCAGCCCCGGGGCACCCGCACCCTGGGAATCTGGCACCGACTATGTGGGAAACGATATCAGCAAAGCTTTGAGCTGTTAGGCGTATCATGAAGCTACTGAAACCGTAAGGGTGTTAGTTCCCGTACGGCAGAGGGAATGAAAAAGAACTGACTATGATAGTAGAAGTACATGGGATAGGTTTTTGGACGCGGGTTCGATTCCCGCCAGGTCCACTATTATGGGGAACAGCGAATATTCGTCTGTTCCCCATTTATTTACCGTTCCAACCTCCCCGTTAATCTCATCGAATTGTGTGAAATTAAAGAGTGTAATTCTACATTAGTACCTCAATAGACTTTACACTCTTTTTTGTGGATTAGTATTTTTTATAGATATCTCCTCTATTGTCGATGTTTTCAATGTTAATGATTTTTACTTCTTTGTTGATAGAATAAATCACACGTACATTTCCTATCCGCATACGATATAGGTCATATCCTTTTAATTTTTTGATGTCTGTGCCATCCGGCAATATCGATACCGCTTTAAACTTCACGGCAGATTTTTCAAAAGTGATTTTATATTCACTCATACGCCTAATTCCTGTTTCACGTCACCAAGCGTAAATGTCTGACCGTCATTTTCTCTTTCGGCTTGTGCGATCATTTGCAAGTCCCATTCGTCCGGCTCTATCTCTTCGCCGGCATATGCTTTTAATGACTCAAGCATATCAACGATAAAAACAAGCCTATTGTCTGGTACATCATTGATTAATTGTATAATCCTGTCTTTGTTGCTCATGCTATCACATCCTTTTTTGATACATATTTATTACTATATGTATTATATCATATGTGAAAGTGTAAAGTCTATTCGATTATCAGTGTACCTTATCAATAATCAAATACAAACGTCAGGTTTCTTAATATCTCATCCCCCACCCCTTCCTCATATCATCCATCATCCTCAAAACATCCACCGTCTCTTCATGGGGCAATTCCGGACATTCTTTCCACCCGTTTTGGATTGCCCTGCAGCAGCTTTCCACTTCATATTCCAGTCCCGTAATCTGCACAGGCGGGAGCTTCTGCCCTATCAACCGGTCTCTCTGGTCATACGCCACTACCTTCTCAGGGTTATTGACATTTGTTATTTCCATATATCCCTTTTCTCCGAACAGCACACCCTTCCGGTTAAACACGGAACCAATGCCGCTGTGAAGCACAGCCATTTTTCCGCCCTCAAATTCCAAAGTAATGCTGTCCGACATGTCAACTCCCTTCTCATGTAAGACGCATGACGCTTGAACCTTTTCGATTTTAGTGCCAAATATCATCCTTGCAAAATGAATCAGATAGATCCCCAGATCCAAGAGTGCGCCCCCGGCAAGCCGGGGATCTGTCAGCCTTTGGACTCCCAGCAGCGGATAGCCTAAATTGGCCGTCAGTGATTGGATTTCTCCAATGGTTCCCTCACCAATCATGCTCTCTATCATTTTTCTTGAAGGCATGTATCTTGTCCACATTGCTTCTGTAACAAAGCAGCCCTTTTTATCAGCCATTTCAAACACTTCCTCTGCCTGCACCGCATTTACCGTAAATGGTTTTTCACACAACACATGTTTTCCATGTTCCAGACATAGTTTTGTATGCTCATAATGAAGTGTATGCGGCGTAGCAATATAGATTAGATCGATGGCCGGATCATTTACCATACTTTCATACCCGTCATAGGCTTTTTCAATCTTGTATTCCTGCGCAAATTTATGCGCGCGCCCTTCTTCTCTGGATGCAGCTCCATAAACGCATGCCGAATCCATCTCCGATATTGTTGCAGCCATCTTCCGGGCAATGGAACCTGTTCCTAAAATGCCGATCTTTAACATGCCTTCCCCTTTCTTTTATCTGACAAACTCTCTCAAAATAAATACGGCAGAAAGTGATATAGATAATGGTACACTGCCTCATAGGCATGCACCTCCCCCTCCGCCAGCAGATAGTGAAAATTCCCCTTATGCAGGTTTTCATGCTCCACAAAAGTATCCGGATATTTCCTCATGGCGTTTACCTGGTTATTCAGTGCTTCATATGCGATATCTTTTGTTCCTGTCGCGGTATATATGAAGTATTCATCGGCGCCATATCCCGACCGGACGGCATGTTTATGCAGTAAGGCTGCTGTTTCCTCCGGTTTCGTCAAACCACCCTGCCCCTCAACTTCCCAGCAATCCCCGCTAAGAGGCACATAGTAGGCAAAATAATCCATATTCCTGGTAAACGCATACCATGTTGTCGCAGCGCCCATCGAAAACCCACAGAATCCCCGGTGCATTCTGGAAGCCCGGAAGGCCTCTTTGGTGATGTCGTCGGCATAGGTGTTGCATGCCCCTTCAACCGCCGGCAGCAAATCCTCTATTAATTCCGTCTGGAAGAATTGGACGTGACCGCGTTCCACCTCCCGCACCGGCTCTCCTATCCGGCCTGTTTTTTCCTTATAAAATGATGGAAAAACGACGATAAGAGGATCGATTTTCTTTGAATCAATCACGTAATCCAGCATATTTTTTATCTTGCAGCAGTCCAGCCATGCATCGGGATTACCTCCCCCGCCGTGCATCACATAGAGGATATTGTACTTTTTGCTCCAATCCATTTCATCATAGCCATAGGGCAGATACATATTCGCATATTTTTCCCTTGATTCCCCCTCTTGATTCGTAGTCAGATACTCGATCCTTTTTATGGTCCCTCTCCGGTTTACATCATGGTATGTATACTTCTCCATTACACTCCCGCCTCTCTATTCTTCCAGAATTTCCCCAGTTGGGGCCGTTCCTTTTATTTCGTAGGACATGTCCCACAGATCCGCCTTTAACACCGCAGTATAGCCCGCTTTCTTCCACTCAAATGTCATGCGGCTCCCCTGTACGTCAACAGATATCTCGGAATCAAAGGAAAAAGCCGGAAAACATGTTCTGAAGCGCAGCATATCAAGCTGTTTCCTGACGACTTCCTTGCACAGCGCCTGCTCCATCTGTACGGTTGATAAATTGGTTCTGTTAATTTCCTTATGACCGGCCGCACCGGCTTTCTTCACTGCCTCATGGTCGTTCTTCCCTGCAAACAGGTCAAGGTACCAAATCTGCGGCTTACCGGGCATAAACAGCTGCAGCGCGCGGGCCATGAGCATTTTCCTGTCGTTTTCCCCTAATGCGCTGTAATAGGTGGAATTTACCTGATAATATATGTTTTTCTGCCCATGAAGGTCTTTTACCATACCGCCTCTAGCAACTACAACGTCAATCAGCTTTTGGATGCGCTCTTCCGGAATCAGCCCTTTTAGATCCAGCAGCGGTATTCCATCATGGCATCCAAGCATATTTACTGTTTTTATTTTCTTTTGAGTGATCTCATCCGCCCATGTTTTCAAGGCCGTGCCGTCCGCATTCTCCAAGGCGTCGATGATCAGGCCCGGAAGAAAGAAATCATAGGTCAAATACCCCTTTGAGGATATCACTTCATAATTCTTTTCCCCATAGCTTGCATGAATCTCAGGCAAAAGTGACAGGCCATGTTTATCTGCCAATTCCTGCACCTTTTCTAAAACGTCCCATGTGCCGGGTTCGTTTAAGAAGTTTTTCTCCCCCGGTTCCTTTGGGGCGTAGGCAAACGCATCAAGCCTTATGATTTTTGCACCGTATCCGGAAAGCTTTTTTAAAACCGCATCGTAAAAATCCCATACCAGCGGTGACTTAATATTTAAGTCCATCTGGCCCAGATATTTTCTATTGGATTCCAGGTACTCCACAACCGCCTCCTTATATGGGGCGTACTTTCCAAATTCAATTTCTCCGGGTTTCTTTCCCGTCTCAAGCCCTTCCTGAACCATATGCGCGATTTCATCTGCCGCATAATACTGCGTGCCGGCCGCCCTCATGACATCCTGCGCATCTAAAGCAGGATACCTGACCTCCTGATAAAAAGTGTTCCAATAAGGGACATTTTTTCCATCCGGAAAACGAACCATCAGAATCGGAAGGCCCGGCTTTCTAAAAAACATATTCTTAATGTACTCGTCCTTTGGCTGGATATAACCTTCCGGCGTCATCTCTCCATACCCATCCCAAAACTGGTTCCAGTCAATGAAGAAATCCCGGTAGCCTGAATTCTCTCCGTTTTTAAGAATATCCTGAAATTGTTCTGAAAGTACGGAGGCATGGTTGAGAATAAAATCCAGTTTCAGGTCTACGCCCAACTGACCAAGCTCTTCGAGATCCTCACGTTTTGCGAGCTGATCATTCAGGTCGTAACTAATCACAGAAAATCCCCTGTCCAGGTCCGTATGAAACAGACTTGGAAGAATATAAAAGGAACGAAATGTATCTTCAAATTCCGGTTTTCTTAAAATACCGATGATATCTGCCAGCGTCCCGCCCATGCTGTCCGGATAAGCATTCAGCATGGGGGCGTTATTTGTACTTATTTTCTTCATCTTTCTCCTGCCCTCAATTCTTCATAGGTTATCAGACTTCCGGGTTTAGAAATGATAATTTTCGCCTTATGCGCCTGTGCGCCCAGCATCTGCTGCTCAATTTCCAAAACCCGCATTGTAAACGGACTGTCGGTCTTACCGTCCCTGTTTCTGCTGCGCCTGTGGGCGAGCGTCTCTTCCGGCGTACTGTTTAATAGAACAGGAATATCAACGCCCTCATAATAGTCACTGTTTCCGTGGGTCCATTCAATTACTAAGACATGGATAGCTCTGAAATCAACTTTTTCATACCATAAGTCGCACTCTGTTCTCCCCATTCTCTTCAGCCAGATATTTTCTGCACCCATTTTAAACAACCTTACAATCTCCGATATCTCGTCAAAATCAATCTCATTCTTTGTTCCAAGATACCCTTTCAATCCCAAAACTGCTCCGTCCAGATACGTCTTGAACCAAGGGTACTGATCGAGATATTCCTGATTCGCATCATCGTCTTTTTCCTGAAGACTACGAAGCACAGAATATACCTCCTCATCCAGCATATCTGCACTGGCCAGTGCCTTTACACCCGACTGTCTGAATATACGGAGCCGCTCCGCGTCGTTATATTTGGGGATGCGCCTCGGATAATTATCTCCGGAAAGCGTATAACTGCCAATCCCCAGCTGGTTCAAATACCAGGAAAGCAGCGATGCAATCTCTGATTTACCAACCCCGGAACCACCGCAGACTGAGATAACCGCCTTACCACTTTTACTGCTTTTTATGACATCCGGAAGTATTTTCAGCAGTTCTGCAAAAATAACTTTTGACTTGCTGATATGGTCCGGTCCGATGCATACCTGATCTCCGGGCATGTCTCCGTGTGGAATGTCCGTCCCTGCCTCTGGAAGGTTCCCATTTTCTGCATTCTTCAAAATCTCTAAAATATGATCCATAATATCCTCCCTACAACTATTTTGTTTACCCGCTGATATAATTAAGAACTATATAGTTTCCTATTCAAATTTCCTGAAAACCATAACAAGCAGATGGCTTTTTATGCTCAGTACCAATGCCCCTGCTATGAGCCAAATAAAAACCGCATACAGATACCATATAAAGCACGCGCAGACCACTGCGATATTGCACAGCAGAAGAAGCAGGCTGACGCCAAACTTCCCGGTCCCGATCATCAGGGCACACTTTAAGACATGCAGTGTGCCGGCGTTAAACCGGGCCAGCAATGCAAAGGAATACTCACCTATGATTGCAGCCATAAGCGTAACAACCACAATGACCGACAACAGTACATAGGAGAGCAGTCCCAGGTTCAGATGCCAGACGATATACCAGTCAACCGCTAAAACAGCCGCCGCAGTCAGCATTATGAGTTCCAGCAGAATTCCCTGTTTCAGATTCTCCTTAAATGATTTCACAAAAGACTGCATCACATTCGGCGATTCCTTTCTGGCTATCTTCATGGCGGTATAATGCTTCGCTGTCAACGCCGGGCCGATCGTAATAATCGGGATTGAAAAAACGAGCGTAAATAAAAGTAACTGAAGATAATCAAAAAATGTATCCAACAGCTGCATTGCCTTATTCTCCGTACTAAAAAATCCCATATCCTTCTCCTTTAAGCCGCTCTACATTTCCACCGGCGGAATCAGTTTGGCAGTCTGTCCCGCCGGAACTTCGATATACTCTTTTGTAAATGTCCCGCCCAGGCTGACACAGACTGCAGAAGGATTATATACCGTCTTTCCATCCACTGAAAAAACCAGCCTTCGGTATGCCTGTACATATTCCCTGATCTCGCCGTTTGACGCATACCACACGTCTTCGTGCCCGGCCATATTTTCTATAAAGTTTTCCATATGCCCCCAGTTATCGTTCTGGTCGAATTCATAGCTGTGTCCCCACACATAAAACAGCTTTGCTGGAGTCAGAAGGTTAAAGTACATTCTATCGGATAAAAACTCCTCTGCCAGATCCCATATTTTTTCATCGTCGTGATGGCAGGTCGGATTCCAGGTAAGAAAATTCTCAGGAATATCAAATCTATGAGTGGAATCAATCGTCCGTGCATATGTAATTCCCGAAGCTTCGACAGCCTTTATCACCATTTCATCATAAGCGCCGAATGCATAGGCATAACCGGTCACTGTATTCTTATTCAGGATCTCAAGTTCTTTTCTGCTTTCCAGTATTTCTTCCACGCACCTTGCAGTATCCATGCCTGTCAGGCACTCATGATACTGGCCATGGGCCGCTGTCTCATGCCCCTTATAGAGTACTGCCGCTTCCTGCGCGTCCACCTTCACATGGGGCACTTCTTTTTTTCCTGCGGCAACTGTGCCGTTTCTCCCAAACAGGCCTGGATTCAGATTAAACGTTGCCTTTACATGATGTTGATTGAACAATTCAACCAGTCTTCTGTCCTGTGTGATTCCGTCGTCGTAGCTCAGTGTGAACGCCTTTCTTTTTCCCTGCGGGAATAACATTCTGTCATTTACTTGTAAACTCATCTCCGCTCTCCTTTCCTCAGGCTGTCCGGTTTAATGTAACTGTTCAGGCTTGTCTGAACTGTTACGGTTTATTCCTTCAGCAGGTCTCTGATCAGCCTTGCCATATTTACCGATAGCAGCGCGTAATGGTCTGTCGCATACATCACCTGGCTGCATACCGAAACGTGCCGGTTGAGGATATCTTTCCAGAACCATTCCGCCGAAATATACAGCATGCCGTACCTTTCAATGGGCTCACACAGCATAGCGCGTACCCGGTTATCAACCGTACAGCCCATGCAGCCCCTGGCGATCTGGATGATCCTGCCGTCTTTTAATGCCATTTCCGCCCGGCCGTTTTCTTCTACATAAGAAGCCCCCATAATATCTGCAATAAATGATGCAGGAATCATGCAGTATTCTCCCCTTACTTTTGCCTGTCCCTGCAACCCGTGGTATTTCAGTTTTTGCCACATCACAGACTTTGCGGGCATTTTTATCTTTTTCCCATGAACCCAGGCGTATGCACAGTCCGGTGCGGCTGCAAAGCAATACCGGTCTCCCTCTCTCTTACAGATTGATTCCATATATTCGGTTGTTCCGTCTGCTTTTCTTTTTGAGCCGGAAAAGAGATAGTCCCATACAAGCTCAGCCTCGTCAAAGGTCTGTCCGTGATCCCGGTTCTTCACGTCGCGGAAGACATAATCCGCCTTCTTCCCCCTGTAAAAAGCAAAATTGTTTTCCCCTTCTATTTTTAGCTCCGGCAATTCCACGCATTCATTGATTCTCAGCCAGTATTCTCTGTTTTTAGCCACCACGTCTTCCACCGTGTCAGTGCTGCCCGGCGGCGACTGGTCGAATTCCATTCTGGCCTGCCAGACTGTGAGCGGACCGGCATCGTTCACCGGGTTGTCGTGTTCATCAAACAAAAGGCCAATGGTGCTTGGCCCCGCAGAACCCGCCATTGCCGCAAAGTGATCCCCATAATGTCTTGCCATCATCGCCGTCATTGCATTTCCAAGGGACATGCCCTGCATATAGATCCGTTCTTCATCAATATTGTATTTCTTTTTCATGATCTCCAGCAGCTCAAAGACCATCCTGACATCATTATTTTGGCTGATGTCATCCGGAAAATCATGCATATAGATCCCTTCCTCATTCGGCGCGGACAGCTCTTCAAATAATCTTCTTTCACACTCAATCTGCCAGAATCTGCGCCGGTGCGCATTTGGGTAAACCACAATAAATCCCTCTCTGTCCGCCACAAGCGACCATGAAGTATAGATGCACTGTGCCCACCCCGTCATAATCCCGCCGTGCATGGAAAAAACCAGGGGCGTCTTCCTGGAAGGATCATAACTGTCCGGTACATATTCATACCAGGTATCCTCCTCATCGTCGATCAGGCAGGCCTTCATTTCCTTAAGATTTGCCGGATAGACCTGGGAGTTGTTCCCATTCTCATTGACAACAATTTCGCTCTCCTTCAAACGTTCCGGCAGATACTCACGATTGTCGTCATCCGGGATTCCTGCCAGAAGCTTTATTTTTGTCGTTTCACTCATGCTTTATCTTTTTCCTTTCTCTTTTTTCTGCATACCTTGATTTTCAGCTTTCGCTGGAAACACGCCCATAGGGCATGAGTTACGAGATGCCCTTTTGGGTGTAGATTGGCATTTTCCGAAGCGGCAGCCATTCGTCCAGAGCTTTTTTCAGATATGGATCCCAGAAATTCCAGTCATGGGTATAGCCAGGCGCCTCCTCATAATGGAAGCTGACGCCCAGTTTAGCCAGGGCATTTCTGTCACGTCTCACAACGTCCCGGATAAAGTCATTTTCCCCTACAGCGATAAATATTTCCGGCAGCGCTGTCCCTTTTGCAAGGTGCCTTTTTACATATCCGCCCAGATCATACTCACTGTCTCTTAACCGGTCCGGATCTCCGAATGTGGCCTGCATTCTCCGCATTTCCAACGTCCGCACCTGTTCAATAAATGCATCCGTATCCACGCTGCATCCAATCCCGCCCGACAGATCCACGCAGGCCTGGTACAAATCCGGCCGTTTTAACCCAAGCGCCAGGGAACCGTTCCCGCCCATGGCCAGCCCCACTACGAAGTTATCTTCCCGTTTTGGAGAGGATGGAAACATCGTCTGGATGACCTTGGGAAGTTCCTCTGTCATAAAAGTAAAATATTTATAGCCATACTGTGTATCCATAAAAAAACTGTCATTTACCTGCGCCGTTACCGTCATCACACAGTTTTCTTGTGCATATCTTTCTATATTCGATTTCCGTACCACACAGGTATCATCGTCTCCGCCCCCGTGGAGCAGGTATACAGTCTGCAGTTTCATGCCCTCCCGGTATTCCCACTGCCGCCTGGCAGCCACACCTTCTTCCCGCTTCGGTTCCGTGAGCGGGTAATAGGTCATATCTTCCGATGGAAATGTGACCGTAACATTTGTGTGCAGGCTTAATATCTCTGATCGAAAGCTAAATCTCAATAATCCCATAATCTCTCCTTCCCTTTTTACCTGGCGCTGATATTTTTAATCCATTTTCCTCCGCGCAGCCTGTAAAAACATAATACGCATTTTAATATTTCATCAATCCTCAGCGCACAATAGGTCCAGAATGCAGGCGCTTTGAACATAACTCCAACGACATAGCCCAGAGGCACGCTGGCCGCCCATAAGAAAATAATGTCTGCCACCATGAGGAATCTTGTGTCCCCGCCGCCTCTTAAGACCCCTTTTGTAAGAATACTGTTTATGGATCTGAAGAAGACAATAAACGCAATCGCCCACATTAACTGACGGGCTATCATTTCTGTTGCCTTTGTAATGTTATAGCAGGAAATAATCGGCCCGGAGACAAGCAGTATCACGACTCCTGCCGCCACTCCCACTACAATGCCGAGCCCGACAAATGCATCGGCCTCTTCCCCGGCCCTTTTTGCATCTCCACTGCCCAGTGTATGCCCTACTACAATGCTGCTGGACTGTGCCACTCCCTGTGTCAGGACGCTGCTCATCTGCTGGATCACCGCCGTGATGGAGAATGCCGCTACAAACTGGGATCCGATGCGCCCGGTAATCATCGCTATTACGTTATTGCCAAATCCCTGTAATGTATCACTGATCATGACAGGAAGCGCAACTTTCATGAATTCTTTATTTAAATGTTTACTTTTAAGCAGAATATCTTTTACTTTGTATTGGATTGCCTTGTCAGCCAGCAGAAGGTACCCGAAGGTAATCCCAAATTCCAGTATTCTGGCAAGCAGTGTTCCCAAAGCGGCTCCCACAACCCCCATTGCCGGAAATCCCAGTTTGCCGAAAATGAAGATATAATTAAAACCAACATTTGCAAAAAATGCCAGGACGGCCGTATACAGTGGGATCTTCACCTGTCCCACGCTTCGCAGTATGTTAGAGCCGATCAGCGAAAGCCCGCAGAATAGGTAGCAGTATGCCGAATACCCAAAATATCTTATGCCTTCTGATATTACATCTGCATCCGCTATATACGTGCGCATAATCGCACCCGGGAAAAACAAGGTCGCAAAAGTAAAGAGCAAAGATATAACTACAGCAAACTTTAGTGCAATAGATATCGTCGTTTTCAACGCATTTCTATCCTGCATCCCCCAGAATCTTGCGGCAAGGATAGACGCTCCCTGCCCGAGCCCCATGCATGCAAATGTGAAGATATTGATAAACTGGTTCGCGAGGGATACCGCCGACAGCGCATTTTCCCCCAGGGTGCCTACCATAATATTGTCCATCATATTCACGCCGATCGTGATCAGGCACTGCAGGGTAATGGGCACCGCAAGCTTTACTGTTTTACGGTAGAAACTCTTATCCGATGTAAACAGTTTCATAGCTCTACACCCCGGGCTTCCCCTTTGTATACCAGCCAATTGTCTTCCTGATTTAACCGGTTTTTCATGGCGGTAATTTTCACCGTTCCGTTTTGTTTTTCAAACCTCATGATGGTCAGCGCCCAACTGCTCATCCAATGTATGGTGATCTCCAGGGTATATCCGTTGATGTACCGCGCTGTAGCGCTGTATGCCGTAAGATCCGGGAATACATTGTCTGTGTTCCTCAGTACAAGCTTCCCGTCAAAACCCGCCTCAAACCTGGCATAACCGTTCACTTCCAATATACAGCGGTCCTCTTTCATTTCCAGCCTGAATTCTTCCATCCTGCCTTTTCTGTCTTTTGCCCTGTATAAAGCAAACATGTCAGCACCTCCCGGAGGCGCAAGCCCCAGCCAGGGTGTTGGGTCCCCTTCTGTCACTATATACTTACCGCTCAAATCAAGGTCCGGGGTTATGTCATTCGGTCTGTCCGGCATAAACTCCATATGTTTTTCGATTTCCAATAACCGGTTATATTCCTCTTCATTTTCTTCTAAAGGCTCTTCTGCGATCTTCAGCAGCAGTTCTTCGTAAATCACATCCAATGTGCGCTGCGGCCCGTATGGCGCTATGGCTCCCTCATGGACTGCCACTGCGACCCGCTTCTTAGGCCACACGATTCCATATTGCCCCTGTGCTCCATCAAACCTGTACACGCCGGGTATGCTGCAGGCCCAAAGCTGATAGCCGTATCCGCATCTTCCGTCTTTTTGTTCCGGTGCGTATTCATTCCCAATCTGAACGGATAGGGCCTCTTTTATGTAATCGGGGTCGACCAGCTGCCTGCCGTTCCAGCTGCCTCCGTTCATGTACAGAAGCGCCAGCCTTAAGTTGTCTTCCGTTGTGGAAAATGTAGCCGGTTCGGCATCCAGGCCGTTAGGCCACTTCAACCACACGAACCGTTCCCCGTTGATTCCGATTTCATCAAACAGTCTTGGGGTAAGGTATTCCTTTAAATTCTGCCCCGTTTTCTTTTTTATCACTGCAGATAACATGCAGGCGCCGGACGTGTTATACATAAATCTTGTCCCCGGCTTATATTTCATAGGAGTCCGAAAATAGTCCCCGATCCAGTCTTCCCCTATTTCCGGATGGCGTGCATGTCCGTTGGTCATGGTAAGGACATCCCTGATTCTGATCTCTTTCATTAATTCTGAAACTTCAATATTTCTCTCTTTTATTTCTTCTGCAAAGATATCTGTCATTTTTTCTTCTAACGACAGCTTGTGTTCCATAAGCGCAATTCCGACCGCCGTTCCCGTATAGGTTTTCCCAAGAGAGTTATTGCCGTGGACCAGGTCTTTGCTATATGGCGACCAAAAACATTCTGCAAATACTTGCCCATTCCTGGCAGCCATAAATCCATGCATACTTGCCCATTCATTCGTGAGCTTTTCCAGGCACCGCCTTACCTGACTGCTTTCAATCCCTGCTCTTTCCGGCGATATTCTTTCCAATTCATCATGATTCGGCATAATTTTCTCCTTTCTTTGCCCTTTGATTCATACGTGGTGACGTTTTCCTTACCGTAAACAGGAAAAATACAAGCGCTCCCAGCAGCAAGATGCCGCAGATATCAAATATAGCTGTAAATCCCGCTGTCCCTGCAAACATCTGAACAACACATCCGCCAATCATCGGACCAACACCCTGACAGATATCTCCGCCCAGATAATATGTACTCGTGGCAACCCCGCTTTTTTCGGTCCCTACCGTATGAATGCAGCCTGCCTGGAGAGACGGCTGTGCCGCACCCTGTCCCAGTGACCTGACGGCCCCGGCCACCAAAATCAGCAGCAGCGTCCTGCTTCTTCCCAGCATAAACATAGCCGATGCCGTAAGCAGCAGGCCCGGCAGAACTGTAATGGCAATCCCCTTTTTATCCATCAGTTTGCCTGAGAACGGCCGGATGATAAACAGGACAATTGCACACACCGTAAAATAGATACTGATTCCCTTCACTCCGATCTCATCCGCATATAAGACTAAATACGATGCAACGATCCCGTTTGTAAACGAAAATGTACCCGCAACCAGTGTAAATGGAAGCGCCTTTACCGCAATAATATCACTGAACCCGATTTTTTTCTTTTCCGCTGCAGGCTTCTTCTCTTCATGGAAAAAGCATAAGATGACATACGCTATGACGGTCAATATTGCGGAAACCAAAAATGTTGCTTTCATTCCAACAATATCCGCTATCGTAATTCCGATTCCCGGAGCCACTGCAGAGCCGACCACCATGCCCAGTCCCAGATAGCCGATCCCTTCCCCCATTTTGGTCTTGGGAATATAACGGGAGGCCAGAGAAATCTGGCAGGTTCCTGATAACGCGAAGCCGATTCCATTGATAATCCGGAATCCGACTAAAAGGGGAATCTGAGTTGTCAGCGTAAAGCCGAGCAGTCCAATCCCCATGAGCACATTGCTCCATTTTAAAAGCGTCACATTGCTCAACCGATCCGCCATGATTCCGCTGAAGGGCCGGCAACACAGTGAAGTCAGAGAAAACAGTCCCACGATAAACCCTGCGATGGCCACCGTAGTCCCTATATTCACAAGATACTTGGACAGAATTGTGGCTGTCATATAAAATGAGAAAGCGTTCAATGTATTGACAAGAAGTACCGAGATATAATGTTTATTCCACAATCTTTCATTCATTATTTTATTTCCTTTTTTATATTTTCCTCTATAATTACCTATTCTTTTAATACTTTCTTTATTTTTCATTTA